>Ga0208457_1000276_pt1 | contig 58550 bp, 42 predicted proteins | sample June2015DPH_10_1_FD_185513 | JGI IMG/M metagenome (GOLD analysis project Ga0208457, IMG submission 185513) | Peatland microbial communities from SPRUCE experiment site at the Marcell Experimental Forest, Minnesota, USA - June2015DPH_10_150... | ecosystem: Environmental > Terrestrial > Soil >... | reverse complement strand
CAAGTCGCCTTGCCTTTGTCGGCGGGGCCTTTTATGTCCGCCACCACGCTGGTAATCGTCATCACGTTTCTCGCGGCCTCCAGATCGGCTTTGCTCGGCAGCGTGTAACTTTCCGGGCGTTCCAAAGCGCTTCCCGCAACTTGCATCAAATCGCTGAGCTGGGCGTCAATCAGGCCGGGGCATCCCGTTTGCTGGTAGCTCGCCATCAGTTTTTTCAGATACGCCTTAATCTCTTGCGGTTGCGGTCCACTCCTGTTTTTCGCGCTTGCCGCGCGCGCCAAGGCCCAGAAACCGTCCAGTTGGCGCGGCGGGCTTACTCCCAAATACGCGAGCCCAAGCTGGTAAGTGGCGTTGCCATCTTCCGGGTCCAGTGCCAGCGCGGCCCGGTAGGCCTCGATTGCGCCCGCATAGTCCTTCAACGTCATGGAGGCCGTTCCCGAGGTCTCATCCAGGTACACCATGATTGGCTTTCTCTCCGCGGCAAATGCCGTACCAGAGACATTCTCGGGCTTCTTGAGCTCGTTGAGAGTGCTCAGCCCCAGCGCGGCCGCTTCCTTCGCTTGTTTCGCCTGCGCCGCATCATTTGGCCGCAACGTGTCGTAGGCAATCGCGCGCGCATAGAGCGCCTGGAATCGCGCGTTCGCGTCGGCTTTGTCGCCCAGCGCGACGAGTTTATCGGAGTACTCGATCACCTTCGGGGAATTCTTCAGCTCCCGGTAGTCCCGGTAATACAGCGCATAGGCATCCACCAGCAGCTCGGAATTCGGGAACCGCGATACAAAATCGTCCAGGCGCTGGATCTGGTGCGCCTCGTCCTTCTCGGCTTGCACCGCCTTGAACTCGTTGTGCTCGGCCGCCGTACCAACCGCGTAGGACGCTTTGCGCCCCGAAGCGTCGGCGTAGTATTTGGCTTTCGCCGGGTCCGGCGGCGGCACAGGTTTCGTGGAAGGCGATGCTGGAGGAGCGGCTGTGTTCTCCGCAGAAAGATTCTCCGCAGCGGCCGCCGGTGCCACGGGCTTGTCCGTTGGGGTCCCGGGCAAAGTGTCCGCCTGATGCGCCGGGTTGGGCGTCTCCGTCGTTGGCCGGGCCGCACTCGAAGAAGCCGCGGAATTCGCACTCTGTTCTACGGGCCTGAGCAACACGCCGCGGTACCGCCACCCGCCGGCAGCGCCAAGTGCCGCCACGACGACCAGCCCGGCCCAGGGAATCCAGCTACGCGTCGGACGCGATGAAACTTGCTCGCCCGCAGGCGCAACCCGTATCGTACCCGCCCGATTCGCGGTTGCGGAACCCGTCGCCTCCTGCACCGTCGAGCGCGCCGCCGTTGCGCGGCGCAGCGTGGCGCCTCCGGGCGCCACCAACAGCGTCTCTCCCTCCTCCTTCTCACGCCTCTCCAATTCCCACCGATCCAGCGCATCAATGATTGCCTGCCCGTTGGCGGGCCGGTCCTCGCGATTCTTTGCCAGGCATTTCATCACCAGATCGGCGAGCGGCTGGGGAATTTTCACTCCGGCTTGCGCGCATTGAATGGGAATCGGAGGTGTCTGGATCTGCGCCATCACGATTTGCAGCGAAGTGTCGCCTTGAATCGGGAGTTCATTTGTCAGCATTTGATACATCACGATGCCCAGCGAATAAATGTCCGAACGGCCGTCGAGATCCTTGCCGGGAGACGCCATGGCCTGTTCCGGGGACATGTACAGCGGCGTGCCAACCACCATCCCCGTGCCAGTCATGGATGTCGCGGAGGAACCGCTGAGGCTTTCCTTGAGCTTGGCGATGCCGAAGTCCAGTACCTTCGCCACAACTTCCTTTTGCGACTGGATGAGAACGATGTTCTCCGGTTTGATGTCGCGGTGCACGATTCCCAGGCGGTGCGCTGCGTCCAGCGCGGAGGCCACTTGCCTGGTTATTGAGGCGACGCGCGCAGGCGTCATCGGGCCTTCGGTGGAGATCACATCCCTCAGGTTCTTGCCCTCGATGTACTCCATGACGATGAATGGCTGCCCGTCTTCCGTTTCGTCGATGTCGTCTACGCGAACTGCATTGGGGTGCTGGAGCTTTCTTGCCAGGATGGCCTCTTGCTCGAAACGCTTGACGAATTTCTTATCGCTCGCCAGGGCCGCCGCAATCACTTTCAGCGCGCGCAGCTCTTGAAAGTGCATGTGCAGCGCTTTGTACACCGCGCCCATGGCCCCTTGGCCGATCTTCTGAATGATTTGGTATTTTCCACGGACCAGCGTCCCCTCGGCCCATTCTTCCGACTGGATCAGGGGCGTCCCGTCCTGGGGACAGTTGGCGAAATGAGTGGAGTAGCTCCGCTGACAGACGCGGCAGGTTTTCATGGCGATTCCAGCAGCGATTTCGTGGCCCGTAGTCTACCACGAAGCTCGCCGCGGCAAACACGCATTCCGCGGCACTTGCCCCCTGCCAACCTTATTTCCTTTCAACACGATGAGTGACAAATAGGGGTCCCGTCGGCAACAATCGTTTCCCTTGACCGCCGCGCCCGGCGCTGCATTGAGTCACGCGGCCATCGCGGGTCCTCGTAAGCGATTCCCCAGACCCTTTTCGCCATATCCCTACTCCGGCAATCGCATGAAACTCGCCGCCCCTCCCGCACGTCGAAAGATAGGGGAGACGATGATAGGATGTACTGGAAGTGTCGGGAGAGAACTGTACCTGCAGCTAACTCTTTCCACGAAATGTGCGTCCCAACTCCGCTCCAGAGTGCGCGCAGCTTCAATTTCCAGCCGAGGTCTTTCCCTCATCGATTTTAGGAGTGCAAGTGACGGAACAACAAGCAAACTCAACGGACTCCAGGAAGCCAGGGCATTACGCAACTGAAAACTCATCCACACACAAGAGCCGCTGGTGGATCTGGCTGATCTTCGCAGTGATACTTGTCGTCGTGGTGGTGTGGTGGATGCGCCGCGGTGCCTCCCCCGAAGCCAAGACCGCCGGTGACCCGGCCTCCCGGCCAGTTTTGGTCTCGACGGCGTCAGCGCACCAGGGCGACATCGGAATTTACCTGAACGCATTGGGCACCGTGATTCCTGTTTACACCGTGACGGTGACCAGCCGGGTACAAGGCGAGATTACCCAGGTCTACTATCACGAAGGCCAAATGGTCGAGAAGGGCGACCCGCTGATCGAAATCGATCCCCGCCCTTATCAGGCGTCGCTCACGCAAGTCGAAGGACAACTGGCGCATGATACGGCCGTCTTGAACGAAGCCAAGATCGATTTGGAGCGCTACCAGCAAGCCTTCACTCGCAACGCGATCGCCAAGCAGCAATTGGACGATCAGCAACAGGTCGTGCTGCAGGATGAAGGCACCGTGAAAAACGACGAGGGCCAGCTCGCCAATGCCAAGGTCAATCTCGTCTACACCCATATCACCGCGCCGATTGCCGGCCGCGTTGGGCTCCGCCTCGTCGATCCCGGAAATATCGTCCAGGCCAACAGCTCCACGGCCCTGGTCGTGATCACGCAGCTTCAGCCCATCACGGTGATCTTCAGCATCGCCGAAGATCATCTCTCCCAGATTCAGCAGCAATTGCGTAAAGGGAAAAAGTTGTCGGTCGATGCCTTTGACCGCGCGGGGAGCACGAAGCTCTCCTCCGGCACGCTCCTGACCCTCGACAATGTCATTGACACCACCACCGGCACGTTGAAACTCAAAGCCATTTTCGACAACAAAGACGACGCTCTCTTCGCCAACCAGTTCGTCAACATCAAGCTGCTCGTCGACACACAACGCAATATGACTTTGATTCCTTCTCCGGCGATTCAGCGCAGCGCTCAAGGAGCTTTTGTTTACGTAATCAAAAGTGACCAGACCGCCTCCATGCGGAACATTACGCCTGGCACCACGGATGGTTCCGTGACCGCTGTCGACGGCCTTGAACCTCAGGAAGTGGTGGCCGTCAATGGCTTCGACAAGCTTCAGGATGGCGCGAAAGTTACCATCCGCAAGCCCACCAGTGGCGGCGGCGGCGGCGGAGCTTCTGCCCAGCAGCCGCAATCGGGCCAGGATACCCAAGCTGGTCCACCGCCAACTCACCCGGGAGGCGCCTCGGGCGGCAAAAAGGGAGGCTCGTCGCAGTGAGTCCCTCTCGTCCGTTCATTTTACGGCCGGTAGCGACGTCGCTATTGATGGCGGCTATTTTGCTTGCTGGCTTCGTCGCCTTTCTCCAGTTGCCCGTCTCGGCGCTGCCGGAGGTCGACTACCCCACCATTCAGGTGGTGACGTTTTACCCCGGGGCCAACCCTGATGTGATGGCCTCGGCAATAACCGCGCCTCTCGAGCGGCAGTTCGGTCAGCTCCCCGGCCTCAATCAGATGACTTCCACGAGTTCGGATGGCAGCTCCATCATTGTTTTGCAGTTTTCTCTCGAATTGAACATCGACGTTGCCGAACAGGAAGTACAGGCCGCCATCAACGCGGCCCAAACCTATCTGCCTTCCGATCTGCCCATCCCGCCGATCTATAGCAAAACGAATCCGGCGGACACGCCGATTCTCACCTTGGCGCTTTCCTCCAAGACCATTCCGCTTTCGCAGGTCGAAGACCTCGCGGATACGCGCTTTGCGCAAAAAATTTCTCAGCTTCCAGGTGTGGGCCTCGTCAGCATCAGCGGCGGGCAAAAGCCGGCCGTGCGCGTGCGCGTGAATCCCACGGCGCTCTCCTCCTACGGCATAAATCTCGAGGATGTGCGCACGGCCTTGCAACAAACCAGTCTCGACCAAGCGAAAGGGAACTTCGACGGCCCGCAGCAGGACTACCAGATTCAATCGAACGACCAACTGCTCAACGCTTCCGATTTTGAGCAAGTAATCATTGCTTACCATAACGGGTCGCCCGTAAAACTCTCCGATGTGGCTACCGTCGAAAATGGCGTGGAAAACAACCGCCAGGCCGCCTGGATGAACGAAACTCCCGCGGTTATCGTCAACATTCAACGCCAGCCCGGGGCCAACATCATTCAGGTCGTGGACCGCATTAAGAAGCTCCTTCCCGTCCTGAAAAGCAATCTCCCCACCGCCGTGCAAGTGGATGTCCTGACGGACCGCACCACCACGATCAGGGCTTCCGTCCAGGACGTGGAATTTGAACTGATGCTTACCGTGGCGCTGGTCGTCATGGTTATTTTTGTGTTCTTGCGCAATCTTTCCGCGACGACCATCCCCAGCGTTGCCGTCCCTCTCTCCATCGTGGGCACGTTTGGGGTGATGTATCTCGCGGGTTTCAGCCTGAACAACCTCACGCTGATGGCCCTCACGATTTCGACGGGGTTCGTCGTCGATGACGCCATTGTGATGATCGAGAACATCATCCGCTTCATCGAGGAAGGAGACTCGCCGCTGCAAGCCGCGCTGAAGGGCTCCGAGCAGATCGGTTTCACCATCGTATCGCTCACGATTTCCTTGATTGCGGTATTGATTCCCCTGCTCTTCATGGGCGACATCGTCGGCCGGCTTTTCCGCGAGTTTGCCATCACCTTGAGCGTGACCATCCTCGTTTCCGCGGTGGTTTCTCTGACTCTTACTCCCATGATGTGCTCGCGTCTTTTGAAAAGCACTCACGGGCGAAAACAGAGCCGTTTCTATCTTGCTTCGGAGAAAGCTTTCCAGAGCATCATTGCTTTTTATGGAAGAACACTGAAGCGCGTGTTGGAACACCAAACCGCCACACTTCTTGTGGCCACCGCCACGCTGGTGCTCACCGTCCTTCTCTACATCTTTATTCCCAAGGGCTTCTTCCCGGTGCAAGACACGGGCATCATTCAAGGCATCTCGGAAGCCTCGCAGTCCATCTCGTTTCCGGCCATGGCGGAAAAGCAGCAGCAACTCTCCCACTTGATCCTGCAGGATCCTGCCGTGGATAGTCTTTCTTCCTTCATCGGTATCGACGGCACCAACACGACATTGAACAGCGGGCGTATCCAAATCAATTTGAAGCCCCTGGAAGTGCGCAAGATCAACGCTTCGGATGTCATCCGGCGGCTCCAGCCAAACCTGGAAAAGATCGATGGCATCACGCTGTACATGCAGCCGGTGCAGGACCTTACGGTCGAAGACCGCGTCAGCCGCACGCAATTTCAGTACACCCTCGAAGATCCCGATCAGCGCGAACTGAATTACTGGACGGCCAAACTGATGGCCAAACTGCAGGCGATTCCGGAGCTTCGCGATCTAGCGACGGACCAGCAGACTTCCGGTCTTGCCGCCTCCCTCACCATCGATCGCGTCACCGCTTCCCGCATGGGCATCACTCCGCAGGCCATCGATCAGCTGCTTTACGATGCTTTTGGGCAGCGGCAAGTTTCGACCCTCTACACGCAGGTGAACCAGTACCACATCGTTCTTGAGACGCAACCCGAGTTTCAGAAGAACCCCGCCAAATTACAGGACATCTACGTGCGTTCTGCTCTGGCCCCGACCGCGCTCACCACTGGCTCTTCAGGCACGCAGACCGTCACCGCCACGACGTCTTCCGGAAATTCTGCCTCCTCTGCCCCGCCGAGTCCTTCCGCTTCCCCGAACACCGCTGCCAGTTCCGGTTCTGCCAATCCCAGCCCCGTGGCGACGGTGAATGGTGGCGCGGTTCCTCTCAGCGCTTTCACGCGGTTCGAAATGAAGAGCAGCCCCTTGTCCGTCAATCACCAGGGGCAATTTCCCGTTGTCACCATCTCGTTCAATCTGGCGCCCGGTTCGTCGCTCGGCGAAGCCACCAAGGCTATCGATAAGGCCCAGAAAGAAATTGGCATGCCTCTCAGCGTTCAGGGCGCCTTTCAAGGCACCGCCGCATCGTTTCAGGCCTCGTTGTCCAACGAGCCGCTCTTGATTCTCGCGGCTCTCGTCACCGTTTATATCGTCCTCGGTGTTCTCTACGAAAGCTACATCCACCCCATCACCATTCTCTCGACGCTGCCCTCTGCCGGGGTGGGCGCTATTCTGGCCTTGTTGATTTTCGGCCAGGAACTCAGCGTCGTCGCCCTCATCGGCATCATCCTGCTGATCGGTATCGTCAAGAAAAACGGCATTATGATGATCGACTTCGCTCTTGATGCGGAGCGCAAAGAGGGCAAGAAGCCGGAAGTCGCCATCTATGAAGCGTGCCTCTTGCGCTTCCGTCCCATTATGATGACCACCATGGCTGCGTTGTTGGCCGGCTTGCCTCTCGCCCTCGGCACCGGAATAGGCTCGGAGTTGCGTCGCCCCTTGGGCATCTCCATGGTTGGCGGTTTGCTCTTGAGTCAGGTTCTGACGCTTTATACCACTCCGGTCATTTACATCTTCTTCGACCGGCTTGCGCAGCGCTTCTCTTCGCGCCGTGCGCCCGAAACCGGACCTGAAGTGGTCCCAGCGGATTGATGGCCATGAGCCTCTCTTCCCCATTCATTCGACGGCCGGTGGCCACCACACTCCTGATAGCCGCAATCGCGCTGGCGGGCGCCGTGGCCTTCCGGGAGTTGCCGGTCTCGCCGCTTCCCCAGGTCGATTTCCCGACAGTTTCCGTTGGCGCCGGTCTGCCGGGAGCCAGCCCGGAGATCATGGCCTCCTCCGTCGCCACGCCCTTGGAGCGCCAGTTCGGGAGAATTGCCGGCATCACGGAGATGACGTCGTCCAGTTATCTGGGCACCACCAACGTCACCATGCAATTTGATTTGAACCGCAACATTGATGGCGCCGCGCGCGACGTCCAAGCCGCGATCAATGCTGCTCGGAGTTACTTGCCCTCGAATCTCCCCGGCAATCCCACCTATCGCAAGGTTAACCCAGCGGATGCTCCGATCATGATTCTGGCGCTGACGTCAAATGTGTACACCAAAGGCGCGCTGTATGACGCCGCTTCCACCATCATGCAGCAGCGTCTCTCTCAGGTTCAGGGAGTCGGGCAAGTCAGTGTTGGTGGCAGTTCGTTGCCGGCCGTGCGGGTGGACGTGAATCCCACGCAACTCAACGGCTATGGCCTAGGCTTACAGGACGTCGCGGCGATGTTGAGCCGTCAGAATGCCAATAGTCCCAAAGGCCAAATCACGGATGGCGCGACGTCTGCGGACATCACGACGAACGACCAGCTTCTGAAGGCAGTAGACTACATGCCGCTTGTGGTGGGCTACCACAAGGGCGCCGCCGTCAAGTTAAGCGATGTCGCGGAGGTTCAGGACTCCACGGAAAACGTGCGCGCTGCCGGCTTCGTCAACGGCAAGCCCTGTGTCCTCATCTTTATTTTCCGCCAGCCGGGCGCGAACATCATTGATACCGTTGATCGTATCCGTGCCGCTATACCCGCACTCAAGGCTTCCATCCCTACCGCCATCGACTCGGAAGTCGTGATGGACCGTACTCTCACCATTCGCGCTTCCGTTCGCGACGTCGAGCGCAATCTAATGATCTCGATTTCCCTGGTCATTTTCGTGGTGTTCGTCTTCCTGCGCAGCGTCCGTGCCACCTTGATTCCCAGCGTGGCCGTCCCCGTCTCCCTGATCGGCACGTTTGGCGTGATGTACCTGTGCCACTACAGTATCGACAACCTCTCGCTCATGGCTCTCACCATTTCGACCGGCTTTGTGGTTGACGATGCGATTGTGGTTATCGAGAACATCACTCGCTATCTCGAGCAGGGCATGTCGCCCATGCAAGCGGCGTTCAAGGGCGCCAGCGAAATCGGCTTTACGGTCCTGTCCATCAGCATCTCTCTCATTGCTGTCTTCATCCCCATATTGTTGATGGGAGGAATCGTCGGCCGGCTCTTCCGGGAATTCGCCGTGGTTCTTTCGGTTGCCATCCTGGTTTCCCTGCTCATTTCACTGACGGCTACTCCCATGATGTGCTCCCGGCTGCTCCGGCATCTTCGCGATGAGCGGCACAACTTCGCGTACCGTGCCAGCGAGCGCGCGTTCAATGCGCTCCTGCGCACCTACGAGCGCAGCCTCGGTTGGGTCCTGGAACACTCCCGCCTGACGCTCGCCGTTCTGGTCCTCACCATCGCTCTCAACTTCTTCCTTTTTTGGATCGTCCCCTCGGGGTTCTTTCCGCAGCAGGATAACGGCATCGTCTTCGGCGGCATTCAGGGCTCGCAGGACATTTCCTTCCAGGCCATGCAAGCGGCTACGGCGCGCATCGTCAATATCGTCAAAACGGATCCGGCCGTGCAAAATGTCATGGCGTTCACGGGCGGCGGGGGCCCCACCAATGGCGGCTTCGTTTACATGGGCCTGAAACCCCGCAACCAACGTGACGCCAGCTCCAGCCAGGTGGTTGACCGTCTGCGCCCGAAACTCCTTGCTGTCTCCGGTGCAAGCACTTTTATGCAGGCCGGACAGGACGTGAGCATTGGCGGGCGGAGGAGCAGCGCACAATATCAGTACACCATTCAGAGCGACAACATTCAGGATCTCGTTCAATGGGGCCCGGTCCTTCTGCAGCAGATGCGCAAACTGCCGATGCTCACCGACGTCAATACCGACCAGCAGAACAGCGGTCTTCAGGCCATGCTCACCTATGACCGTAAGACCATGTCACGACTCGGCATCACTCCGCAGATGGTGGACAATGCCCTCTACGAAGCCTTCGGCCAGGCACAGGTTTCCACCATGTTTACCGGCATCAACCAGTACCACGTCGTACTGGAAGTCGCGCCCAAGTTCTGGCAGTCTCCCGTGAACTTGAACGACGTGTATATCCGGGCCGCGCAAGGGAGAGTCGTCCCTCTCAGCGCCATCGCGCATTACGAGCCGTCCACTGCTCCCCTGGCGGTGAATCACCAGGGTCAATATCCCTCGGTCACAGTTTCCTTTAATCTTGCCCCTGGTGTGGCTCTCAGCGAAGCTACCACGGCCGTCCTCGGCATGGAGCAGAAGATCGGCATGCCCAGCGCCATTCATGGCATGTTCTCCGGCGCGCTTCAGGCCTATCGCTCTTCCTTGGCGGGGGAACTTTATCTGGTCGCCCTGGCAATCCTTGCCGTCTATATCGTCCTGGGCATTCTTTACGAAAGTTACATCCACCCCCTCACGATCATCTCCACCTTGCCCTCCGCGGGAGTGGGCGCCGTCCTTGCGCTCATGATTTTTCACAAGGAACTCACCGTGATCGCGTTGATCGGCGTCATTCTGTTGATCGGCATCGTCAAGAAGAATGCCATCCTGATGATCGACTTTGCCCTGGCCGCGGAACGCATCGAAGGCAAAAGTCCTCGCGATGCCATTTTCCAGGCTTGCATCCTGCGCTTCCGCCCCATCCTGATGACCACCATGGCGGCCATCTTTGGCGCCACTCCGTTGGCCTTCGGCAGAGGGACGGGTTCGGAGCTGCGTAATCCGCTCGGCATCGCCATTATCGGCGGGCTGGTTCTGAGCCAAATGCTCACGCTTTACACCACGCCCGTCGTTTACCTTTCCCTGGACCGCTTGAGGGTCAAATGGCTTCGCGCTCACGGAAAGCTCGAACAGCAGAGGCAAATCGAGTCCTTTGGATGACAAGTTCTTATGCCCCACGCGAACTCGCTATCAGAAAGGGCCAACTTAGCAAGGAGTCTGAGGCACCGATGAAGGCAACGAACAAAATGCGTGTTGCAACCGCGCTTCTTTGCAGCGCAGTACTCTTGCAGGGCTGCGATGTCGGCCCGAAATACAATCGCCCCGCGGCCAAGGTGCCGGCGACGTTCAAAGAGGTCACTCCCGACGATCTCCAGAAAATGGATGGCTGGAAAGTCGCGCAACCCCAGGACACCGCTCTCCATGGCAACTGGTGGGAGATTTTTGGTGATTCTCAGTTGAATGCGCTCGAAGCGCAAGTCAACATTTCCAACCAGAACATCGCCGCTGCCTTTGCCAGCTTCATGGCGGCGCGCGCCGTGGTGCGCCAGGCGCGCTCGCAATATTTCCCCACCGTTTCCGTCGGCGGGAGCATCGTTCGCCAGCACCAGCCCGCTTCCTCGAGCGGAACGACCTTCACCGAATACTCTCTGCCCTTCGACGCTTCCTGGACGCCGGACTTGTGGGGCCGCGTGCGCAATACCGTTCGCGCCAACGTCGCCAACGCGCAAGCCAGCGAGGCCGACCTCGAAAATACCCGCCTGACGGCTCACGCGGAACTCGCCGTCGATTACTTCCAATTGCGCGGGCAGGACGCTCTGAAGCAACTGCTTGATTCCACCGTGGTGGCCTATGAAGAGTCCCTGAAACTGACCAAGGCGCTGTACGAAACGGGCATTGACTCCGACGAAGCCGTCGCCCAAGCCGAAACACAACTGGAAGCCGCCCGCGCGGAAGACACTCATCTGGGGATTCTGCGAGCGCAATATGAGCATGCGATTGCACTCTTGGTTGGCCAGCCTGCCTCCTCCTTCTCGATCGCCGTCGAGCCATTGAAGACTCCGCCGCCGGCCATTCCTTTTGGCGTTCCTTCGCAACTCTTGGAGCGCCGTCCGGACGTTGCCGCAACTGAGCGCCTGATGGCCCAGGCCAATGCGCAAATCGGCGTCGCCAGAGCCGCATTTTATCCAACGCTCACGCTTAGCGCTTCCGCCGGATTTCAATCCACAAAAGCCTCCACTTGGTTTACCTGGCCAAGCCGCCTCTGGTCCGTCGGCCCGGCCATCTCCGAGACGATTTACGATGGCGGTCTGCGTCGCGCCACCGTCGAACAATACCGCGCGCAATATGATCAGACGGTCGCGAACTATCGCGGCACCGTCCTGACCGCGTTTCAACAGGTCGAGGACAATCTCTCAACCCTGCGCGTCCTTTCCAAGGAAATTCAGGAACAAGACACCGCCATCCAGTCCGCGCAGCGCAGCCTTAAGCTGGCCACGGACCGCTACCGCCTCGGCATCGACCCCTACCTCAACGTCATTACCGCCCAGACCACACTTTTTGGCAATCAGCAGACCGCCGTGAACCTGCGTATCCTGCAAATCGTGGCCAGCGTGCAGTTGATCGAGGCGGTCGGCGGGGGCTGGGATTCCTCCACGCTTCCCACTTCGCAGCAGATCATTTCGCGAGAAGCCCAGGTTCCGGCGGCTCCTCCGGTGCAACCTTCCAAGAGCCAGCCGCCCTCATCCACTCCCTGATCGGTCTGGTGGCGCAGGCTTCACTCACGGAGACAACTTCGGGTGGCCTACCCTTTGCGGGGTGGGCCAAGGGTGGGCTCTTCGTCTTCACTCTTTGTCTTGTCTTGCCTTCGTTCACACCGCATCTATCCGCAACAACCCTTGTCCTGTCTCGTAGTACGACCAACTGCTCCACGGCCACTCGCGTGGATGAGCCACGACCTTCTCCTTTACCGGATTTGCGTGCATGTACTCCAACTTCTCCTTCAGCTTCGCCCGTGTGTACACGTTGAAGTCGTAATACCGGCGCTGCCAGAATCTCCGCAATTCTGCTTCTTCCTCGTTGAGTCGCGATCGCGATCGCGGTTCTTCTTCGCACTCCTTCTCCCGCATCCGGCGTGACACGCGCTGCTTGAATACTTGCGCCACCTTCGCCGGAGACACGCCCGGCGATTCCCCGATCAACAGGTGCACATGCTCCGGCATGATCACGTAACCCACCAGCGCGAATCCATACCTGGCCCGCACTTCGCCCAATATCTGCACCGCCAGATTGCGCGCCTGCACCGTTCCCAGCAACGCGCGCCGCTGGTAGCAACAGAACGTGATGAAGTGCACATCGCCGCGTCCCGTCACGCGCCTTAGATTCTTTGGCATAAGAGAAAGAGGAAGAGCCCACCCTTTGCACAACTCGCAAAGGGTAGGCCACCCACCCTTCTGCCTTTTATCACTCCCGAGTTATTTTCTAAAGTGGTATCCTGCCCACGTGGAATCCCAAGTCCATCCTGAGGATGCACTACCCGCCTCGTGCTCGCCAGCCGCCTCTCTGTGACCTCACGCGCAATCTACTGCAAAGCGACGTAGAATTCTCATTAAGATGTAAACTGGCTGGCAGAGACGAGAGGAGAGTCATCGACTGTCAGTCCTTAGCAGAATAAGATTGCGTCACAAAGAGCTTCAAAACATATGGAAACCACTTGGCGTGGGCCTGTCTGTCGTGTCGGCGTTTAGCTCGGTTTGGGAATTTCGCCATCGAATTGGCCCGTTTTTCTTCGGCAGCGTAGTGCTCCTAGCTCTTGCGGTCGCGATTCTCTTTACGGTACCCATTAAGGGGATTCGCCTTCTTGCGAGAAGGCTCGTCGCATTCATCCTAGACTTTGTGCTTTTCGGCCTTACGACCATCGGGGTGGCCTGGCTTTTGTTCGAGACACGGCTGACAAGGCCCAGTGCCCTTACTTCTATGGCGCTTGTCTGGAGCTGGATCTGGTTGTTCGTGCTGCTTGACTGGCGCTTTGCCGGTACGCCGGGAAAAAAGATCATGGGTCTTCGACTCAAAGGCAGGGCCGGTGAAAGTCCATCGTTTCTTGGCTGTGTGGCTCGCAACCTCCTAACCTTTGTTGTTCCGCTCTCAATCGCGGGTTACATCCTGTCAGTCCTGACATTCTCGAAACGGACACAATCTGTAGAATGGACCCTTGCCGTCTCACTGCTGTCCCTCGTCCCTCTTTCTATTGCTTTCTCCGGGGGACAGTCATTGCCCGATCTTCTCCTTCGACTAAATGTGGTGCCGAAACGTTCTCATGAAGGTCAATTCCCTGCGTCATTGAACAGGCGAAAGTGGCTGTTTCTTGTGCTCGCGTCGCTTTTGCTTGGAGTGACATACGGTTTCATGCCGGGCATGGGAGACATTGCATCTGACGCGAAACAGCCGCTATTTCCAGGGCACCAAAGCCGTGCCACCGAAGCAGAAGCGGGAGTCGCTGCGACCTTGTGGCCTCGTGTGATCGCTGGGGTACAAGATCCAGAAGAGTCATTGCAAGATCTACACGTCTATTCGACGTTTGGAGACCTGCCCACACGTCCCAGCAAGGGCGACCTACAAGGCGCTGAGACCTGTCAAGCATCCTTTAAGCGGAGCTACCTTACTATCCGCCTGCAACTCGCCCCAGGAGCTCCCACCATGATTGCATATTCCGTTTTTGCGAACATGGTTAGCTCTTTGAATCATTTTGTGGGAAGGCCGGCATTCCTAGTGCTCGAAGTCTCAAGGAGGAGGAGCCTAGGCGCGTTTGATATAGAAGTGCCTGAGGATTACACATTGTGCTTAACTGGTTCGAATGCATCTCCCGAGAACAATGTGGTCGCTGCGAGTTCTTCAATTCGGGTTGAGGGATCGTTCAACGCGCTAGCGTGGCTTTTTCTCGGCGACCTAGGAAAGTACTCATATGTGGAGAAGTGCCCAATCTATCCGTGGTAGATTGGCGCGTGGCGCACCCTCAACGCGCTGAGATAGCTTCGGGTGGCCTACCCTTTGCGTCTTAGGCAAAGGGTGGGTCCGCTCTTCGCTCCTCTTTCCCCCTCCGCGGCCCCCTCCTCGTACCAGTCTCAAATCGAGCCCACCCGATTTTGCTTGACACTACATTACTTTTGTGTTAATATATAGTTTATGTGGAGCAAAGCACAAAGCGCAACCTTAATTCCCGCAGAATCAACACTTACAAGAAATATAGCTTATAACTACTTTGTAATCAACACTTGCGCATCATTGTCAAAACAAAGCACCTATAAACCCTTCAGAATCCGCACTTACAAACCCCAATTCCGCTAACTCCTTTCCCCTTCGCACTTACGCAAAATCCAATTTCACTTCCTCGTCTCCCGCCCTCGCTAGCTCCCTCGCATTGTGGCGCGTGGCCAACAGGTCGAGGTTGAAAAACAACTGGTCGCCGCAGCCCTTGGTTTGCAAGGGCGCGCACTCTGACTTTTCTCTTTCAAGCGCGTTGGACCGATAATCTTCGTAGTCTAATTGGCGGCGCGCCCTCCAGAAAACTGCGGGCGCAAAAGGCGCGCCTGCGGCGGGTGATACGCCGCTACGAAGACCACCAACCCAAGAACCAACCTGAAGGTTGGCCACTACACAAGGGGGAGAAGCCCAAGAGCGGCCCGCCTCCCTCCTGCGGCGGGCAGGCTGAAGGCGGCCCCTACGCGAACTTTGAACTTACAACTGTGAACTGTAAACTCGCTTTCCCAATTGATGTACACTCAGGCTGCCGGCGCAAGCGAACGCCGGAATCGCTCCACACTCTGAAATGACGAACGCGACCTGCGCCCGCCGCAGGCGGGTTCGCCGTTTTCCTTGGGAGGTACAATCGTGAATCCACGTTTACGGAACCCTCTGATCCTCTGCCTTATCGTTTGCTTGAGTCTCGCAGCACTTTGTCTCACGCAAGTTGGTTTGGCGCAATCTACTTCCCCCAAGACTCCGCCGGCGCTTCTGCTGGGCACCGCGTGGTACCCCGAACAGTGGCCGGAGTCGCGCTGGGAAGCCGACCTCACGCTCATGCAAAAGGCCGGCGTCCACTTTGTGCGCGTCGGTGAATTTGCCTGGAGCCGCATGGAACCCGAGGAAGGGCGCTACGATCTGGACTGGCTCGACCGCGCGGTTGCTGCCGCGGCCAAGCATGACATTTACACCGTGCTCGGCACTCCTACCGCCGCTCCGCCCGCGTGGCTCACGAAAAAATATCCAGAAACGCTGCGCACCCGCGAAGACGGGCGTCGCGACGAGCATGGGAATCGCGCGCAAGGCAACTGGGCCAATCCGAAATACCGCGAAATGGCGCGCAAGATCGCGGAGCAGATGGCCAAGCGCTTCGGCCACAATCCCAATGTCCTGGGCTGGCAGATTGACAACGAGTATTCCGAAGTCTCCTACGATCCCGAGACGCGCGCGCAGTTTCAGCAGTGGTTGAAGGCGCGGTACGGCACGCTGGACAACCTGAATGCCCGCTGGACCACGTCCTACTGGAGCGAAAGCTACACCGCCTGGGACCAGATTCCCATCCAGATCGGCTACGGCAATCCCGGGCTGCTGCTGAGCTGGATGCGTTTTGTGAGCGACACCTGGCGCAGCTACCAGAAGAATCAGACGGACGTGATTCGCGCCAATTGCGATGCGCGGCAATTCTTCACCACCAACACCATGGGCCCGTACGATGGCTTCGATCACTACACCGTTCTTCAGGACCTGGATTTTGCTGCCTGGGATGACTACGTGGGAACGGGCCATCTAAATCCCGTGCTGAATGGCGCAGGGCATGACCTGACCCGCGGCTTCAAACAGAAGAATTTTTGGGTGATGGAAACCCAGCCCGGCTCCGTGAATTGGGCAGACGTCAACAACGCGCTGGACAAGGGCGAAGTCCGCGCCATGGCCTGGCACGATGTTGGCCACGGCGCCGACGCCGTCAGCTACTGGCAGTGGCGCAGCGCCCTGAACGGCCAGGAGCAGTATCACGGCAACATCGTTGGCCCGGATGGAACGCCCGTTCCGCTGTACAGCGAAGTCTCGCAAGTGGGCCAGGAATTTGCCAAGGCGGGCCCCGTGCTTGCCGGCACATCGCCGAAATCGCAAATCGCCATTTTGCATTCCTACGACAGCCGCTGGGCCATCCAATGGCAGAAGCACAACCGTCAATACAATCCCATCGAACAACTCATGAGCTATTACGCGCCGTTGCGCTCGATCGCGCAATCCATCGATATCATCTCGCCCGCCGCGCCACTCGCTCAATACAAACTGGTTGTCGCGCCCGGCTTGAATGTTATTTCGGATGGCGTCGCCAAGAACCTGATCGCTTACGTGCAGAATGGCGGGCACCTGGTGCTCGGCCAGCGATCCGGCTTGAAAGATGACGACAACTCGTTGCAGCCGGAACGCCAGCCCGGCCCGCTGGCTGCTTTGCTGGGTGGCCGCGTGGAGCAGTATTACGCGCTCACCGAGCCGGTGCCCTTCGAGGGCCAATGGGGCAACGGAGAGTCTCGCCTTTGGGCGGAACTCCTCAGCACCAAAGACCCGGAGACGACCGTGCTCATGAAGTATGGCAAGAGCAACGGCTGGCTCGACGGACAGCCCGCCGCCATCACGCGCAAGGTCGGCAAAGGCCGCATCACTTATATTGGGGCGTGGCTGGACCCGCAAACGATGACGCAAGCCGCCAAGTGGATGACGGAGGATAGCGGGATTCAGACTCCGCTAGCCGGTGTGCCCGCAGGCGTCGAAGTCTATCCGCGCTACGGTGCGCACGGAGTTGTCTATATCCTGATTAATTTTGCGAAGCAAGCGCAGACCGTCACGCTGCCTGCGCCCATGAACGACGTGCTGCAGGGCGGGAGCAAACAATCCGTTGAGCTTCCGACCTACGGCGTCGCCATCCTAGCCGCCGGCCAGTAAAATGGTCCGATAGCGCCCCGCGCCCGCCGCAGGCGGGTTCGCCCTTTTCTCGGAGGGGAAGGAGAGCGGCGGCAAGGCAGGGCTCGGTTTATACTTCTGCAGGACGACTGTGGAGCGTTGGGGCGGCTCGATCAGTTGTATTTCGTTGCCGGAAATCGGCTCGCGTTTTTGGTTTCGCTTGCCCAAGGCCGCGGACCCCGCGGAAGGGGAAGCGCCTCCTGACGAACTGCTTTCCGCCCTGGCCGATCCCAGGCCTGCCGTAAGAGGGAGGCGCGCCATGCGCATTTTGTTTGCCGACGATCAGGAAGACATTCGCACGCTGACCACCTATCAACTCGAGCGTAGCGGCCACCACGTTCACGCTGTCGGCAACGGGAGGGAAGCTCTCAGCGCTCTTCTCCACGAGCATTTTGACGTCATCCTCCTGGACGAAGAGATGCCCGTTATGGGCGGGGTTCAAGCGGCCCGCACCATCCGCGAAAACGAGGCGCGCTCCGGCAGCCACGCATTTCTCATCGCCCTCACGGGCAATAGCACTGAGGACGATCAGGCCCGCCTCCGGCGGGAGGGGTTTGACGCCGTGCTTGGCAAGCCCTTCCGTCTGGAAGGGCTCACTGAAATTCTTGACGCCGCCAGCAGCACTCTCCCGCTCACATCCGTGCCAAAAAAGCCACCCGCGGCGATTTCTGCCGGAATTGACGACCTTTTGGGGCGCATTGGCGGCGACAAAAAGCTCCTTGGCAGAATGATTCAGACATTCCTTCGCGACACCCCCAAACGTATCGCTTCCCTGCAAAAAGCACTCCAGCGCAAAGACGCGGACGAAATCGCTTCACTGGCCCATGCCATGAAGGGTTCCGTCAGCATTTTCCTTGCGCAGCACGCCCGCGACCGCGCGCAGGAGCTCGAAGAGCTCGGCCGCAAGTCCGAACTGGGCGGGGCAATGGCGATTTACGCCGCGCTGAAGGAAGAGATTGCGAAGCTGGAAGAAAACCTGAGAGGATACGCAAAGCAAACCCGGTCTCAGCCGCAATCCACTGTTTCCAAGCAGACGCGGAGGCTGACGGGGAAACGCAAGAAACAATGAATCGTACCTGCCGGTGTAACGCCGATTTTCCCGATCCGGAGTCTCCTCATGCCCCACATTCTCGTAACGGATGACGACGCCACAACCCGCCAGATGGTCCGCGGCATCCTGAAAAAACATGGCTACACCGTGAGTACCGCCTCCGACGGCGCCGCGGCCCTGCATGCTATTCGCAAAAAGAAATTCGATCTGGTTCTCCTGGATATCTGGATGCCCAAGATGACCGGCCTGGGCCTCCTCGGCAGCCTTACCGGCGAAGCGCATATGCCGAAGATCATCGTCATGACCTCGGACAAAACGCCGGGGACCCTGCTCAACGCCCTGCGGGGACGTGTCTATCAGTTCCTCACCAAGCCTTTCGATGCCGAAACCCTCCAGGGGGTCGTCGAAAATGCTCTCTCCACTCAGTCGGCTACGCCCCCCATCGAGGTCCTTTCCGCCAAGCCTCATTGGGTCGAGCTCCTGGTGCCTTGCGAACGCTCGGTCGTCAGCCGCGTGCAGAGCTTTCTGAATCTCCTGGAAACCGATCTTCCGCCGGACGTCATCGAAAAAGTCGGCTACGCCTTCCGCGAACTCTTGAACAACGCCATCGAGTGGGGTGGGCATCTCGATCCGAACCTCAAGGTGCGCATCTCCTACATTCGCACGAACAAAATGCTGATGTACCGCCTCGACGATCCCGGCCCCGGCTTCAAACTTGAAGAGATCAAGCACGCCGCGATCAACAACCCCGAGGGCGACCCGCTCGCCCATGCGCAAGCACGCGAAGAAAAGGGTCTGCGCCCCGGAGGTCTCGGCTTGCTCCTCACAAAGCAAATGGTCGATGAACTGGTCTACAACGAGGCCCGCAACCAAGTCGTGTTGATCAAGTATCTTTAGCAGGCGCGGACGCGATCCGCGGGAGGTAACACATTATGGCGAACGAGAGTGTGGCAAAGGCAATCGTGGCGGCTGGCTTGACTTGCGGCGTGCTGGATATCGCGGCGTCGCTGCTGGTGTACGGTTACTTGGGATTGAAGCCGTTGCCGTTGTTGCAAGGGATCGCCGGGGGAGTATTGGGGCCGCGCACGTTCCACGGCGGCCTCACCACGGCGCTGCTCGGATTGATTTTGCATTTTGTGATTGCCTTTGGAGCGGCGACGGTATTTTGCCTGGCAAGCCGTAGTCTGCGGTTTTTGGTGAAATATGCCGTTTTTTCCGGAGTGCTGTACGGGGTTGCGGTGTATTTTTTTATGAGCGAGTTCGTTGTGCCGTTGTCGGCGGCCGGGAAGCATCCGTTTTCAGCCGAGATGATCATCATTGGAGTGGTCATCCACATTGTTTGCGTGGGGTTGCCGATTTCACTGAATGTCCGCCGCTACGGGGGGTGAGTTGAGCATTTTCTGGCGGAGAGGGTGGGATTGGAGCCCAACTAGCCTAAGAAATTCCTACAACGATGCTAATACCTGACCTCAATTGCGTCAATGCGGCAGAAGTGCCAAGGGTGCCAAAAGCCAGTTTTTCCATTGTTGGTGGACAATCTGCTACTTGGGATTATGCCTCGATTGCTTAGGAAGACTTAGGACAGTTACGCGTCAATCCTTCAACATTTCCTCTGTGAGTTCGTTGAGAGGCACGCGTTCAAGTTGCGCGGTGCTGATAGCGTTTGTATGCGCCCTCGGATCGTTTGGATACCTTCGAGCCCGGCGCCCGCACTGCGTGGCATACTCACCCGCTGGGCCAGACCCTGATCGTGACAGCTGGGTGCGGCCGCGTACAGCGCTGGGGAGGTCCGATCGAGGAGATTCGGCCAGGGGACGTAGTCTGGATCCCACCTGCTGAGAAGCACTGGCATGGTGCGACGCCCACCACGGCGATGAAACATATCGCCATGGTGGAGCAGCTTGACGGCAGGTCGGCCGACTGGATGGAACAGGTCAGCGACGAACAATACCGGCCGTCGAGGTAAGAAGCGGCGGGAAGGGGTAGCGAAGTGATGACGAACAAGGAGACCAGACCTGCCGCAGGGTGCACCATGTGTGCTGCACAGATGATGGCACAACGACGGCAGACAATAAGGAGAAACGGCGATGGCACCCAACGAGCACGCACAAAAGAGCCACGACGAGCTTTTTCCCGGCCACGTCTCCACTGTGGCGGTGACCGATCCCGAACTGATCGAGATCTTCGACAACTTCGCCTTCGATGAAGTTCTCCGTCACAGCAAGCTGGACATTCGAACCCGATTGATGGTCCAGCTCGCATCGATCATTGCCTGCCAGGCGGTGCGCGAATACCGAGCCATGCTGGGCGCGGCGCTCAACGTTGGAGTAACTCCGGTCGCGGCCAAGGAGATCCTGTACCAGGCAGTCCCATACGTCGGAATGGCCAGAGCTTTTGACTTCATCCAGGCCACCAACGAAGTGGTTACCGAGCGAGGCATCAAGCTGCCCTTGCCGGGCCAATCTACCACCACGCCAGAGAACCGCGCGGAGAAGGGTCGTGCTGTCCAGAAGCAAATCATCGGCACCGATACGGTTGAGAGACTCTACAACTCATCACCTGCCGGCCTGATGCATATTCAACACTTTTTGTCGGCAAACTGTTTTGGCGATCACTACACGCGCACCGGTCTCGACATTCCTACACGCGAACTGCTCACTCTGAGTATGCTGGTCTCGCTTGGCGGATGCGAAGCGCAGGTCAAGGGACATGTCGCCGCAAACCTCAACGTCGGCAACGACCGTGCACGGTTGATCGATGTGTTGACCCAGTTGCTTCCATTCATCGGATATCCCCGTATGCTGAACGCGCTACGCGTCGTCAACGAGGTCACCGCCTCGTGAACACGACAGGAGCTGCGATGCCCAAGAGCGAGGAGATGTTATGCCAAATCCAAGGATGACTATACTGGTCGTTGGTGCCACCGGAAGCATTGGTCGCCTCGTCGTCGAGGAGGCGTTGCAGCAGGGCCATGCCGTGCATGCCTTAGTGCGCACCCCTGAAAAAGCCCGTCAGCTTCCGCGCGAAGCACAGGTTGTTCTGGGTGACGTCACGCGTGCCGATACGCTTCCCAGCGCGGTGGACGGTATCGATGCCATCGTGTTCACACTCGGCTCGGACGGAGCCGGAAAGGTGGGGGCTGAGAGCGTCGACTACGGTGGCGTGCGCAACGTTCTGCGTGCACTCGGTTCGCGAAAAGCACGCATCGCGCTGATGACCTCGATTGGAGTCACCAACCGCACTGGCTCATACAACCGGTCCACCGAAGCCCACGACTGGAAGCGCCGCTCCGAGAGGCTGGTGCGCGCCAGCGGATTGCCATACACCATTGTGCGGCCCGGTTGGTTCGACTATAACGGTCCGAACGAGCACCAGCTTGTTTTCCTGCAGGGCGATACGCGGCAGGCAGGCAATTCCAGCGATGGTGTGATTGCGCGACGCCAGATCGCCGATGTCCTGGTCCGCAGCCTCAGTTCGGATCAAGCTTTGCGCAAGACCTTTGAACTCGTCGCGACAACCGGCCCGGCGCCGGAGGACTTCGATGCGCTGTTTGCCCTTCTCGATTCAGACCCGCGAGGCTCACTGGACGGCGTGCGCGACATGGCGAACATGCCGCTTGAAGACGAACCGGACCGGGTACGTCATGACCTGGAGGCAGTGTTGGGCAATCGATCTGCCTTCGGTTCCTGACATGGCTACTTCTGAGCGCCTCGCAACGCGAAAAGCATGAGTCTGTCGGGATGCACTGACGATTGCAACAGAGTTTAGATTGGAGAATCCACAATGTCACAACGCACATGGTTCATTACTGGCGTCAGCAGCGGCTTCGGCCGTCAGCTCAGCGATCAGCTCCTCAAGCGTGGCGACCGTGTCGTCGGAACTGTCCGCGATACTGTCAAGGTTGCCGATCTGCTCGATCGTTATCCGGAGTCATTCCACGCCGAAGTGCTCGACGTGACAGACACAGCGGCAATCCGCGAGGTTGTCGAACGCTCCTTCGCCCGGCTCGGACGCATCGACGTGATCATCAGCAACGCTGGCTACGGCCTGTTCGGCGCGGCGGAGGAACTCACCGACAGGCAGGTCGATCACATGGTCGCGACCAACCTGGTCGGCTCTATCCAGCTCATCCGTGCCGCGCTGCCGCACCTTCGCGCCCAAGGTGGCGGACGCATCATCCAGATCTCTTCCTACGGCGGTCAGGTCGCCTTCGCGGGGAATTCGATGTATCACGCCACGAAGTGGGGAATCGAGGGCTTCGTGGAGTCGGTCGCCCAGGAGGTCGCATCTTTTGGAATTGGCATGACGATCGTCGAGCCCGGCGGCGCGCGCACCGAGTTCCGCTACGGCAGCGCGCAGGTGGCAGAGCTCATGCCCATCTACGACGAAACCCCGGCACACAGCTTCCTCCGGATGCTCGATCCCAAAAACGGCCTGGCCCCCGGTGACCCGGCCCGAATGGCTGCGCGCATCATCGAGAGCGTCGATGTGAAGCCCGCGCCGCTGCGAATGGTGCTCGGCTCACAGGCGCTGCAGAGCAGCCTCACGACTCTGCGCAAGCGGATCGCCGACTTCGAAGCGCAGACCAAGCTCGCCGCTTCCACGGACTTCCCGCCCGGCGAGTGACCAGCACCCGCGTAGCAAGCTCGATGGTGCACGCAGGCTGCAAGCGGGACGGATCGCCGATCAGCTTGGTCGCAAAGAGCGGTATTATACATAAATCGGCCCCAGCCGATTTGCTGGATCTGCAGTCCGCCTTGTCAACTTTGGGATTCCTCCCGTATCATGGGCAACCCGGAAGTCATCCCGGGTCAGAAGTCCCGATGGGGGAAGTGAGGTTCCGTCGAAGGTCGCCTGCGCCCTCATCCCTCGATCCCCGTTTCCGGATAATCTCCGGATTGCCGACTATTCGTCCAGGGTCAGAAGCTCGAGCGTCGCCTAAGTCAGCGTTCTGTAGAAGGACGAAGCCACGTCCCCGAGGAATGAACCAGTAGGACGCAATGCACCTAGCCCTGTAGCGGGCCAGCTGGTGTCGGGATCGCTAGCCCGATTCATTTCCAATTGTGACATTCAGGCTTCCTCTTTCGCTGCGATAGTTGATGGAGCAACCGGCTTGCCTTTCCGGATCATCAGGATGCCGACCGTAATCATCCAGACAGCCAGAGGGAAGCAGTTGGCGATGGCCTCGGCGCCCCAGCCAGCTGGGTTGTAGAAACCGTACAGATCGATGTGGTGGACGAACATGGTGGGGACGAAGGCCAGGCATGCCAGGGCACAGGCATAGCCGACCCAGGCGGACCATCTTGGAAGAGCGCCGCTCAGGAGAGTGACGTAGCTGAGGATGGCGAAGAGGAGGGCCATGAGCCAGAGGGCGACTGCGCCGTACATGAGCAGCATACTCTCCATCATGGCGCGGATGACGGCGCCGTCGGCGGGAGGGTTGAGGGCGTCGACGACAGTGGAGGCCTGGAGGGAATCGGCGACGAGGGTGAGAGTGACGTAGACCAAGCCGACGCCGAAGAAGAGGCTGGCGAGCCACTCGTGTTGGGGATTGGCCTGGCGGATGAGGTGACGGACGCCGGCGATGAAGATCATGAGAAGGGTGAGAATGATGAGATCGAGGAAGATGCAACTCATGATGTTGGTGGCGCTGTGGGCGGCGAAATCGGGGAGCTTGTTCGACGCCGCCAAGCCGGGGAAGGGGCTGCGAACAAGGTACAAGGGAAACTCGATGAAAAACACGGCGACGCTTGCCAAGGCACATGCCCCTGTCCAGCGGTAAACTTTCAGATCATCCATGATGTCCCTCTCCTCTTGGGTAACGCGCGCTGGGGTCTGGAAGCTGTCCTGTCAGCCCCTTCGAGCCTCAGAGCGCATGCGTGATGATGCTGTGTACAAAGGGCTCTTCTACGTGCGTGGTCGACACGGTAGTACCACACCACGGAAATCGTATGTGCACGGAGTCACACTCCAATGGTCGATGAATACAAACGAGGCTATCTCGTCGCCGATCAGGAATTTGTCCTCGGCGGCCGGCAAGCGTTCTCTCAAATGGTTTGCCAGCAGCAACCCATAGATGGGTGTGCGCGGTCGCACTTTGCGATTGCGCCTGGGTCACGGGCCATCCGGAAGTATCCGAATTACTTCCTGTTTGCCGACCATCCGGGAGTCATCGAGTGGTAGCTCGAATCGAACACCGAGTGCGGCCACTTCTGCCATCGAGCGAATCCGGGATGCGATCAAGCGCACAGCGAAGAATGCCGGGAGGCTGGAAGCGAAGAGCAACTGCTAAAAGAAGTCCGTCAAGCCTACAACGGCAAGGTCGTCGCGGAGCATGATCTGGAAGTTTTCTGATGCCAATTCAGTCTGGCTTTTGCTCGGAATAGGACGCCTCCGACTTCGACGTCCAATGCTCGTCAGCGAGACGAGAATGTCCAAAACGGAACAGTAACCTTCCGGCTCCTGTTTTACCCTAACAACCAGGGCGTTGAACAATTGGAGGGAACCGAGCATTCAGGGCCGGGCTAATTGGGGTTGGCTGATTAACGTTTCCAGGAACTCTTTCGAGGAAAGTCACGTTCAACTGCTTGTTACTCGAAAATGGGGTTCCAATTGTGTGCGCGGAAGGAGCTGAGTGATGAGAACAGCGGTTTGTTTTGCAAATTTCTGCGGGCGCGTATGCCTAGTGCTCTGCCTGTTCGTCGTGGTAGTGCGGTCAGCTTCTGCATATGATGACCCACCAATACGTGTGGCCCGTCTGAACTACGTGGAGGGCCGTGTTTCCTTCCAACCGGGCGGCGAGAGTGACTGGGGCTGGGCCACCCTGAACCGGCCAATGACTGCAGGAGATAGTCTCTGGACAGGCGATAGATCCAGAGCTGAAATGCATATCGGGTCAACGGCGATTCGCGTGGGCGGGCAGACCTCGGTTTCCTTCCTGAATCTGGATGACCGTACGGTTCAGATACAGTTGAACTCCGGAACCATCGATGTACGTGTGCGGAATCTTTACCGCGACGACGTGTTCGAGGTGGATACGCCGAACCTTGCGTTTACCTTGCTGCGACGCGGCGACTACCGCATTACCGTTGATCCGAACGGCAGCTTCACGACCATTACCCTTCGCGACGGCCAAGGGCAGATCAACGGCGGAGGCCAGGCGTTTCTTGTGGATGGAGGCTCCCAGGTTCAAGTCTCCGGGACGGATTATATTTCCTATGACATTTACGATCTGCCGGGCAGGGATAGTTTCGATCAGTGGTCGTACACCCGGCAACTGCGCGAAGATCGCTCACAGTCAGCCCGTTACGTTTCCCCGGAACTGACTGGCTCGGAAGACCTCGATCGAAATGGCACCTGGAGGACGGATCGTACTTACGGCCCGGTCTGGGTCCCGACGCATGTTTCGCGAGATTGGGCGCCCTACAGAGACGGTCACTGGGCTTGGGTGGATCCGTGGGGCTGGACGTGGGTGGACGACGCGCCTTCTGGATTCGTGACGTCGCATTACGGCCGGTGGGCGCACGTGAATAATGACGGGTACGGTGGTGGAGGTTGGGTTTGGGTTCCACCGCACCGTGAAGCCCGCCAGGATGTATCCGCACAGCGACCCGTCTATTCCCCGGCGCTCGTTACATTTGTGGGGGATTCGAATTCGTCGCGAGATTTCGGAAAAGGCGGCGGAGTGGCGTGGGTTCCCCTGGCGCCGGGCGAAGTGTACGTGCCGGCGTACCAGACGAGCCCGAAGTACGTCACGAATGTGAACATTACAAACACCGTGGTGCAGCAGACCACCATCACAAATGTGGTGAACAACAACGTTCAGACAACCACCTACGTGAATCAAAGAGTGGCGGGTGCCGTTACGGCAGTGCCCCGAGCAACTTTCGTGAACGCGCAGCCGGTGGCACAGGCAGCGGTGAAAGTCGCTCCGAGCGCGATTACGGCGGCTCTGGCGGTTCACGCCGCGCCGGTGGCTCCCGTGAGAGCAAGCGTGATGGGAGCAAATAGGGCGAGTACGGCGAGCGCCCAAGCTATGAGTGCTCCCCCGAAGCCCCCGGAGGCGGTAGTCAGCCGGCCGGTTGTGGCCAAGGTTGCGCCGCCGCCACCACCGGTAGCATTCGCACAAAAGCAGCAGGCGTTGGAAGCAAATCCTGGCAAGCCACTTGACGCGAAGGCCGAGCAGACTCTCCGCGTGGCAATGCCTTCACCCGTTGCGCGAGTTGTGAAAACGGCTCCGCCGGCGTCGGCGGTCAAACCGGTCGAAACGGCCGCGAAAAAGCCCCAGCCAGCGACCTCGCTAAACACTGCGCAGCAGGTTCATCCTCCGGCACCTGGAGCCCCGCCTGCGGCCCCTGGGTCACAACAGACCACTCAACAGCAACTAGCAGCGGAAAAGGCCAAACAGCAAACGGCGCAGCAGCAGGCAGCCGCTGAAAAAGCTAAGCAGGAAGCTGACAGGCAACAAGCGGCTCAGCAGGCGGCAGCGGAAAAGGCCAAACAGCAAACGGCGCAGCAGCAGGCAGCCGCTGAAAAGAACAAACAGCAAGCTGCACAACAACAAGCAGCACAACAGCAGGCCTCCGCAGACAAGGCCAGGCAGGAAGCTGCCCGGCAACAAGCGGCTCAACCAGCGCAAGCCAGTCGGCCTGGTCCGCCTCCGGCAGTCCATCCGAACGAGGTTCCGGCTCCGCCACGGCCCGTTGTTCCACCGTCCGCGAATCCCCAGTTAGACGCGAAGCACCAACAAGAGCAGGATCAGCTCCACGCGAAGCAGCAGCAGGAACGCCAGGCAGTCCAGCAGCAGCAGGAGCAGGAACACGCAAAGCTCGCACAGCAACAGGCGGATGCGGTTAAAAAACAGCAAGTGGAGCAGCAACATCAGCAACAGACCCAGCAATTGCTACAAAAACACGCTGAAGAGCAGAAAGTGTTGCAAGAGAAACAGCAACAGGAACGCCAGGCCCAACCCAAGCCTAAAAAGGAAGACCGTCCTCCGGCGGCAAAGCCTTAACAGCGCACTGGGATTTTCTCGGCAGGTGCGGCTTGGGGGATCTTTGCACGTGCGCCAGGCACATAGTGGAGGCTACCGTAATTTCGAAATCAAGAATTGCGGTCGGGAGCACTGCCGGAGGAGGGGCAGGCCAGCATCGAAGACTTGCGCCAGGCCATGATTTGTGCCTGGATCACGGGCAAACCTGATCTTACCCGCTACGAAACCACTCTAATCATTGATCGATGGCATGGAGGCCACCGATCATGAAGCACAGACCAACTTCCAGAAGAAGACGCAGCAGCACTAGGTCCGTCTTGCACCTGCTTGATCTCGAACACTCCAAAACCGCAGTCTTGAACAGCCTCACTTCTCAAGATGCGCAGCGGGGATATCGTCACGCGATCGATGAATTCGTTGATTGGTATTGTTCGGAACCGCGCTTGGCATTCAATAGAATTGTCGTTCTGCGCTACCGATCTCATCTCGAATCTCGTCAACTCGCGCCTGGCACGATCAATCTACGACTAGGTGCCGTACGCCGTCTTGCGTATGAGGCAGCCGATTGCGGTCTGCTGAGTGCCGACCTGGCAGCGGGTATTCGTCGCGTTAAAGGCGTGAAGAAGTTAGGCGTTCGCCTTGGCAACTGGCTGACTGCAGAGCAGGGGCAAGCGCTTTGGCGAGCGCCTGATCGCGAGCGGCTGAAAGGAAAACGAGACCGCGCTTTGTTGGCTCTCCTGCTCGCGTGTGGCTTGAGAAGACACGAAGCCGTTGCATTGACGATGGATCATCTTCAGCAGCGGGAGGAACACTGGGCCATCGTCGACTTGATGGGTAAGGGAGGCCACGTTCGAACGGTTCCGGTTCCGGACTGGGTGAAAAGCGAATTAGGAGTGTGGCTTGCTGCGGCCGGCATTGATCGAGGAAGGCTTTTTCGCAGGGTCAACAAAGTAGGAAAAGCATGGGGAGAGGGTATGACGGTAAAGGCGGTTTGGCACATAGTGAAGGAATCCGCCAAGTGCATTGGTGTGCCAAAGTTGGCGCCGCACGATCTGCGACGGACCTGTGCTCGACTCTGCCATGCTTCGGGCGGGGAGTTGGAGCAGATCCAATTCCTTTTGGGGCACGTCTCAGTTCAAACCACCGAACGGTACCTTGGGTGCAAGCAGCGAATTCGATCAGCCGTCAATGATCGCATTGGGGTCGAGCCGAACCCCTGATGTGGCTGAGCCAGTTGTGGAAGGGTTGCCGACAAACTTTCCCATTGGATGCACACTGGTTCCCTGCAATCCCAAGTCACGGTCGGTTGTACAAACGCCGGTTTTGCCGGTTGGCATCTCACTTCTTGCGGTTGGCCAGTTTGTCGGAAGGTGGAAGGACTCCTGGTTTGGGCTGGCAGACGGGCAGGCCGCAGGCGTCATTCGACACGGCGCACCCGCATTCCATCACCATCTCCAGCATCCGGCGCGCGCGGTGGAGGCGCATCTTGACTGTAGTTAGGTTCACAGCCATGAGGCTGGCCATCTCTGCTGCGGTTAACGAATAGACTTCGTGCATCAGGATCACGGCGCGATAGTGATCCGGCAGAAACTGCAGGCAGCGCTGCACGCATTGACTCGTCTCCTTGCGCTCAGCAGCCTCCAACGCCGAGGGATTCACCGAAGCGATCGATCCAGCATGCTGAACGCCTTCTTCGCCATCCAGGGAAATCTGCGGCTTACGCTGACGCAAACGATCGAGGCAAACGTGGGTGGCAATTTGATACAGCCAACTGCGAACAACTGCTGGATCGTGGATGGATTCGCGGAAGCGGTGCGCACGGAGAAATGTTTCCTGGGTGAGGTCTTCCGCTTCGGCACGATCGTGCACGAGATGCAGAACGTATCGGTAGATACGATCGCGATGAGTCTCGAAGAGCGTTCCCGCGTCGAGTCTGTCTGCAGCGACTTGCATACGTTAATCCTCCCACTCAGCGCGTGGGCATGGTGTGACGCCCATCACTGCCGGCCATGGCGGACCGCATGCTCCATCCTTTACAACACAGCAGAGAGGCTGGATGCCGCTCAGTGGATGTCCACTTCCAGCCCGCCGACGAAGCCGGAGGCCAGATTGTAGAAAAGCGCACCGAGAACTGTGACGATGCTGCCAATGATTCCGTAGAACAACGGGCACAGAATCAGGGGCAACACAGCAAAGGCACCATGGAAGGGCATGTGAGCATGAGGACCAAACGGAATCCCCGCGAGAGCGATCGAGGTGCAAACCAAACCAGTGAGCAAACCCAAGAGTGCGTGCACCGCAAATCCAACCTTGAGTGCTGACAACGCAGCAATACGCTTGACGACGACCATAGGCCACCTCCGGATCGACCTTTCAACCTGAGATCATGGTAGATCCTGTACCCATGACGAAAGGAGGCGACAAAAGGATACGCGGACATCAGCCGGCCGCCAGCTTGGTCCTGCTTCGGCTTCTGGGTGACGGGCAACCCTTCCATAATCCGGTAAGGTAAGAGTTGCCGACCACACGCCCACCAGTCACGAGCCGATTCTGCCATCGTGAGTGATAAGGCGATTTATCGCCAACCATGCGGGCAAAACTTCGGGCAGGTCACGTCCCCTCGGCAGTCCGGCGGGCGTGTTCCCCCCTCCACCAGGCGAGCCTGCTAAGAGCTGACCGGGGCAGGTCTCACAATTTGACTTGCGCTGATCCTGGGCGCCGCTTTGGGAATTCGCAGAATCATCAACCCTGCGATGAGCACCGCCGCCATCACAAACCTCAGTCCCAAAGAGAATGACGCTCCGGTGCGGGTGTATACGTAGCCGAAGATGTAAGGACCGGCAAATCCCGCTATGCTGCCGACCGAGTTAATTAGTCCCACCGCCGTGGCTGCTTCTGCCTGGCTCAAGATCTCGGTGGGGATCGCCCAGAAGGTGGAGAGATAAGCTGTCAGAACGCCGGCGACCGTGAACCAACCAATGGTGAACACAACCGAGTGGCCCGGAACGGAGAGGAAGAAATAGGCTATCCCGGCAACGAACAGCGGCATTGCAGCATGCCACCGGCGCTCCGCCTGCTTGTCGGAGTGCCAGCCATTGACCTGCATAGTTACGAAAGCGGCCAGGAACGGCAGAGCGCCCACCATTCCAACGCGCATATCGGTGAAGCCCGTCAGCCGCTTCAGCATGGTGGGAAACCAGAAGACGAAAGTGTACTGGCCGATGTAGGCGAGGAAGGTGAGTGCAGCCATCCACACAATCGTCGGCGATCGCATGGCCTGCCACACCGTGATGGCGGCAGTGCAAGGCGGTGTCTCCTCTTCAAGTTTCTGCTCGAGCCATTTCCGCTGCTCGGCGTTGAGCCATGCAGCTTCCCTTGGCCAATCGGTCAGAAAGAAGAATGCAACTACTCCCAGCAGAATCGCCGGGGCTCCCTCGACGACAAACAGCCAGCGCCATCCCGGGAACCCCAGCCAGCCGCGGCCCAGAATCCAGCCCGCCAGCGGTGATCCCAGCACCGCTGACAGCGGAATGGCGCCCATGAAGTTGCTGGTGGCCTTGGCGCGGTCTTCGAAAATGAACCAGTGGCTCAAATACACGATGACGCCGGGGAAGAAGCCCGCCTCCGCTGCGCCCAGCACGAAACGCGCCAGGTAGAGCTGCGAGGGAGTGTGCACCAGCGCGGTCAGCACGGTGAGGGAGCCCCAGGCAATCATGGTGGCCGATATCATGCGGCGTGCGCTCCAGCGCTCTACCAGCAGCGCGCCCGGAATCTGTAATGCCAGGTAGCTGATGAAGAAGATTCCCGCGCCCAGGCCAAACACGTGGTCGCTGAACCCCAGGTCGCGCGACATGCCCATCGCCGCGTAGGCCAAGTTCGTACGGTCTACGTAATTAACGATGTACAGAATGAACAGGAAGGGCAGCAGGCGCAAGCCGACGGTGCGGCGAGTGTGTTCGCCGATTTGTGTCGCGTTGGGCGTCATCATAGTGGAGGCAGCTATTGCCTCTCAGCACTCCTCGGGCAGTCCTGAAGGGGCGGGGAAGTATATATCGGAATCAGGTTTTAGGCGCCTGGCAATTTGCACCAAGCCGACCAGTTGCGGGTAACTTCTGTTACCAGGCCATAGCGCTCGCGACCCGGACTGGCTGGTTACGGGCTACTCGGAACTTACAGCTACACAGATCATAACTTCCGCATTGCTGACCATTCGCCCGCAATGCCAACCCCCCGATTGCACCAGGAGTGAGGCATGACTGTTTCAGGTTGAGACAGGCAACTGATAGATGGATTGATCGTTCAGCTATCTCGTGCCTGACGGAATGACGGTTAGCGGCGATTCCGCCCCGGGCGCAGTAGGGCACTCAGGTTTTCCTCAGTTGTAAAACTTCGTGAGTGGCCACAATTGCGAAATAGGTTTCTTTATGCCGCGGCAGACCATAATCGGAATATCGTATTCGGAGGGCTGTATCCAGGGAGCTTCAAGGCTCGCTTCCAGTGAACAAGTACGAAACTGCTTAGCAACCGAGTCGCAGTTGTGTCCAACACAGATAAGAATGTCGCCGGTGTACCCGCGAGGCCCCCATAGGAAATATTGATTGTGTCCGCTGATGACCGGCAGTCTTGGCTCACTGAGGAACTCGATCGCCGCAGCTTCGCTGTAGTTCTGTGCCATTACCACTGCCTGCGCTCGATCCCCGGGCGGAAGTCCCTGGTAAACGTGATTCACGATGGCGGTCAACTCTGTCCAGCCATGCATGCTCGGGAAGTCGAATAGCAGTTCCGCCTGCACACGTTGTTCGGTAGCAACGCTCTCTCTCGAAATGTGCAAAAGCGACAACAGCCGCCTCTCGTACCTCGCCAGTTGCGCTTCCGGAAGCACTGGCATCACTAGCGGAAAGAAAACCAGCCCGAGTAGAACCGTGGCCGCTGCAATCACAACTCGTCCCCTCCGGAGTTTGCTGGTCCAATCTTCGATTTGCACGCATCCTGCCGCGATGAGGTAAGGATATGCGTTCGCGGGGTAGTAATGCTTTCCGTGCTCCACAATCATCATGGCAATCAGGAGCACATAGCCATAGGCCAAGAAACGAAAACGGGGTCGCAAAAACAGCCAGGCCAGTCCGATAATCCAGAATTCCGCCAGTAAGCCGCTGATCAAGAGCTGTTGTCTGAGATAGCCCAGCGGCCCAACGATGACGTTCTTGCCCTGCTGGACCGCACGCAACAGTTCGAGCATCGGGTATCCATAGTGCACCTGCCACAGGAACGCTGGCAGCGCGATCACCGCGGAAATCACTGCCCCAACTAGGAACCACCACGAATACAAAATCCGCCTTTCCGGCGTGAGTAGAAGCCCCATCAGCAATGCGACCGCGAAAAACAGAACGCTGTATTTGCTCAGTATGGACACTCCCATCAGCACGCCGATTGCAACCCACAGTCGCGGGTTCGCTCCTTTCGTCAAGCGCACGATCCACAATGCGATAAGGGCCCAGGAAAACAGGCCGACCATGTCGGGCGAGACCTTCATCCCGAAATCCGTCAAGACCGGGAGGAAAAAAACCACAATCGCTGTGAGGAGCTGGGCGTAAGCCGCCCCACCAAACTCCATGACAACCAGGCAAGTCACATAGATGCCCGCTCCAGCGAAGAGCGCTGGCACAGCCCGCAGCAACACCAGCGACGGACCGAACGCCTGCGAAGCCGCCGCCAGGAGCGGTGCGATGGGGGGCTGATCCACGTAGTTCCACTGCGGATGCTGCCCGCAGACGATGAAATAAAGCTCATCGCCGAAGAATCCGTAATGCGGATTGCAAACGAGGTGAATCAGGAAAGCAGCTATTGCGGCATAGAGAGGAGTGCGTGCGCGCTGGTAGATACTTTGCAGCATGAACATCCTACACGCCCACATCCCCGGTGCGAAGAGTGTAACGTACTTCTAATCCGGATGGGAAAACGGAAGGGACCTCGAATACCGTCGCTCCGGATTGCAAGTGCGTCAGTATTGCCGCTAGTTGCGATTGTTCCCGGATGGTGGGGTGTCCGGAAGTTGGGGTCATTTCCAGTCGATTGTCCCGAAGTCCCGATGTGGGAAGTATCGTCCATGTTCGAGAGGGTGGCCGGTGTCAGCGGCATTGCCGGACGCCGGGCCGGAATGCGAACCTGCGGAGCTGCTTGCTAGAAATGCTAATCCGGCAAGCAAAAAAAGGGCGTCGCCGAGGCGTGCCTTGCGACGCTTTGCAAGTGCCTTCCCCGCAACGCTCCTGCCCGTCGCCAATAGCCCGTTCCGCTCTCCATCGGAGGTGCGTTTGAGAGAGTATCGGTAACGCCTGATGGAAGATTCGGGTCGCTGACCAGCTCGGTGAGCACAACGGGCACCATAACCACGTGCCGGTCTTCCAGCGCCCTATCGAGCAGCCGTGCATGCTCGCCTGCGCCACCTTCTAGCAAGGCTACCCATGTGCTCGCATCCTTCGTGATCATCGGTCGGCCTTAAGCTCTGCCAACGTGCGGGTGAAGCGAACCTTGCCTCGGAGCTGGCGCAGGCGAGCATAAGTCCGCGATGCCGCAACTAGCTGCAGCCCGGTACGAACGGTCTCCGTGATGCCTGTACCGCTGGCTCGCTGCGCCTTCTCGAGAAGCTCCAACGGTACTTCTACGGTGATCTTACGCGCTGTCTCCATAATGTGTCCTTCATACCATACTCAAGGCCAGCATTGAATATGGTATTCCCAGCTTGGACGAGCAAGGCAGATGGATGTCGAAACTCGCAGCGGCGTACGAGAGGGCGAGAAGAACTTACGGTGTGAACTTCATTGTGGAATTGCGCCAGCTGGCGGTTTCGTCGAAGTAAGTTTGCCGCTCAGCCGGTTTGAGTTTTGCGAAGGTGTCCATGGGGCGATGTCACGCGGTGATCTGGTGCAGGACCGGCTGTGCCCATGCGGGTGCATCCGGTGCGAGACGTTTTACGGCTGCCTTGACGCTAGGCGGAAGCCGTTTCGCAAGAGCCTGCGCAGGGAGTTCACCAATTCCCTTCTTTCCGAGTGACCGGACAGCTTGGGTGCAAGAGGATCTCAATTTCAGATTAGGGAGAAGCGGGCATACAGCCAAATAGACTTTACAGATGCATTATGGTTCGGCCTGTCAACTCTGAGCACGACGCGTGTGGTTGGATTTACAACCACAACGGGCCGATGGAAGTTGCCCCGTTGGCGCGAGAAGACCTGATGGGAGATGCAAGCAAAGGCGGGTATCGTGGGTCAGCCGTGCAACTGGCTCCCCAGATCCAATCAAGTGTGGAAGTCTTCCAACTTAGAAGAAAATCAACGACCGATTCGATTTACTATGACTCATCCGTGAATGTCTCCTCTGCTTTGGCCCCCTGGGCTCTTTGCAATGCAATGGCCGGGCGTCAATTTGTCCTAGACCGCACCGCATAAAACTCTCGAGTAGAGCTGTATCGACCTGGTTGGCTTTCCAACCAATTTCGAGATTTCGGGTGAGGCATCACATCGCAAAGTGATACTCAAAGAAACGATGATGATCAGATACAGAGCCTCTAGCGGCGATGCTGCAAAGATGTCTCTCCACGTGGCGGATCAGAGCACGTTTCCTACCACAACCGATCCCTTGATATCAATTCGAGCCAAGCTGAGGGACTTGCCGTATTTTTGTATGACAGAAAGTCCCCATCTATTGCTGATAGATGCGATGGCTGCTTTCAGCGCTCGAATATCAATCTGTCTGGGGGTGACGGGGAGCGAGGAATGATGGCTGAAGTGGTGAGAATCTCGAAAAGAGGGAGGCAACCTGATGTATAGAGGCGAAAAATGGCGATGCGGCAATCCTGAGTGTCGCGCGGAAGTGGTCGTCACAGACTCGTCGCAGTCCGGAGCCACTGACAAGCTGCGGTGTGGTTGCGGCACTGTGATGAAGAGGGCGTATGAAAAGCCGACCGCGCGAAGAGTCGTGCTGGGTGCCGATAAAGCGCACGGGGCTGCAGCCGGAAAGGAATCGGCCAGGGGTTGACGCACACGAGAACACAAGCAGCCATTGTATCCACCTGCCAGTCGTTACTTCTCATGGTTGGCAAATACCTGCTAACGCTTCTGATTTTCATTGTCCCTGCAAAACTTACGTTTCCATCGAACTGGGAATTGTGTTCACGCTCCTGACAACCACCGAAAATATTAGTCGCAGCAGTTTCTTGTGCTCTTGTGGTGTCGCACTTCTTACAAATACTACGGTCGGTATTCAACTTGTCGGTCCAGCCAAAGAATTGGTCCGCAAGGCACGGGTCGTTCGCTCGGAATGGCATGAAACGCCGTACCCTCACTACGCATTCCACTTTGTTGAGAAGCCGGATCACTGGGTACTGGATTGAGCGCGTCCGTGATGGAATGGAATCGCATCCCTCACAGGGCCTCGCAATGGCAACAAGGGGTGTTCGGAGCAGGGTAAAGCTGGGGACGCCATGGTTTGATACCCAGCGATTCATGCCATGGAGATGCAATCTTGACTACTACAGCTCCGAGGGGCAACCGTTCGGAAGTGGACCGCCGACGTACACCTAGGTATCCCTTTGTCGCCACGGCAGAGATCGTGGAGAGGATCTCCGGTACGCCAATGCATGCGCGAGTCAGCGATCTCAGCCTATATGGTTGTTACCTTGACATGTCCAATCCTCTTCCCAGTGGCACTCATGTTTTTGTGAAGATATTCACGGACACGGACTTTTTTGAGGCTGACGCGACTGTTATGTATTCCCAAGCGAATCTTGGGATGGGCTTGGCATTTCGTGATGTAAGGCCACATTTTCTACCCACGTTGCAAAAGTGGCTGCTTCAGGCAATGCAGGAAATGCACAAAGCGGAGCATTGAGGCTTGAATCGTCCGCATCCCTCACAAACCTCGCAAGTAACTTAATCTCGGAATTATTTGTCAACTTGGCTTGAATGCATACTTTCGATCATGAACAACCGGATTGCGTCTCGCGCAGCTTACAACTGCGTGGCTGGTCTCTGCGGGATGAAGGGCCGGAGCTGTCCCTTCTTTCAAAGAGCGAGACGGCTGAGCGAAAGTTTCGAGAGTGCGACAGATCTCAGGCGGAAATGAAAACCCAGATTGAAATTGACTGCGATTACCTTAAGGTGTGAATATAGGGCACAGGTTTAAGACATGGATTTATTCAATTAGATTATGACCACATTTATTGTGGGACTCTCTTGCAGTGTTTGCCAAATCGATGATAGGCAAGACATTCGACGACGAAAGATAAGTGAGGGATGAACAAGCTTTCGCCCAATGAACATTTAAAAGATTTGCGGTCCCGGCTTGGGATCACCACACGTGATGTTGCCGAACTAAGCCAACAGATTGCGGAAGCCGAAGGCGATCCGGAATTTCAAATATCGAATGCATGGCTGACGCAGGTCGAGAACTCAGATTCGGTACCCAGCATTTTCAAGCTCTACAGCCTGAGCGCAGTTTATCGCATAAAGTTCACCGATCTCCTTCGCTTGTACGGTGTTGACCTGGAGAAGATGGGACAGCATCAACTCGCGAGCCCTTTACCCCACACTCATCTCACAACGCTGGAAGTGTACGATCCAGATCGAACCGTCTCCTTCCCGGTCCGGTTTGACAGGTCATTTGACATTGACAACACGAATTTGGTGTCCAGGATGGTGGAGGTTTGGGGTGAGGTGCCGATCGCGCTCATCCAGCACTTGGATATCAGGCATAATCTTTATGGTTACATCGGGCTGACCGACAACACGCTTTACCCGCTCCTTCGTCCAGGGTCTTTTGTTCTGATCGACCCGCGGATCCGCAGGATTCGCACGTTGCAGTGGCGCACGGAGTTCGACCGGCCAATCTACTTCATTGAGCTGCGCGACGGCTATGCTTGCTCCTGGTGTGATCTCCAAGACGGCCGCCTCTTGCTTTTACCACATCCCTTATCCCCCTGTAGGGTGCGCAGCCTGAACTATGGGTCGGAAGCGGAAATCATTGGTCAGGTAACTGCGGTTGCGATGAGGTTGACGGATCCGCCACTTCCGGATTCTGCCGATGTCTCAAGATTGCCAGGGCGAGCCTGATATTTGACACAAAAAGCTGGCCGATTGTCGGATTCAGTCGCAGGGGAACGGCGACGCGATACGGCTCCAATATTTGCCAGGTGCGGACAATGGTTGCGGCGCTCTGTCGCGAAGCGCATGCATAGATTTGGATTTCCTCTACTAATGCCTCAAGCGAGTAAGCCGCCAGCTGCTTGAAAATCTCGGTGTGGGCCAACTCCAAGGCCTCACTGGCCTTCTCAGGGCTGAATCGCGAATCTAATCCCTCATGGTGATAGGTTCCTGTGTTGTAGTCTCGTGTTGAAGCGATGAAAATCAGGCGAGCTAAATCGCTCGAGATCTTCGAAAGTGTGCGCCGGAGCAAATCCTCATAGACATCACGAACGGGTACGAGTTCAAACCCGGCGTACGTTTCGCGTGAGTTTCTGGTGTTCAAGGAAACCTTCTTTTAGGGAGATGTGGGAATTTCAGTCGCTGCTCCAGCCGAGGATCTTGCAAAAGCTTCGTGAGCGTAGCTGATTTGCCGCGATAGCTCGTGCACATACGAAGCGATTCTCTCCAACCTCGGCGGACCAACGGTTGTAATGAGGAGCAAAAGAGTTTCACATATCAGCAGGAGTTCGATGTACATAAGAAAAAGAGAGAGTTCTGTTCTGAAGCGAATATCAGCAGCCTGTTTTGCAGCATCTGCGTGGTTTCGCATGACCTGTTGGATGCCGCGGGACGTTTGCCGCACCCAAAGAAGGGCGACCTTCTTGCGCTCCTCGAGGAAGAGTCGTTCAAGGGCGGGAGAGTGTGTCTGTGATATGAGTTCCCAGTCTTCACGAGAGAATATCCTGGCAACCAATTCTGGCGGGCACACCTCGATCTCTCCGGAGTGCCGCAGGTCTCCGGGGAATTCCGAAATTGAGTGAAAATCCCGAGCTGTTGATCCCTGTCTTAGAGCAAACACTACCAGGGCAATGAGGAGAAGAAGACCAACCGTCAATGCGCTTATCAGCCCAATCATCGGTCAATCGCCCTATCGAGATATGAACGCGCTTCCTGCAGGCGCCTCTTTGTGGCGTCCGCGATTCTTTCATATTGTCGTTCGAACTGAGCGGACTCCTGTGTTTGAGGATTGGGACGATATCCCCACAAATGTCCGATCCAAACAAGCAAACTGATATCATAAAGGAACGGATAAAGATAGAACCAGAAGTTGCGGAAGCGACCACCGCCGGTATATGCAAAGGTCAGCCAAATAACGCTTCCGGCGACAAACAGACCATAGCCGAACAAGATGCCCCGAAGGTTCCTTCCAAAGGGTATCGAATAGTGGAGAAACAATAGAACAAGTGCAAAAAGAGAAAGAGCCTGGACCGTCCTCATTGTCCGTTGAATTTGAGTGACGGTAGTCTGGGCCCACCATCGTGGATCGTTCGCCGCAATGGCAACTCCTACTACAAGTGCAACGAGAAAAAGCAGAATGAGTGAATTGCGAGCCATGCGGGATGCTCCAGGATAGGCTCTCAAACCTACTCTAAAAATCTCAAAGACGACACCACATCCCACCAGAATGCTAACGAACTCAGTGGACCAGTAAGTGTAACGATAGAAGGACGGTTTCCAGTGATAGACATAAAGGCGAAGGAAAGACTGGGATAGGACAAAGAAGATATAGAAATAAAAAGCAGGATATCGTGATACGAGTCTTGACTGCTGACCTCGCACGAGAAGAAGAGTCTCGATTGCTATACTGCCCCACCAAATGAACTGGTCGAGCATTCCTCTGCACACCTAATCCCACGGAAAACTGTGTGTCGGAATGCTAGCAAAGGGATGGGAAAGATGCCACGGCATCTTTCCCAAGTGTCCGGAGTTTTCAGGCGGTGAATGCACTTGGCTTTTTGGGGAGTTGCGGCAACCTCGGCACCGGGTCACCCCCGTCTTTGGTCATGATCGGGTGGCCACTGGCTCCGGGTGCGGTTCGATTGAGTTTTCCTTGGGTCTTTCCAGCGTATGGCAATAGAACCACAACTGTAAATAGAACCAGTGCACAAAGCTGTAAAGGGGCTTTCATTGAGCGCATACAGTTCTCCTTAAGTATTTGAAGGCGAAGGGAGCAAGGCCCCGGACGCCTGAGTTTAGGAACCGCGCAAGAGTAAGTTGGTGAGCTGCAAGTACCGCAAGAAATCGATGGTTGGTTGGTATTACAACCAAAACGTGCTCAGGGGTAGATAGCTGCGATTGGACTTTGATACTACGGCGTCTTCATTGGGCCCTAAACTGAGGCCAAGTGACACTGCCTGCTTTCCCTCAGATTGGATTCTGTAGACAGACTGCTGTTGAGTGCGTGCAATGGGGGAAGAGATGGACGTTAGAGGAGTTCATTTCTGAGCTGCTACAGGCTGTGTTTTTTGTGTAGGCTTGCTCCACGGCCGACTTCTTTCCGAGCTTCTCGTTCAAACACTGTGGTCGCCATATCCAGATGGTTTGTCCATCGTTTTTTTTTGGCGCGTGGATATTTAGGGACACTCCTTGTGATTTTGCTCTGCGAAAGGAGCATTGATTGTGATCCCAACCAAATACTGACCGCAGGGATCGAACTCACTCTTGCTGGTGGTACCGAAGCGGACGAAACGTAATAGCTGACCATTTACCACGGGCCTTCCCGCCTTCCATCGTGTTCTGCAACCCCAATATCATTTCCTTTACCGAAGAACAATCGCCCGTCAGGTGCCCAGGCAGGATCGTGGCCAATGAAATCGCCGATGCGCCGGGGCGAACCCGCCGGCACGGGGAAAGCCCAGATTTGTTCTGCAAAGGAAAACGCGCCGATGGTACCGAGAAGTTCCGAACCATCTGGTGAGATGGATGACAGGTAAGGTAGGGAACTTCCCGAATTGATTACCGCCACTTCTCCGCCCGCCACAGAAACCTGCGCCAGGCGGTCGCTCGGCCCGAAACCCTCGACGAAATAGATGCGGCTTCCGTCCGTCATCAAGCTGCCTTTTTGTGCGCTGTCATGGGTGAGTTGTTTCGTTGCAAGAATGCGAGGTGAAGGCAATGGAGTGCGCCACCAAACGATGCCGAGGATGGCAGCGACAGCAATCGCCAGGCTGGCAGCCCAGATCCACAAATGGGAGGGAAGGCCGCGTGTACTCGCAATCCCAGAAACGCTGTGCGCCGGCTGGCTCTTCGAGGTCTCCGTATCGCGCTTCAGGCGCTTCAGGTCGCTGCGAATATCTGCAGCGTGTTGGTAACGCAAATCGCGGTCCTTCTCCAGGCACTTTTGGATCAACTCCTCGAGTTTGGGAGAGACCTCCGGATTCACGCGCGAAGGAGGAACCGGAGGGCTATCGAGAATGGCGTGGGAGATTACGCCGGAGGTGTCGCCCCGGAACGGAAGGATGCCCGTAGCCATTTCGTAGAGCACCACGCCGAAGGAGAAGAGGTCGGCGCGGGGGTCCAGCTCCTTGCCGCGGACTTGTTCCGGGGACATGTAGGCGACGGTGCCGATGGTCGTGCCAGGACTCGTGAGGAATTCCTCGTCGACGGAAATAGTCTCCCCTTGATCAACGGAGGCCGGACGTGAGGAGCCGGCTGGAAGCGGAACTTTCGCCAGGCCGAAATCGAGTATTTTCGTGTGGCCAAACTTGGTGACGAAGAGATTGGCAGGCTTGATGTCGCGATGGATGATGCCCTGGGAGTGGGCGGCCGCGAGCCCAGCAGCGATGTCGATGGAAACATCGACAAGCTGTTCAAGATCGAGAGGTTTCCCGCGGAGGAGATGCTTGAGCGTCATGCCGTCGAGAAACTCCATGGCGATGAACGCTTTGCCTTCCGCTTCGCCAATGTCATAAATGGTGCAGATGTTGGGATGGTTTAAGGCCGACGCTGCCTGTGCTTCTCTCTGAAAACGCGCTAATGCGTGTGGGTCTTTTGCTAGATTGTCGGGTAGAAATTTAAGCGCAACATTGCGGTGCAGGCGGGTGTCTTCAGCCTCGTACACGACACCCATCCCGCCACCGCCCAACTTCTTGACGATGTGGTAGCGAGAGAACTCGCGCCCGATGAGGGAATCTAACGATCCGACCTGGTCTGGCATGGGAAGTTCTCCTTCCCATTCACCTTCTACGGCGAAGCATAGGCTTGGGCTTATTGCAGGTCAATCCAAGTCTTTCCAGAGACGGGTCACCTTTGTCCGTGTGCTGATAGTTCCTGGATGACGGCCCCCGGAAATGATCCACTGGACATATACGCGCAAGCCGCGCAAGCGCTCCGCGCCATGCTAGAGCCACCTACCAGGACTGCCTAAGTGCGTGGAAATACGTATTAGAAATCGTTTCAGCGGTACGGAATGGCGAAAAACAGGGTGGCGAAAACTTAGTTAATAAAGACAAGCTGGCCGCTCAGAATCAGGTGATGGAAGCCATGCTGAAGCCCTGAGTACGCGGAATCACGGGCTGGAATTCCTCTGAAGTGGGCGGAACGGATCATGAGGAAGAGTGAGAGCGTTTTTCCGAAGTAGACACGAAGTTCTGCTGCTGCATCCCCTAGAACCACCCGCTCTGCCGCTCAGACGCCGAGAGAGGCACGTTCTTCGTCGGCGGGACCCCTAACCAATGCACGTGAGGCGCGGCTGTATGTTCTGGCTGGGCGCCCCACCAAAGCCGATTTCGTTTAGGTGTACGGACCGAGGGGCCGAACATGAGTTGGGCGCAACGATCCAAGGCGGGTGTTGATACCAAGCACTTCCAGGAGATCCTATTTAGCTATGCGTCTAAAAGCTGTCAGCACGCCAGCCGCGCACAGAATCGTGTTGCCATGTGTTACTACACTCCGGACAGTTTTCGAGAATTCGATTGAAAATATCAACTGGCCATAGGAGTTCATTACCTGTACATCGTTCCTCCGCCAAAGCACGACATCATCGCCAAGCATCGTCAGGGCGGTCGGCCAGTCAACCGATTCAGAGGCATTGATTATCTGGTCCTCACGGAAAAACAACAACGCATTGCCGCACCACGCAGCCCCAACGGCTCCATCAGGCCGGAGTGCAACGCGTACTGGCCCATCTCCGAGCACCCGTGCCTCTGATAGTTACTTCGACGATCCCAACTTTGCGGTCGTGAACGGCACACTCACGCCAAGAATTTTGGAACTCAGCCCGGTACTGAACTTTTAGGCCAAACACCAGTCATGCCGGAATGTCCGCGGACACACTCACTCCGGGCGCCCTGAACGTGCCTCGGGCCTACCAGCTGACCGTCGTAATCGAAGTGGCCGGTAACGTCAGGTATAGCGTTTTGCCCTTTGCTTCCAGGCTGACGTCTGCCTTTTCGTTCCGGCTATTCAGCAACTGGGCAACGTAGCCGCCCTCGGGCGTCTGAAACGCCATCACGCGCACTCCATCAGCTTTCCCTGTGGTTTGCACCCGCACTGCACCCGGGCGCACGAATTTGCTGAAGTGAGCCAGGTAGTAATACGTGCCCGTGTAGGTGATTTCGTGCGTGTGCTTGTTGATGATCACCACGGGGTGCTGGGAGTTGGGGTCCGGATTCCCGTGAATTGGGGATATCGCCCATGGCCCGCCGGTTTCATCCAGAATGGCATTCCAATACAGCCAGGCGGATGTGCCAGCCTCCAGGTCATTGAAGATCACATTGCCCCAGACGTCGCCATCCTCAAACTCGTAACGTGGCAGAATCTTGTTTGTGGGATACCCCGCCTCGTAGGCGTAGCACAATTCGTCCATCCAGAACGGAAACTCGGGATATTTTTTCTCCAGTTCCGCGATTTTGTCGTAGTTGTCGAAATCGTATCCGTGATACGCGACAACGGAAACGAATTTCCGAGTCGCCGGATCGTCGAGCACTTCGTGGTATCTTTCGTACGCCACGATTCTTTCCGGTGCTTCGCTGATCATCAGTTTCGTTGTCAGCCCTGACTGTTGCAGGGCTGGCCCGACGAAGTCCCGCAAGAGAACATTGATCTCGGGATAGGAGATTTTCGTGTACACCTCTTCCGGCTCATTGAACAAACTCAGGTAGTCCACTACGATTCCACGCTTTTTGTACTCCTCCAGGTACTTGATGAAGTACTTGGCTAGGGCTGGATAGTATTTCGGCAAAACGCTCTGATGGGTATTCACGTTGTAGAGCATCCAGTCCGGGGGGTAGTCAATGGGCGCCTGCAGCGCAAAGTTGCCGTATTTTCGCGCGCGGAGAATGTAAGTTCCCACGCCATTAGGGCCGAAGTCCCGGTCCACGGAAAAATTCTTCAACTCCACGTCTCCCGGCGTGTCGTCATAGGTGAACCAAGGGCCGGCGGATTGGAAATCGGTCCCGGCGAGAGGGGTTTTCATCGCCGTATAGCCCGCGCCTTCCTTGGGATCAAAAAACGCCCGCAGCACGTCTTCTTGTTTATCGGCGGGTAGCATGTTGAGGACCATCAGGCCAGCTTCCATGATGGACGCGCCAAAGCCGTGGATTTTTTGGTATTTCACGGAATCGTTGATCTGAAACGTTACTCCGCCGGTGGCTTTCGCATCGGAAAACTTAGCGTCGGGCTTCGCCGCGATACGGTCGCCTTCCTTTGAGGAAACGTGCAGTTTCACGGTCTGGGCCTGCAGCAGGAAAGTGCAAAGCGCGAAGGCGACGACCAGAGTCGTGCCGATGAATCCGTATCTCTTGCTCATGAACAGTCTCCTGGATCTCTGTTGTTCCTTAGAACGTGTACTTGAGAGCAAATTCAATTTGCCGGTTTGCGTCAGGTGTTACGGTGCTGGAGATGGCTGCTCCTCCCAGTACGTCTACGGCCGCCGTGGGGCCACCCCCAGGCAGGCCAAAATTTGGATGGTTGAAGATGTTAAAGAATTCCGAACGGAATTCGATTTGTTGCGATTCGTGAATCTTGAAGCTCTTCTGCAACACGATGTCGAAATTCACGAAGTTCGGGCCGCGTAGATTGCCAATCGGAGACTTGCCCCAGGTTGTTGCGAAGGACTGCCCCGGCGCGAGAGCGGGAATGGCGAACGCCGCCTGGTTAAACCAGCAATCCAGAGTTTGATGTCCAGGATTGGAGCACTGGAAAGTGGTTTTTTGCACATCCACGCCGTAAGAAAAGTCATAGGGATTATGAATCTGGTCCGGACGTGGACTCGCACTTCCAGTGTTGGTGTAATCGTAGGAGAGCACAGCCGTGACCGCTTCACCAGTCTGCGCCGTGACAATTCCACCCAATTCCCATCCGCCAAGGAATGCGTCCACCACTCCGTTGACGTCCTGCATGTATTTCCGGCCGCGTCCAAACGGCAGTTCGTACAGACCGCTGATCGAGAGGCGCTGGCGAATATCTGGGGCGGCAGGCCCATACTCAGCATTGGGATCGTGAGAGTTTTGGATGTAGGCGCCCACGTTTCCATCGGCGTTGCCAAGGCTTTTCCCGAAAGTGTACGCGACCAGCATATTGAATCCGCCTGAGAACTTCTTGTTCAGAGAGGTCTGGAACGCATTGTAGAACGTGTGAAGCTGAGCGTAGTCGAGCGGCACTATGGACACCAGGCAAGGCTGCTGATTGAAGTACGGCCTGCCGTAGTTATTCGAAAGGCAATCGGCAGGAGCGGGTCCGCTGAAATTGCTGTCCAAAGGTTGCAAAGCCTGGTTCAAGTCGCTGGACTCGTGATTCCAGAGCCGATATGCATGAGTTCCCACATATCCCGCGGTGAACACCCAGTTCTGGGCAAACTGATGCTGCACCGTCAGATTCCACTCCAGAATCTTTGGCATCACACGCTTGGATCCGGTGGTTTTGACCGAACCTGCCAGGTTGTTTGGGTCATAAGGCGGAAAAGCAGCCGGAAAACCAGTGGAGATAAGTTGTGCCGTAACTGGAAGGTTAGCCGCGCTGTATTGTGCCGCATTAAAGGTATCCTGGGGGGGGTTCAGACCCAAGTCGTCAAAAATGTTAGATTCCGCGGAATGAAAGATGCCGAACGCGGAGCGGACCACTGTATTGTGCGGTAAGGTCCATGCCAACCCGATGCGCGGCGCCCAGCCGTCCTTGTCGAATTGCACTCCAGCGTGGGGAAGAGCTCCTGTTCCATAACCGACGTCCATCATCCCCGTCTGGAGATTGAAATTGCTGACGCGACCGCCGGCTGGCGAAGCTATTTCATAGCGCAGCCCAATGTTCAAAGTCAGATTCGAGCGGATGCGCCAATCGTCCTGCGCAAAACCCGCCAAGTCCCAATAACTCGTCAGGTAGTTCCCCTGGAGGTAGTCTTGTTCGGTGTAATTGGAGATCCCCGTCAGGAGATCGCCAAAGCCATCGCCGGTGTAGGCACCGCTGAAAACGAACCAGCCGCGCGGAGACTCCAATTGAAAGAAGTTGCGCTTTTGCCGCCGGAAATCGAAGCCGTATTTCATGGAGTGCTTGGCATGCGTCCAGGTCACCGTGTCCGCGATCTGATAAATATTTTCGTGAACATGCTCGGGAAGCCATTGCGAATCACCAAGCGAGGTGTAGCCGGCAGCGTCGATGTTCGTCAGACCTGAAGAGTTCAAATCGCCGCGGTTAGAGTTTGGAATTCCCAGGGCCAACCCCAAGTTCTTTCCGTAGTTGAACGGCAGGGCATTCACCGAATAGCGGAAGTATCCGCCGTGAAGATCGTTGATGAGCGTTGGGGAGAACGTGTGCGTGTAGCCGATGCCTAGGTGCTGACCGCGTGATTTGCTGATGCTGGGGCAGCAGTCGGAACCTCCCAAATCGCCCAGGGGGCCGGGCCGCTGGCTTCGAACATCGCTGAAACTGTAAGAAGCGAATACGGTGTCCTCGGCACGGAACTGGTGGTCAACCCGGATGTCGAAGGAATCCTGATTGTTGATCCGCTTTTGTGTCGTCACATAATTCTGGGTGAAATAGTTCTGCTGAGTCGGATCAGTGTTCATTGGCTGTGGATAGGCGTTTAGCACATTGGACCCAACGGAATTGATCAGAGGCGAGCCATCGGGCTTTGTCGCGAGGTCCAACCGGTTGTTGGGAATGTCCAGCCCCGTGTAGGGATTCACGAGCTGGATGCCCTGTTGCAGAAGCAGTTCACTGAAGTCTCCCGTGCGTTCAGGAATGGTCGGCACGCTGGACACAAATGGATCGGTCTCGCGGAGGCGGTAGCCCTCGTAATTGCCAAAGAAGAAAGTCTTGTCCTTGCGAATGGGTCCGCCGATGAAGCCGCCAAACTGATTGCGCTGGAATGGCGTCTTTCCAGGACTGAAATAGTTCAGTGCATCGAGCTTGTCGTTGCGGATGAATTCGTAAACACCACCATGAAAGCTGTTTGTGCCGGACTTGAGCACAACGTTTACCGCAGCTCCGCCACGCCCAAACTCCGCGCCCATTGAGTTCTCTTCCGTACGGAATTCCTGAATGGCATCCGGCGGCGGAAGAACAACCGTGCCGCCTAGTCCGAACTCATTGTTATCCACGCCGTTGAGAAGGAAATTGTTGTTGCTGACGCGCAGACCGTTCACGGAAATCGCTTCATTGGCGCGCTCATTTTCGAAGACGCCGCCACTCACGTTCGAACCGGTCTGGCCGCCGTTCGCGCCTGGGCCCAGATAGGCGAGTTGAATGAAATTACGCCCGTTCAGCGGCAGGTCGGTGATCCGCCTCTCCGTCTCAATCGTCCCCAGGGAAGAACTATCCGTTTGCAGAAGTGGTGCGGCGCTGCTTACCTCAATGGTTTCCGAGGCCACCCCAAGTTTCAGCGAGAAATCTACGCGGACGGCTTGGTTGATCCCCACCTCGACGCTAGGCTCGACCGCGCTCCGAAAACCCTGCTTCTCTACGCGCACTGAGTATCGGCCAATCTTCAGCAGTTGCGCAGAGTAGTTCCCCTCGTCATTTGTCGAAAGCTCGGTCACTTGGTTTGTTTCCAGATTGGTGACGATAATCTTTGCCCCAGCAACGGTTGCGCCAGTCGAATCCGTCACAGTGCCAACAATTGTGCCGCGGTCCACCTGGGCGTTCGAACCGCCTGCGAATGCCAAAACAAGTAAGAAAACTGAAAGGGAAGTAACGCAGATCTTGCGGACCTGGTTGAACATGACACCCCCCATGGACTCAAAGAAACAAGTGTTGAATCGAGTTAATATTGCAGGGGCGGCCTGCTGTCAAGTAAGATTCTCACCATCGAGGTTGGTCTCGCTCCGATTTCACGTGACTAACTCGCCAAGCAAACGGAATCTTCCGCTTAGGGGGAGTGCTTTCCTATGAAATTCGTCGTCGGTTTGTTTCTCGCCATCCCATTTCTTTTTGCCATGCCGTCGCAAAACCCGACCCCTCAGCCGCCGAAGCGCTTAGAGGAACTCCGGGACAAAACGATTCTGGTCTTTACTCCTCATCCTGATGATGACGTGTTTGGCGCGGGTGGCACGATCGCCCTTCTCAACCGCAATCACAACAAGGTCTACCTCGTCGTTTACACGAATGATGACAAGGGTTCCTACGATCCCGACATGAACTCCCAGCGCCTGGCGCAGATTCGCCGCTCTGAACAGGAAGTCTCCGAAGGTCTGCTCGGCACGCCGAAAGAGAATATCTTCTGGATGGGTTATGACGATGGAATGCTCGAGTACGCGCCTCAGCCAAAGCTCACGGAAGAAGCCACGGCCATCATCCGCCGCATTCGCCCGGACGTGCTCCTGAGTGTTGATCCGGGTGAGTGGTACGAGCGCTGGCACAAGAGCGATCATCGCATGGCTGCGTTTAACACCATTGACGCCGTGCGCGCCGCCGAATTCTGGCTCTATTTTCCCAACCAGAAGTTGCAACAAGGGCTGCAACCTTACAAGGTTCCGGAGATGTATTTCTTCTATCCCTCTCCGCTGGAAGCGAATTACTTCGTCAACATTGACAGCGTCATGGATCTGAAAGTCGAGGCCGCCCTCAAGCAGGTGAGCCAGTTCGAACCCGCAGTGAACAAATACCGGCCGGACTGGGATGCCAAAGATTATGCAAAGGCCAAGGAAGAATTGCGGAGCGAACAACCGCGGAAGGATGGTCACTTCGTCGAAGCGTTTCGTTACGCGACAGGCTTCAATCAGTTTTGATCAAGTTTGAATTCATTTTTACCAGGTCAGGAGATTGTCATGGCGGAACTTGCATTGAACGGCGGAAAGAAGTCCAAGCAGAAATCATTTCCCGTTTGGCCGCAGTATGACGAAGCTGAGCGCAAGGCCCTGATGGAGGTCCTCGACAGCCGGATCTGGTGGAGAACACCCGGAACCCGCACGCTCGCTTTCGAACAGGAGTTTGCCCAGTTTCATCACGCAAAGCACGGAATTGCGGTTACCAATGGCACCGCCGCTCTGGAAGTCACGATGTCCGGCCTCGGCATTGGTCCGGGCGACGAAGTGATTGTTCCCGATTTCACGTTCGTTGCGACCGCGAGCGCTGTTCTGTATGCCGGTGCGCTTCCGGTCACGGTCGACGTTTCACCCGAAACGTACTGTCTCGATCCCAAACTTGCGGAAGCGGCGATTACCTCGCGCACCAAGGCCATCATCGCTGTCCACATGGGCGGGCATCCAGCGGACTTGGATGCCCTCGGCAGTCTCGCGAAGAACAAGGGCATTGCGCTTATCGAAGACAGCGCACACGCGCACGCCACAGAATGGAAGGGCAAGCCTATCGGCGCCATCGGGACCGCGGGCACGTTCAGCTTCCAGGCGAGCAAGCTCATGACCGCGGGCGAAGGCGGCGTCATCATCACCAATGACGACGCGTTCGAAAAGCAGGCTCGCAGCGTCCATGATTGCGGCCGCATGCCCGGGCAGTGGTTTTACAGCCACTACATCAACGGGTCGAACTATCGCTTGAGTGAATGGCAGGGGGCGGTTCTCAGCGTGCAGTTGAAGCGCCTGGATGCGCAGACGCAGCTCCGGCACAAGAACGCCCGCATTCTGGACAAGCTGCTGTCTCAGATTCCCGGGATCACCCCGCAGAAGCTGGACCCACGCTGCACGCGCAATGGCCACTACGCCTATATTTTCCACGTCGATTCGAAACAATTTGCTGGCGCGAGCACGGAAAAACTGATCGAAGCCATAATCGCCGAAGGCATTCCGAATCAAGCCAGCTATCCGCCCGTCCATGCACTCGACGTTTTCCAGAACGGTGAGTACCGCAAGCGCCTTTGCGGCACCCAGGCCATCGAGCCGCACCCGTTCCTCAAGGCAAATTATCCCCACACGCACCGCGCCGCGTTTGAAACCATTTGGATTCCTCAGCCCACACTGCTGGGCGACGAAGAAGACATGCACGAAATTGCCGCCGCCTGGAGCAAAATTCAGAAATTTGCGAAAGAGCTTGCGTGATTCGAATTGAAAAACGGGGCTACGGCGGCTGGCCGAATTCCTATTTTCTTTCCAATGATTCGGTCGAGCTTGTAGTGCTGGCGGATGTTGGTCCGCGTGTCATCCGATATGGCTTCCGCGATGGGGAGAATCAATTTCACGAATGCGCCGGTCAGGCTGGATTCTGCGGAGGCGATGAATTCCGTCTTTATGGAGGCCATCGCCTGTGGGCCTGGCCGGAAGTCGAGCGCACCTATTTCCCCGATAACCGCCCCGTCGATGTCGCGACGCATCCTAGCGGCGCTACCTTTACCGCTCCCGTCGAATCCGAAGCGCCTGGTACGTCGCTGCAAAAAGAGATCTCCATCGAACTCAGCGAGCAGGGAAGTGGCGTTCGGCTCGTTCACTCCATCACGAACCATGCGCAGGTACCAGCACAGCTTGCCGTCTGGACACCGACGGTGATGCGGCCGGGCGGCCGAGCGATCCTCCCGTTACCGCCCCGCGCTGCAATGGATAAAAATCATTTTCAGTCGGTCTCGCCACTGACTTTGTGGTCCTTTACGGATTTCACGGACAGCCGCTGGGCTCTGGGGCAAGAATTCTTACAGCTAATCCAGCAGGAGCATCCCACGGGGAGATTCCCGGAACAGATGAGTGGCATCTTCAGTCCTGCAGAGTGGGGAGTTTACGTGCGTTCTGGATGCGTATTTCTAAAGCGGGCGAAAGTCGTGCCAGGCGCACAGTATCCTGACTTCGGCTGCAACTTCGAACTATTCACGAATTCCGAATTTCTGGAACTGGAAACGCTCGGACCACTTGTCACTTTGCAGCCCGGCAAAACTGCGCAGCATGTGGAGCATTGGTGGCTGTTCGATGGCGTTCCACCAATCACTGCGGAAGACTCCATCCGCAGCGGCATACTTCCGCTTGTCGAAAAAACAGCAGGCAGTTGAACGCAGCCACAATCGAATCGCTATTTAGTGGCAGGGCCGGTGTCCAGCTTGTCGCAAGGTGCTTTTTCGATCGGTTTTCCGCTCAAGAGTTCCGCAGCAACGCAGGCATAACCGGTGGCCAACTGCGAGCTCGCAGAATTGGTTTCGTGATAGTGGGCAGGAACGCCCTTGTCTGCGCAGGCGTCGGCCGCTTCCTTGAAGCCTTCGTTCGGGTTAAACGATGGCGAATGAAAATCGTATCCGGGCACGAGATACCCGAGTTCCTCCGGCGAGAGCCCGAAAACAAATTTGTATTTCGCCTTCATCAATGGCCGCAGTGCAGGTTCCGCTGCCCTTCCCGTATCGGCGGCTGGGCAATCGTTCCGCCGGTGCTCTGTTACGCCGTAAAACACCTCAGGGAAGAGCTCTCCGGGTGTCGTGAGAATCTGGGCATCGCCAAACTGGACCGAGTAAACCTTGGTCACGACTTCGATCCCGTTTGGCGTGTTCCACTGTGGCGGTTTCACCAAAGTACCCTGCTGCATTAAAAAGGAATAGCCGGCATTGTCCATGGGAACGCGCAGTTGGGCTTGCTTCACTTCGATCCCCGAAACGGTGGACCATTCGCCGCGATCGAGGGCCTGAATGGCAGCCTTCGCCACATCCTGTCCGATTGCTACTGTCCGCGCGAACGTGAAGCTCGCCGCTTTATTTTTCAGGTCCATCGGAAAGGTCTTGCCATCAAAGGTGGTCCGTGTGCTTCGCTGATTGTCGCCAACAATTTCCACGGCTCCCAGGTCGCCTGAGACGTACACGGCCGTGCCGCCGTACTTCTTTTCTATTTCGTCTCGCACGGTGCCCGGGAAATCGGACGTGAGCAAAGTATTTTCGTCCTCGAGGGACTCCGGGTGGGTATTCCAGTTCACCAGCGTCGCCACCACTCTCTCTGGTTTTTCGCCATTGGCTGCCACAAACTGCATGACGCGCATTTCATCATCAAAAAAGACCGGGGGACGGCCGTCGGTGCGTGTCTGCATGTTTACCAGGGAGGGCGAAAGGCTCGGATTGGTTAGCGCGAGTTTCAGAAGCACGGGAACGGGAGATTGCGCTGCCAAGGTGACCGCTTTGGCGATCTGCCGATCCACGAATTGCAGATACTTTGGGAATTTTCCGTCACTCGCTGGACTGACTCCCCACAAGCCAATCGTATCCGGTCCTTCGTGGTTGTGGGTGCAGGTTAGCAAGATCTCCTGAATGCCTAGCCCGGGATCAATCAGGGATTTGGCGTGGTCCAACCCAAAATAGCCACTGTTTTGGGAATAGCCAATCAGGTCGAGAGAAACGATGGCAATGCGCTTTGAGCCCGACTCCAGGACGATCGCTCTTGCCCAGAGATCATCGTGTTTTCCGGTCGCCAGCCGGTTGTTTCCAAATCCAGCCATAAAGATTCCACGATAGGGTTTTGCCGCCGTTTGTCCCATGGTTCCGTACACGTCGGAGGATGTGAATGGCTCTCCTTCATCCCAGCGGCCGTTGTGATTTGCATCCACAAAGACGTCACCCCAGACGCCGGACGCGGTGCTTGGCCCTTTCCAATCAGGATTCTCGCCGAAAGGAGTGATTTTGACGGCCGCGGCTCCCACTTTGAGCCCAGTCTCGGCGCCGGCGTTGGCTTTCTGTGCGGCACATTGTTGAACGAACAGCAGGGAAACAAGAAAACACAAACATCCAATTTTTTTCATGAGTTCGAAGGACTCCGCCTTTGGCGCAAATCTAGTGACCCGCTAAGGTTGTGTCAAGCAACGGGACAGCCTCAGTTCCTGCGATCCGTGGTCCAAACAAATGTTGCGACCGTATTTTGATTCAATGTGTATGGCACAAACTGGCCGTTCCACCCAACGTTGAATTTGATTTGCGCACTCGCGTTGTTCAGGACGAGTAAGACAATCATCCCATCCGGATAGGACCCCAGGTACCCGCACGGTATAACTTCCGTCGCGTGCTAGAATCCGCGTCATGGGGCAGCATGACGAGTATGGAAAGTTGATTCTCACGCAAGCAGCAGGATGCAGTTGCGACGGACCAAGTACAATCACCTGCTATGGCGACAGCTCGGCGCACATCGACGGAACGGTTGGTTCCACGATTGCGGTGGTGATTGAATCACGGACAGGCAAACAAGTTCGCGGTGCTCTTCTCGATCTGGTTTTGCATGCTTAGCATCGCAATCCTTTAACTACTATTTCCGCGATGCAAAGAGAGTTGTAGTTTATTTTCCGAAACACAACAGAATAAAGATTCTACCGGCCCTTGAATGCGCACTCACTCACCTTTACAGACCTTTTCATCTCTACAACGGGCCGTCTGAAAGGAAGTTTCTTGCAAAATGCGCAACTCGCAGGGATATGAAGGCAGTTAAGAAGATCGTCCGTCAAATATTCCCCCTCTAAGAACTTCCTCACCTACGACTTCGCGAACTCTTTTGCGCAAGATTCAGGGTTAGTAAGCCTCGTTATGTGTTCCGCGTCAAAAGGTCGATGGTGCGCTGGTCGGGTTTGCCGTCGAAGTATTTCGCCAAAGCTTTTACGAAGATCGCATTTTCCGCGGCCACATTGGCAAATAAAGTCATCGAAGAACGGAACTTTAGGCTATCCGGATCTCCGAAAATCTGTTCCACTGTGCGACCTACCACACCGTTCACAAGCTGAGTGCACTCAATCAATCGAGGTCCCAGAACGGGATGGGCTAGATATGCTTCGGCTTCCCGACGTGATGCGATGGCGTAAAGGTTGGCGATGGGACTTTGTCCCAGCCCTTTCCACTGCGGAAAGATAAACCACATCCAGTGACTAGTCTTGCAGCCTGCTTTCAGTTCGCTGCACACCTGCCCGTAGCAGCGACGCTGCGCCTCCAAGAAGCGCTGCAGATTGAATGGATCATTTTGGTTCATAGTCACATAGGTGGACGATTTTCACTCTGCTTCCACAATCTATCCGCGCGGTTAAATGTCACGCGAGTACCTTCTACAAAAACAAGCATATACTCGCTGGTTTCGTCCTCAAACTGCTCTACCACGGGCTTCGCATTTCGAGAGACCCTGAATTTCTGTATCTGTACACACATATGCGTGCCGGCAAAGCGCTGCTCGCGACCGTAAGCGGACTGTTCGAGCCCGAAGTGCCTGTGCGCAGGCGAGAAGGGCTTACAATGGGGTCACTGTCAAGGACAAGAAGGGGGATTCGCATGAAACGAATCGTCTGTGCTGTAGCGTTCTTGCTGCTCTTCTGCGTGTTTGGCGCTGCTGCACCGCGCACACTTCGCGTGGATTATTACCACACCGGGAATGTCCACGAGGAATGGTTTAGTCTCGACCGAATCGTCCTAGAACCGCTCGAATGGCCAGGAAACCCGCACCATGCCATTGACCAAAGCCAGTTGGGAATCTACCTGTTCGAGGTGCGCGAAACAAGCAGTGGAAAGCTGTTGTACTCGCGAGGATTCAATTCCGTCTTTGGTGAATGGAAGACCACCGAAGAGGCGCTCCATGGCAACCGGACATTTTCCGAGGCATTGCGATTCCCTGCACCGGACACGCCCGTCGAAGTATCGCTGAAGGAACGCGGGGAGAGCGGCTTTCACGAAGTGTGGAAGATCGCGATAGATCCCCGTGACAAGTTTATTGAGCGAGGGCGCCCACCTTCTCCGGGGCCTCTGCTCGAGCTGCAGAAGATGGGCGATCCCGCGACCAAGGTTGATCTGCTGGTGCTGGGGGATGGCTACACGGCAGCAGAACGGGGGAAGTTTGAGAAAGACGCGCGTCGATTCATGGAAGCGCTGTTCGCAACGTCGCCGTTTCATGAGCACCGTTCAGACTTCAACGTCTGGGGACTGTGTCCGGCGGCCGAGGAATCGGGTGTATCCCGGCCTTCGAGCGGAATTTACCGGAGGTCGCCGTTGGGCGCTTCCTACGACACTTTCGGCACCGAGCGCTACGTGCTAACCACAGAAAACCGCGCCCTGCGTGACGTAGCGTCGTTTGCGCCATATGAGTTCATCGAGATTCTGGTGAACGGGCAGACCTACGGCGGAGGAGGAATCTTCAACCAATTCGCCACCGTGGCCATCGACAATCCTTGGTCGGGATATGTGGGCGTGCACGAATTCGCGCACCATTTCGCCGCGCTGGCGGATGAGTACTACACCTCGGACGTGGCCTATCTGTCACCGGCAAAGAAAACCGAGCCTTGGGAACCCAATGTCACCGCACTGCTCGATCCCGCAAATTTGAAGTGGCGGGACCTGGTGACACCCGGAACGCTGGTTCCCACGCCTTGGAATAAGGAAGAGTTCGACCGGTTCGAGCGGGACATCCAGAAGCAGAGGAAGGAACTGCGCGCCGCGGGAAAACCAGAAGCAGAGTTGGACGCCCTCTTCCGCAAGGAACGCGAGAAAGAAGATGCAATGCTCGGGGCGCAGAGGTACGCCGGCAAAGTCGGGGCATTCGAGGGCGCGAATTACGAATCAGAGGGTTACTACCGCCCTGAGGTGGACTGCATCATGTTCACGCGTCATCAATCGTTTTGTGCGGTGTGCCGCCGCGCGATTGAACGCGTCATCGCGATGTACACGGACCGAAAAGAGTAGAAAGAGAAGACGAGTCTCACTATTAAGAGCTTGCCATCGGAGAGGGAAATGTCCTCGAACCCCGTTTCCTGAGATACCCAATGGCCGGCAATCCTAGCTCCAAGTAGCGCAATGATGATTTGGAATCCGCAGGGTGCGGGAATTGCCGTCGTCATCTGGAGCAGGAGAGGAAATGCGTGTCTCGGTTGCAAGTAGTTGCGATCGGCGACCTTTGGCGAGAATAGTGGCGAGATTATGGCGAGAATATGCTAGGATCATGGCGAGGTGAAAGGCGAGATTATGGCGAGAATCTACATCCATGAACGCGCTGGCTGGCCTAAATTTAGGTGGGACGCCAAAGGCCTCGCCCCCCTACTTTCTGGCGTGAGGCTGCGCCAAGGGGTTTTGCTCGGGAAGATGCGAGGCTACGGATTCGCGTCACAGTGGACCGCTACCCTCAAGGTGCTCACGGAAGAGACCATCAAATCGAGCGCCATCGAAGGAGTCGTTCTCGATCCGGGAAGTGTCCGTTCGTCGATCGCCAGAAAACTCGGTCTCGATGTTGCCGGACTGAAGGAGCGCAAAGACCGCAACGTCGATGGCGTGGTCGAGATGATGCTCGACGCAACTCAGAAATTCAACGAGCCGCTCACGAAAGAGCGCCTATTTAATTGGCACGCGCACCTGTTTCCAGGCGTCCGTACGACGGCCGATAAATTTCATGTGGGCGCATGGCGAGACGACAGCCAAGGTCCGATGCAGGTTGTCTCAGGGCCAATTGGTCGCCCCAAGGTTCACTTCGTGGCGCCCGCGGCTGTCCGGCTAGAAACGGGAATGGGAAAGTTTCTTAAATGGTTTGAGAGCGACGAGCAAGAAGATCCTGTATTGAAGGCCGCCATCGCGCACCTGTGGTTTGTCACGATCCATCCGTTCGAGGATGGCAATGGGAGAATCGGAAGAGCGATCGCTGAGATGTGTCTCGCGAGGTCGGATGGCAGCGCACAGCGTTTCTACAGCATGTCGGCACAGATTCTTGAAGAGCGAAAGAACTACTACGAAGTTCTGGAAAAGACACAATCTGGATCGCTCGACATCACCGAATGGTTGACGTGGTTTCTGGAATGCCTGGACCGAGCCATAGAACAGTCCAATAGAATCACAGGCAGTGCGTTAGAAAAGGAATCGTTCTGGCTGAACCTGAAGGAGAAGAACGTCTCTTTGAACCATCGCCAAAAGAAAGTTCTGAATAAATTGTTCAGTGGATTCGAGGGAAAGTTAACCCGAGAGAAGTGGATGAAGCTGACGAAAGCCTCTTCACGAACGGCTCTTCGAGACATTGAGGAGTTGATTGAGCTGGGTGTATTGGAACAGGAAGAGGCTGGAGGAAGAAGCACTTCTTACAGGCTAAGAAAGAACTTCAACTAAGAATCTCAGATTTGATCGTTAGGCTGGCACGCCTTCGGAATTACAAACGCGTTGGAAAGCAGAAGAGATCGGAGTAAAAGATTGTGACGCGGTCAGCATGGGAAGGTAATATCTGCTGGCCTTTTGCTGGCTGTTGGACTGCGCACCTGCCTCCCAAGCAGGTGTGCCCCTAGGAGTGTGTCTGAGAAATGGTTTTTAGACCCGATCCTTCGCGCGAAAGCGCCCATATCGGGCTATCCGGTACAGTGCGCATCGTCCAATGATAGGACCGCTTCTACGATGGGGATCTTCGGGAACATCCTTTTCAGCTTTCGATCGTCCTTTTCTCTTTCTTCCTCGCTCTATCCGTAACACATCTTGTGAAACTTCAGAACATTGTGAGCCATACAGATCAGGGCCCACTCGCCTCGTACTTTTCTCAACCCTCGTAATAGAAACTGCCGGAATCCGCGCGCCTGCTTGATCTGTCCGAACACCGGCTCAACAACGCATTTTCGTCTCGCGTAAACGGCCGCTCCCACCTTCGTCTTCAGCTTACGTTCCATCTGCTCCAGGCGACTGGCATCTTTCGGTAAAGGGCCTCGTTTGCATGGCTCGTTCTGCTCACCGTGTTTCTGCTTTTCCGTTGCAACGAACCCAGCCATCCTTCTCTTCGCCAGGTACTTCAGATTTTCCTCCGAGCAATACCCACTGTCTGCCAGAACTTCTTCCGGTCTCTGTCCCGATTGTTCTTCGATCACCTCGATCAGCGGTACCATCTGCTGTTTATCGTTGGCCGCCTGTGTCACGGTCTGCCCCACAATCAATTGGAAAAACGGCTCCACCGCAACCTGCGTGTTGTAACCTTGTACGAATTCATTCGCCCCTTTCATGATGCGGGACTCGGGATCCGTAAAGTTGTACTGTGCCTTCGGGTCGGGCTTCGCTTCCTTGCTATCTTTGCTCTCGCTCTCGGCCTTCTCGCGCGCCCGCTCCTCCAACGCCTTCTTGGCTTCTTGAATCCTCGCTATCCGTGTTTCCCGCCGCTGCAACTCTTCCGGCAGTTCGTCCCCCCGGCGATCCCGACCATACCGTTTATCCTCTTCTTCATCTGCGGCCTCGGCTTGCTTCAACAACTTACGAACTTCCTCCCGCAGCCGCTTCTCGGCCTCCCCCATCCGCCCATAACTCATCGCCTTGTGCTTGCTCGCGTTGGCCTTCACCTTGCTCCCATCCAAGGCCACACTCCCCAGCTTCAACGCTCCCACCTCTAACACCAGGCGTAACACCTGCTGAAACAGCTCTTCCAGCGCCTGCAAATGAAGTTTCCGAAAATCCGAGATGGTCCGGAAATCCGGCTGATTGCCAGCTGCCAATACCCGGAAAGCCACGTCTTCCACCAGGCGCTTCTGAATCCGCCGAGAGGAATACACTCCCACACAATAGCCATACACCAGGATCTTCGTCATCATGCGCGGGTGATACGGTGGTTGGCCGCGATCTTCCTCTTCATACACCGCCTCGATCGCCGAAAGATCCAACTGGTCCACCACATCCGACACACAGTAAGCCAAGTGATTCTCCGGCAGCCATTCACGAAGGCTTGGGGCTCCGGACCGAAGTCCGAACAGGAGTCATGGCCATTGAGCGCACCGCCGTCGGGACTTCGAAGCCGTACTTGGAATCGCGATCGAAGATCAAGAACTTCTGAGCGGGTTGATACGGGAATGCTTCTCGCAACTGCTGAATGATCCAGGCGCTCGTCGGATGCCGCGTGACGTTGAAATGCAGAATCTGCCTGCGATGGTGG
>Ga0208457_1000273_pt1 | contig 58926 bp, 59 predicted proteins | sample June2015DPH_10_1_FD_185513 | JGI IMG/M metagenome (GOLD analysis project Ga0208457, IMG submission 185513) | Peatland microbial communities from SPRUCE experiment site at the Marcell Experimental Forest, Minnesota, USA - June2015DPH_10_150... | ecosystem: Environmental > Terrestrial > Soil >... | reverse complement strand
TATAGAGCCTGAGCGGCTTAGGATAGAGTGGATTTCAGCTTCTGAAGGAGACCGATTTGCTAAAACCATGAAAGAAATAACTGAGCAGATTCGCAAACTTGGTCCAAGCCCTCTTAAAAGCAGAGAAACATTAAGCGCAAAGGTGAACTAAAAATGTGTGCACAAAAACTTAAGGTGGCTTTTTACTGGGCTGCAAGCTGCGGCGGATGCGAAATAGCCGTGCTGGATATGAACGAAAAAATACTTGATTTCGTGGGAATCGCAGACATAGTATTTTGGCCAGTAGCGATGGACGTCAAGTATAAGGACGTCGAAGCAATGCCTGACAAATATATTGATGTTTGCTTTTTTAACGGATCGGTTCGCAGCGAGGAGCAAGAGCATATGGCCAAACTCATGAGGCAGAAGTCTAAGACGCTTGTAGCCTTCGGTTCGTGCGCTCACGAGGGCGGCATACCTGGCTTAGCCAATTTGCACAAGCGGCAAGACATCTTTGAAAAGGTTTACCTGAATAACCCCTCCCTGTCAAATCCAACTGGCGTTGTACCTAAAACTTCATTCAAAGCGAAGGAAGGTACCTTAAAGCTCCCGGAACTATACGATACTGTCAAAACTTTAGGTCAAACGGTTGACGTGGATTATTATCTGCCAGGTTGTCCCCCACCAGTTAAATTGATTCTCAACGCCGTTGATGCAATTTCGAAGAATCAGTTACCGCCTAAAGGTTCAATGTTGGCACCTTTAGAGTCAGTCTGCTTTGAATGTCCACGGAAGAAGGAAAACAAGAGCATAGACAAGATTTATCGGGTTCACGAAAAAGTTCCAGAACCGGAGAAGTGTCTGCTTGAACAAGGAATAATCTGCATGGGCGTAGCTACTCGCAGCGGTTGTGACGCTCAATGTTTGACTGTTGATATGCCCTGCACAGGCTGCGGCGGGCCTTGTCCAAACGTGTTGGAACAAGGTGCAGCCATGATGAGTGCACTGGCCTCGATATTTGACTTGAACGATGAGCAGAAGCATTACACTCAAGAAAATGTAAACAAACTCATGGACCAAATTAAAGATCCGCTTGGAACGTTTTACATGTATTCGCTACCAAGTTCAATCTTGAGACGAAAGGTGACCAAATAATGAGAGAAATAATTATAGACCCAGTCACGCGACTTGAAGGCCACGGAAACATCTCGATATTCCTCAACGACGCAGGCGAAGTTGAAAACGCTTACCTTAAAGTCCCAGAACTAAGAGGTTTTGAACAGTTCTGCGTTGGCAGAAGGGCAGAACTCATGCCAATTCTTACAACCAGAATTTGCGGTGTTTGCCCAGTAGCTCATCATCTTGCTTCAGTAAAAGCTCTGGACCAAGCTTTTAATGTTGAGCCACCATCTGCTGCAAAGAAACTTCGGGAACTAATGTACACTGCATACTTCATTTATGACCATACTCTACATTTCTATTTCCTAGGCGGTCCAGATTTCATAGTAGGTCCAGATGCTCCACCAGAAAAACGAAATATTCTTGGAGTTATTGAGAAAGCTGGGATGGACATTGCGAAAGAAGTAATCAAACACCGAGCTTACGGTCAGAAAATGACTGAGATCATCGGTGGAAAGGCTACTCATCCAGTCTGTGGACTGCCGGGTGGAATTTCTAAACCCTTAAGCGAGGAGAACAGGAAAGAAATTGAACGGATGGCAACTTCATCGCTCGGCTTCGCACAGTTAACGCTCAAGATATTCCACGATATTGTGCTGGGGAATAGTAAATATCTTGACATGATTAAGAGCGATGCCTATACTCAGAAAACCTATTACATGGGCATGGTCGATGGCAACAACAAGGTTAATTTTTACGATGGAAAAATCCGAGTCGTTGATCCAGCAGGCCAGGAGCTCCTGAAGTTCGAGGGCAGTGATTATGCGAATCAGATTGGTGAACATGTTGAAGAGTGGACTTATTCAAAGTTTCCGTACTTGAAGAAGGTCGGCTGGAGAGGCTTAACAGATGGTCCCGAAAGCGGCATTTACCGTGTTGGTCCACTTGGTCGATTGAACGCTTCTAGCGGCATGGCGACTCCTTTGGCTCAGGCAGAATACGAAGCCATGTACAAAACTTTAGGTGGCAAACCCGTTCACAGTACACTTGCATTTCACTGGGCTAGACTGATCGAGCTACTCTATGCTACGGAGCGAACTTTGGAACTAGCTAGAGACCCCGAGATAACAAGCACTAACGTTCGCGCAAAACCGGGCGATCCAGGAGAAGGCGTTGGGGTGGTTGAAGCCGCCAGAGGAACGTTGATTCATCACTATTCTTTGGACAAAGATTCGCTCATAAAGAATGTAAACATGATCGTGGCAACAACAAACAACTACCCGGCCATATGCATGTCCATCCGCGACGCAGCCAAAGGACTAATTCACAATGGCGAATTCGACCAAGGAATACTTAACAAAGTTGAAATGGCTTTCAGAGCTTACGACCCATGCTTCGGATGTGCAACACACTATGCAGTCGGACAGATGCCTCTTGTAATTAATGTCTACGACAGAGAAAGAAAAATTGTAAAAACATTGCGACGCTAAAATCCGCTTAAAGCTTGTAGAGTTCGATAGAAAAGTATAAAGATGATAAAAATAATGAAAAATAAAAATCAAATTTGCCTCAATAGGAATGAGAGATAGCCAATGTCTGAAGAATGTATTGACAAGGTCTGTTCTTTGGTCAAAGAATGCAAGGGCGTTTGTTCTATCGTTAAAGTACTTGATGAAGAAGAACGCAAAAAACTGCTTGAATTAGAAACAGCTGAAGAAGGCAATCTAATACAGTTTGGCGCAAGCATACAAAACCAGGGAATGAAAGAAGTACTAAGTCGTGACGTAGTTCTCTTGGTGGTCAACGATAATAATTTTGAGTATAAAGACCCCACAATAATTCTTAAAGCCGGTGAAGAAGTCGTAGGAGAAGAAATATTTGATCCAGCAAAACTAAATGAAATGAAGGGAAAACCAGGTTACTTAATCACTGGAAAAGGATTTGTAATTTACACACACAAATTTAGGGGAAAAAAAGGACTTAAGGTGCAGTTTATTACTCTTCCATTCTCGTTTCCATATGAAGGGCTCAAAAAAGGTTCTGCCGAAGTTAAGGGTGCGACTGATTTTATATGTGGGTGGCCTTCAAGATCAGTTGACTTGTATCTTAAAAAGGCACACAATATTGAAACCCAAGACCTAAAACTGGGCACATTGTTGTTTGGTTTTAACAGAAAAACACCAGTGCATGACAAAGGGGGAAAAAATTTGTCTGATACTATTCGAAGTAGCGTCCCTAGCGATTTAAAATACCTCACGGAGGTAGATTGGGATAAAAAGACCGGAGGAAACGCTCGTTTCGGAGACTCCGTTCAGGGCTTAAAATATGCTTTAAGCTTAGATAAGCCTACTGAATTTGGCGGAAAAGGGGACTTACCAAGTCCATGCTCAATTTTCTTTACTGGATTGGGCGGCTGCATTCTAACGACATTTTTGTACGCTAAAGAAAGAATGCGTTTTGAAATAAGCGATTTAAAAGTAACCATTGAAGCAGATGTTTCATCATCTATGGTTGGTGGGTATCACTTAGAGCAAGTTACTGCAGTTATTCATGTTACAACCAACAGCGAAACTAACAAAGAGAAAGCTATTCGCTGTGGCAACTTCGTCAAATCATATAGTTTCGCCTTGCGTGCTCTACAAGCAGGAACAAAAATAAATTTAGAAACAGAGGTAACCATACCACCATAATATAAAGGGGAACACTTTGGAGTTAGTAGTTGGCTTAGATATTGGAACAAGCGGCTTACGATTGCAAGCGCTTGACGCCGAAACAAAAAAAATAATATCGACAGCTATATCTCTGCATAATCCTCTTCCAGGCAGTAACGTTATTGACCATCTACATTTTGCAGTTAAGGCAGGATCAGAAGCAGCCCATGGGATTATTACTGACACCATAAACTCTTTGCTAAAATCTTTAGAAGTTGACCTCAAAGCAGTAAAACGTATGGCTTTATGCGGCAACCCAACCCAAATGTCAATTTTCCAAGGAATCGAATGCCGAGATCTAGTATTCGGCGGAGACAACATGCTCAAAAGACTTGGAGTTAAACGGCTTGAAAGGAGAGCAACCGTTATGAATGCTGGCTCCTTAGGGTTAGCAATTAACTCCGAAGCTGAAGTATACATACCGCCAACCGTAGAACAGCAGATCGGTGCAGATGCTTTAGCCATGATCATCAAATCAGGAATTCTTGACCAAAAAAAAACCTGCATGGTAACCGACTACGGCACAAATGCTGAAATCGGCCTTAAAGTCGGAGATGCAATATACACCGGTTCGTGTGCAGCAGGACCTGCCATCGAAGGCGGCGAAATCGAGAAGGGTGTCCTAGCTTCGCCCGGGGCTATTTCGGATGTTTCCGATTTGGGAAGTGGCGGTTGGAACGTACAAGTTCTAAACAATGACCTGATCTCCCAAGACAGTTTTTCTGTTAACCCTCAAACTGGCGAAGTACAAGAAAAATTCCCCACTCATTTTGAGCCAAGAGGAATAACTGGAACAGGAACTATTGCAACAATGGCTGTCGGGTTTGACTCTGGGTTGCTTCAACGGTTGCCTCCATATATAACAACACCAGATGGATGTATCCACTTAACTAAGGATCAAAATATTGTTTTTACAAAAAAAGATTATTTGAACTCAACACGTTGTTTTGGAGCTTTCAAAGCTGGACACATTACATTAGTAGGGAAAAGCGGAGTGGCTTTCGAAGATATTAAATCCATGTACCTTTGTGGTGCAAGCGGAACCTACGTGGATGCAGTGAAAGCTCAGAAAATGAGTTTAGCCCTCCCAACAGTTAGCGATATTTACCAAGTTGGTAACACTTCATTAGCTATGGCTAACGATTGCGCTGTTGATCCAGAATGGCTTGACAGAATGCAGGAAATGGCTAATGCAATGAAACCAACATATTTTGCTTTCATCAAAGACGAAGTCTTCAAAAAAGCTTACATTATTGAAATGGATCATTGGGAACATGGCTTAACTCCAGAAAGAAGAATTGTAGTGGAAAAAAGATTCAAGGTTCCTCACTACCCTGAGCAAAGAACTGAGGCTAAAGTACACAAAGTCGTTCTCAGAGATATAGCAGACTTCGGGTCAAAAGGTTTACACATAATGGAACATGCAGGCATAGTCTTAAATGCTATTTTTGAAGAATGCACCGGTTGCAGACAATGCGAGAAAAATTGTATGCCAAAAGCGCTTAAGGTCGAAGAGAAAGATGGACAATACATCATAAAAGTTTCCAGTGAAGGATGCACTGGTCATGCATGTATGAAATGTGAATTAACCTGCCCAGCAAGAGTATTCCGATTTGAAAATTTGGAATTTGCGCCGGGGAAAAAAGCATGGTAAAGCTGGAAGTTCATATGTATCTACAGTATGTTAATGAATGAGGTAATGCGTTTGAAGGAACTTGGAAAAGTATTCGGTTTAAACGGCAAAGAGATAAATCTTTGCGTAGGAATCAACGTAGCCGTAAGTGTAATACCTTCAGAGAATTCTCTTACTATGAGTGGCATAAGACTTTTCGGAACAACAACGGATCCATTTGTATGCGACAAATGTCTTGAAAAGGCGCAGTGTACAATCGACGAGAAAGAACTGGTTAAGAAAGTACAAAGTTATCTGATAAAGAAAAACATCTATCCATGAAATCGTTAACCAAAAAAGCAAGGATATGAGCAAAATTGAGCGAAAACTCCCAAGAATTTAGAGACTTGTTTTCTAGTCACTTAGCTCCCAAACCATCTGAGATCAAAATAGTATTAGACGGACAATATAAGAAAGCTTACGAACTCTTGGACGATGCAATCTCAGCAAGGCTGACTCCGATAATTATAGGTCCACCTGGTGTGGGTAAGTCACTCTTGGCAAGAAAATTTGCCTACGACACTCAGCGCCCATTCTACGAACTGTTCTTTGATGAGTTGTTGAGTCCAACTCATCTTGTGGGAACGTTCAACCCCGCAATTCTGGTTAACAAAGGATACTGCATGGAATCGTTTGAACCTGGACCACTACTCTTAGCAATGATTAAAGGCGGAGTTTTTGTCGCGCAGGAAATAAACAGGGCTTCCGAATTTTGCCAAAACAGCTTCTTAGAACCACTTGAAGAAAAAACATTGTACATTCCCAGACTCGGCAAAATAAGGGCTAGCGATGATTTTGTTTTCATAGCTGTGGCCAACCCATACGAATTTTCTGGAGCCCACCGAATATCCGAAGCCCTCAGAGACAGACTCCACGTATGGATAAATCTAACATATCCCACAAAAGAGGTTGAACTTAAAATCATATCAGCTAACTGCCCTGAGCACAAGCTAAGCTCTGACATCATGGAAAAAATTTACAGCTTAATAGCCGCTGCCAGACAGAGTGAAGAATACTCAAAACTAATCTCCGTTAGGACGGGCATATCAATAGCTCGAATAGCCTCGCGCTATTCCGAAATGGATTTGCTTACTGATGACGTTCTCGTCGACATTGCATATCACACGCTTCTTGGGACAGCCACGGAGCGAAGTAGCCGATGGAACGAAACAAAGCTCAAAAACCTATTAAAGGGGACTCTTCCTTGCAAATAGAAATGGAAGCTTTAATAGAGCAATTCGCAGTTGAGTTTGTGGCCAGCTTTCGTGAAATAGACAAAGCCCGCGGGACAGTGATGCCTAGTACCAGGCAATCAATCGCCATAGCCAAACTTCTTTCTGCAAGATACATGAAAAATCGGAAAATAGACGAAACCGATTTCATAGAAGCGGCAGTGGTCACATCATTCCCAAAAGTTCAGAAAGTCGCTGAAGAAATAGCCAAGGAAACATTACAAAAGCTAAAACACGTATATCCAAAATAATTAAAGAACTCACATGGAGGAAAAACTTAACGTCAAATGTGCCAATAGATCCCGCAATGTTCGCAGCTGAATTCATCACACGCATCCGCGATTCACCAGTCATCCCTGAAGCCTTCAAACCTAGCACGCGACAGCCAATTGCCATTGCCAAGTTGCTTTCAGCCAAGCTGATGCGGCAACACAGACTGCAACAAACCGATTTCATAGAGGCCGCAGTGGTAACGTCGAATGTAGAAATAAAAGCGGATGCTGAAAAAATAGCGGTCGAAACCTGGGTTTACCTTGCCAGGTCCATGACAGAAGTATTCGAGGGTTTAGCAATTGAATTAGTGGAATCAATTGCCGGAAACCCCCCTAGCGAGAAGGTACTCGATGAATGGTTCAGAAATCGTGACGACTACTCCGAAGAGCAAAAGAAACGTTTACTCTTAAGAGCCAGGGAAGCTTTAGAAAAGATTGGTTTGTATTATGGCAGATACTTTATTAACAATTTTTACACGCCTGGAACTGGACCGGAGAAGGGATATGCAACTCGTAGGTATAGGAACGGAATTGATGATCCGTCAGCAATTGATTTTGAGTTGTCCCTCGAAGAGGCGTTAGTTAATGGCAAAAAAGCTGAGTATCTCTCATATGAGGACTTCCTGACAAGACAGGTTAGAAGGGAGCGCCGAAGTGTGCTCTACCTTCAAGATGCGAGTGCGAGTTTTGATTATCGCGTTTTGCTATCGAGCGCAATCTGCGGTTCTATGTTGGTTCACGGGCTTCCAAGAGATGACCAGACTGGAATCGCACTTTTTTCAGATAATGTCGAAGTTGTCAAGAAGATTTCTGGCAGGCAAGATTTGACCCAGATCACCGACAAGTTGCTCTCAATGGAACCTTTAGGCGGCACAAAATTGTTTAACGCGTTGAAATGGGCGCGAAGTCAATTTGAACAAGTGGGACGGAACTATGTGAAGTTTTGCCTGATCTTTTCAGACATGGGCTTTGAGAAAGAAGACGTGGAACATTCGCTTGAAGAAATCTCGACACTGCAGAACATGGGGGTTCAAATCTTTTTCCTAAAGTTCCACCCATTCGCCCACTACTACAAAGAAGGGCTGAAGATGTTGGATGAATCAGGGTGCTCTATGATCAACGTCGAGGACGTGAAGGATTTCCCAGAGTTAATGAGTAGGATAATCAGCCCTTCATAATCATTTGGGAGAGAAGTTGAAAAATGGTGAAAATTGCTCTGTATGGAAAAGGCGGGATCGGAAAATCGACCACAATCTCGAATGTTACCGCTGCCTTAGCGGAAAAAGGACATAGCGTGCTGCAAATAGGCTGCGACCCCAAACATGATTCAACACGACTGCTTCTTGGTGGATTTCAACAGGCAACCGTACTTGAACAGCTAAACCATTCTGACGCTGTCAGCCTCAATGATGTCATGTTTACTGGATACAAAGGAATAAAATGCATCGAGAGCGGCGGACCTGAGCCTGGCGTAGGCTGTGCTGGCAGAGGCATAATTCAAATGACTAACCTTCTTAAAAACCAGGGTTTGGATATGGATGACTTTGACTTTGTCTTCTTTGACGTTTTAGGGGACGTTGTTTGCGGAGGTTTTGCGGTTCCTATGCGTGAAGGCTTTGCAGAAGCCATATACATTGTTACATCGGGCGAATTGGCCTCGCTGTATGCAGCAAACAATATTGCAAAAGGCCTCAAAAGCCACTCAACAGTTAAAGGCAAATTGGCTGGAATAATTGGTAATGAACGCGGCACAAAAAGAGAACGGGATTTAATTGCTGCTTTCGCCAAAAAAATCGGAACAGAAATGACTGCTTTTATACCGAGAAGCGAAATTGTGCAGCAAGCGGAACTTGAGTCACAAACCGTTATACAATACGCTCCTAATTCAGAATTAGCCCAAGTCTACAGGTCAATAGCTGACACAATCGAAAAAAACAGGCAAACAGTAATTCCCACACCACTAGGCGACCTAGAACTTGAAAACTTTGTAAGCGAATTCTGTTACGGAAAGAAAAGCTCTAGGCCTACATCGCTAAGCGATTTGAAAAAGAAAGAACTGCCCTCTGGCAATTTCCAAACGCCCACTTGTTCTTGTGATAACACACAAGCCTCCACTCTTGGCGTGAACTCCGCAAGCTCAAGGCATTTAGCTATTAAGCCACGGACTCCAATGTATGGTTGCTCTCTTGCGGGCGCATATAATGTGGTGCATCAAATCAATGATGCGTTAACAGTAATGGATTCGCCTCAAAGTTGCGGATTTATCACTTTCGCCACGACAATTAGCACGCCCTCAAACGAAAATCTGAAAAACAGCGTGTTTCCGAACTTAATTTGCACTAATATGAGAGAAAAAGACGTGATTTTTGGCGCTGAAAAAAACCTCAAAGAAGTCATAACCAGGGCGAATCGTAAGTTATCGCCTACGGCAACGTTCGTTATAACTTCTTGCCCGTCAGGCATTATCGGGGAAGATGTTAACCCAACAATAGCGCAGGCTCGCAAGGAGGGCATAGATATAGTGGGTATAAACACGGACGGTATCCTAACCGGAGACTTCAATACGGGCATGCTTACTGCTTATAAAACAGTAGCTGAACACTTCATTGATAAAAGCATCCGCCCAACTGGTCGAGCCATTAACATTATTGGCGAGCAACCCCTTTCGACTGTTTCAGACAAAAATTTTAAAGAATTAAAAAAAATATTAGATTTTTTAGGTTTGAAGATTAACTGCCGTTTCATAAAAAACACTAACATAAAACAGATAAAAGAATTCAAGAAAGCTAGCGTAAACATCCCAGCGGCTAATGAAATTATGATTAATACGCTAATGTTTTATTTTGAAAATCAATTTAACGTTCCTGCTCTTAAAGCGCCTCTACCTTTAGCTTTTAATCAAACCGTCGTTTTCACTCGAGCCTTAGGTAAAACCTTTGGGTGTGAATCTGCTGCGAACGAACTTGTTAGGCAAGCAAGAGCGGATTACGAAAGTCAGGTTGCCGAGCTCAAAAAGTTTTGGAGCGGCAAAAAAGTTTTGATTTTTAGTGCTATTTCAGATACAGATTGGATGATCTCCACATTATTAGACTTAAATGTCAATATTCAGAAAGTTTGCTACTTTGAATGTTTTTACCTTTACGAACCCAGCGAATCAAAGTTTGCTGGAAAAGTTAAGATTGAAACGAAATACAATTTTGAGAACAGAAAAAAAGATATCGCAGAATTGAAACCTGACTTGGTGCTTATGAATTTCATGCCAAAGCAGGATTTAACTTCAAATGTTCCTCATGCTGTTTTTCCTCTTAATCCTAATTATGGGTTTAATAGTGGGCTTGAATTCGCCAGAAAATGGGCTAAAAACCTCAAGGTACCTTTAATGGAGGGCTGGAAAAATGATGCAAAACTCTTCTAGTTCTGTACATAGACCAGATTCTTTGGCGGGCGCCGTAACTGCATTTGAGGGAATCAACAACGCTTGCGCCTTAATTAATGGCCCATTAGGTTGCAGGGTTTACATGGCTTATATTATTCAAATTCAGGATCCTCAAGCGACTCATATAGATACAGATGTTTACGTGTCAGACTTTTATTTTGGGCAACCTAGAGCCCCAGCGACTTTTCTTGACGAATATGATTACGTTAACAGCACAGAACAAAAAGTGAAAGCCGCCCTAAGTCAGCTTTCTAAATGGAACCACGCCTTAGTTGGAATCATCAATTCACCTGGTACATCGCTAATTGGAGACGACCTTGTAAATATCGTTAACAAAATTAATCCCAAGTTCCCGACTGTTTCAATTGAAAGTACTGCTTTCACAGGAACCTTTGCGGACGGATTCAAACGCTCGACCATTGAAATCTTAAAAAAAGTTATGAAAGGAAACCACCGGAAAATTCCTAAAAGTGTTAACCTGATAGGTGCAAACATTTTTCAGTACAACTGGGAAAACGATCTTGACGAAATCAAAAGAACCTTGAATCTCATGGGAATAAAAGTTGTATCAACGATTTGCGCAGGCGAAACATTAGGCAACCTTGAGCAAACTGGCAATGCCGAACTTGATGTTGTCCTCTACGAAGAGTATGGCAATTCGATAGCTGCTTTTCTTGAAAAAGAATACGGCATCCCTGCGGTCGGCATTAAAGAACCTGCTCCGTTTGGATTAACTGCCGCAGAAAATTGGTTTGCATCAATTGCTTCTCACTTTGGCATCTCTAATCAAGTAATTGAACAGGAATCAAAAAAAATCAGAATGAAATGTTACCGCACACTTGAACGTGTATCTCAATTAACTGATGGTGCTAAAGGCAAAACATTTGCAGTCTTCGGCGATTCCTCGGTTGTTGCTCCATTAACGATCTTTCTTCATAGATACTTAGGAATTTACCCAGAAATAATCGGGCTAAGAGAAGTTGGGCCGCAAAACCAGGCTCTGATTGAGAATTACATCTCTGAAAACTCTTTAGATACAGTGTGCCTTTTTAATCCAGATCAATATGAAATAAGAAACAATCTGACATCCAGAAGCCCTGATCTGATATTTGGTAGCGTCATAGAAGAGCGGATATCAAAAATATTAAAGAGCAAACAAGAATTCATTCCAATATCTTTCCCATATACTGAAAAAATAATGCTCTCTTATCGTCCATTGATTGGTTTTAACGGCGTGTTAACTTTGATTGAAGACACGCTCAATTCTATTAAAGAGATAGAAAGCTAATTTTCAATTGATTTATTATTTTTTTCATTGCGAATATGCTTAGTCTTCAAAATTTTTGTCGCGCTTTCTCTCTTTTCCTACTCCACGAAGCGAGCTGCAATAAACTCCCTAAACCGCTTGGATCTCAATATTGAGTAAATGTGCAAGAAGTTAAGAAAGTTCAGTTGCTTTCTAAAATGTTTGTTGCCTTTGTAACTACCTATTTCCTATAAATATAAGCTTTAGAAGTGTGCACAATTCATTTTTTATAGTTTGTTAGCTAAGTTATCTTTGAGCAGGTCTGAGCTGGAACCCGTAAATACCATTGGTTGGGTGTCTCACAGGCTCCATAACCGTTTGTTATTGGGTCAAGCCCAGTACTTGCTCACGCTCTTCAGACTTTTCTCGCCAACAATAAGCGATCTTATTGCTTCCGCATCATAACTTATCAAGCTAGCCGTAACCATCGCAGCCTTCTTAACTAGTCCTCTTGGCCAAAGCCAGCATTCATCCAAAACATTATCTTTAACATGCCCATTGAACTGCTCAATAACATAACGCTTAGCCCTAAGAAGCCTACTGCACTTAATTTTACGGCTTTTTCCTTTTTTCCTAGGATTATCAGCGATAACTGGCACAGCGCCAATGTCTTTAAGCGCGCGGGCAGGTTAAATAATTATTTTGAGGACATAGTTGGGTGTGCGTTGTAGGCTGCGTTTTTATGCCTGTTAGTGTTTCAGCCTGCTTTTCTCTTGGAAATTTGAAGCGAACCAGCGGTCATAGCGCAGTACAGGCTGTTGTTTTTCTCTGAGCGGCAGCGTTCATGCTACTTTATCCTCCACGTTTGTCCCTCTGGATTGTCAAGCGAAATGGGCGATGCTGTACCGGAGTTCAGGTTTACCCATGACCGAGGCGACGACAGCGACGGCGTAGACCATGCTGAGAACCAGGCACACGTGGATGCTGGCGTTTTCTATGCCCTGCCAGGTAAGCCTGCTGAACGCTATTCTTGCCTTCACCCTGCCGTTCAGGCTCTCAGACATCGCCCTCAACCCCTTGTAGATTACGCGCAGGTGCTCAGGACCCTCAACGTCGATTCGATCCTTCACTGTAAGCACATCCGGCGGATTCACCCGACCCTCCAACCGTCTCCAAGCGATGACGTTGCCTATTTTCCTCGCTTCCAGAGCATCAAAGACCTGCTTGGACTCGAACTGGCTGTCTCCGGCAACCAGCTCCACCTCAAAATCCTTGCCCAGCGTGTCCAGCAAAGGCTCCACCAGCTTCTTCTCGTTCACGTTAACCGAAGCCTCTACGTGCCCCAAAGGCAAGCCTTCAGCATCCACGAGAAAAAGCGACTGATAGCCCAAGATGAAGCCCTTCTTGCCGCGGCCAAGCCGAGCGTCTGGGTCGCCTAAGCCGCGGCTCGTGTCGTGTGGGTCTCTGCTGCTCCAAGCCTCAAAATCGGTACCGTCAAGGCATGCCAATTGAACCAGGCCGATGGCGGATAAAGGTTGGCTTTCCCTCAGCCTAAGCGCTTCATGACGCAGCCATTCCTCTATGGCGCGGAAGCCTTGGACGCCTACGCGTTTTTTCATCTGGGAGAAATGCGCTTCAGTCGGCACTTTCTCGCCGTATCCGCAGGCTAACCGCATTTCTTTATACCTGTTAAGCCGTTTGACCAAGTCTTTAATGTAGGGTATCTGCTCCAGCTGACGCAACAGAATCCGAGCGCTTTGAACGGTTAACTGTAACTTACGTTAACAAACTTAAGGATCGTGGCTTATCAGGCAGAGCTATTAATAGCAATTTGGGAAGGATTCAAGGGTTTTTCAGTAATAATGGACGTCGCCTTAGTTTAGATTTGCCAAGATTGAAACTTTCGAAGGCTAGGAAAACACGGAAATATTCGCCGAGTAATGATGATGTGCGATTACTTGTTGGCAAGGCTGACTGCGCCCGGGATAAGTTGATTGTTGCTTTAATGTATCAGAATGGGCCTGCACCTGTTGATGCTTCTCTGCTTTGTTGCGGAGATTACCCGGTTGAGCCCTGGGTTTATTTTGAGCGTTCCAGAAGCAAAACTGGGGAGGTTTGGCGTGGTATTTCAACTCCTGACGTTTGCGAATACTTGAAAACTTACTTGAATGTACGTGGTAACTATAAGGCGTCTGACCCTTTATTTGTTGGCCGCGAAGGCACCTTAGACAGTGAAGCCCTTAGCCAAATAGTTCATTTATTGATTGTGAAGGCTAATTTAGCGAAGATTTCTGGTTTTAAACCTACGAGTTTGCGTGACGCTTTTGAGGATGCGCTTGTTGACGCTGAAATTTACCATAAAGTTAAGGAGGCTTTGATGGCTCACAGCTCAAGTATTGAACATGAATACGGAGGCCATAACAAGATGGTTACTCGATTAGTTGAAGCCATGAAGAAAGCTTATCCTTTACTCTGTTTGAATGATGCAAATAAAGCTGATGCCGCTTTGGCTGGTTTAACTAAAGAGGATATTGAGATTTTTAAAGAAATTAAGAAGGAGCTGCCTCTGCTTCGTGAAGTCAGGGATTTACTGAAATCTAAGGATGACGGTAAAATTGAGTGATTTCACTTTCACTCAGGCTTCCGGGAGTTGCCAGCCTTCCTTTATGTGTTGCCGAACGATTTTTTGGATTCTTGGAACTCTAGTTCGCAGAATATCCCTGTTGGTTTGATGTAGATGTCTGCGATCATGTTTAATTTGCGGTCACTTATTCTTACGCCATCTGAGTTTATGTTGAAATGTTCAAATCTTGGTAAGACCGCATAGCTTTTACGTATTTCTTCCATTCGGATTCTTACTGCTTCGTGTACAAAATCTGCAGTGGATTTGTATTGCGGGTTTTGCTCTATGAACTCTTCTACTTGGTCAACGAGTTCTCGTTTCAAGCTTACGCCACGGAAGTCTTGTTCTGGTTTTGGCATTGATTATCTCTTTTTCTATTGTGGCAATACTACCATAAATACTTTATTTCCGTTTAGTGCTATAAGAGTGCCACAAATCTTAAATATAAGTTACGCTTAAAACGGAGTAAGGCACAATTAAGGCATTAGTGCCACATGAGAGGAGAAAAACATGCCAAGTGAAGGATTCCGTGGTGTCAGTCTCAAATCAGAACTTGTCGAAGAATTAGAAAAGTTTATCCAAGAACATCCAAGCTACCGTAGCATAGCCGAGTTTGTCAGCGAAGCAATAAGATTACGGATGGAAAATCTCCGCGAAAACTGCAACAAAATAAGCGTGGGGGCTTAATTTTGCCAACGGATATATCTTTTTTGAAAGAAAAAAGGCGTTCGTTAGTAGGATTGTCATGCGAACGGAAAAAACAGTTTCATGCTGAGTATATGCGCAATTGGAGAAAGAAACACCCTAAATATACGGAAAAACAAAAAGTAGCTTTCCAAAATTTCCTTGAAAAGAACCCTGATTATCAATACGAATACAATAGAACATGGCGAAAAAATCACCCAGATAAAATTCTACAAGCAAGATGCTACAAGTGTTTCTTTGGTCATTGGTATGACAACAGCGTAAATTATTCACAGTAGCAGGAACAAGTTTGCCCGCGACAATAGAGTGTTACTGGAAAGCGGAATACACTCCGTGATTTGTTCTCTTTAGTTTCATCCTTTTCTTTTTTGTAATCGACGGTTAGTCTCTGCTTAACGCCTATGTTCTGAATTTCTCTATTTTTCTTGTGAAGACGCGCATTGCCTTCTCCTTTCTCTTGCGCTCTTCAAAGGGGAAGTGCGGCCTTGCCCAACCCAAGGCGGCTTCTCCCTTCAAAACTTCTAAAGAAAAAGGGGGTAAAATAAACTGTTTTTCCGTTTAAGCCGTTATTGAACCTTTAAACTGTAACTTTAACCTTGAATTTTTCAAGTTGACAATACACCTCTATTTTAGCTTGCTTTATCGACATTTCGTTATGGTAACTTAGGGCACAGTTTTACGAGTTGGATGACAAATTTGTTTTCTCCCGAGGTTAATAAATTGATTCTCTAAAGCTTTGGCTGACTTGCTTACCAAGAAGAATAGTGAGTTATTTTCTAACTAACTTAGGAATATAAGTTGTGGCATTGATTAATCCTTTTCAAGGAGGAAGTATTCTGATGAGCGTCCAAAATGAAGCGGTCAAAAACCTTAAAGATGCTTTCTATGCACAAGACGATACTAAATGCCCAGAGCTGACGAAAAAAGCTTTGGAAGTAGGCATTGACCCATTGGATTTGCTTGAGAACTATCTGCTGGAGTGGGCAAAGGAAATTACTGGCAGGAGCCTTTACGACACGGAACACGCAGAAGAAGGAAAACCGAAGCTCAGATCAGAGAATGCGGTAATGCTATCAGATCTGGTGATGATAGCTGAAGTTTTGACAGCTTGCGTAGAAGTTCTTAAACCAGAATTAGCAAAGAACGTATCGCAATCGAGTAAGGCTTCAGGTAAAGTAATCATAGGAACTGTTGAGGGAGACGTTCACGACATAGGGAAATCCTTAGTTGCGTCTATGTTGGCGTCCGCTGGATTTATGGTTAAGGATGTAGGCTACGATGTGCCGGCTAAAGTCTTTGTCAATGAAGCTAAAACATATGGAGTTGATATCTTGGCCCTAAGCTGCTCGCTATCTATGGCTAAACTAACAACAAGAGATGTTGTTAATAATTTGAAGAAAGTGGGCATACGTGACAACTTGAAAATCATAATCGGTGGTCAAGCGCATTATGAAAGCGATTGTGAAGTGCTCGGTGTGGATGCATTTGGCGCTAGTATTTCTGCTGCATTGACCAAATCAAACGAATTAATGAGGATCCTTAGAGAAAAAAGAGCAAAGAATTAAAAAAAATTAGGAGGAAAAATAAATGAAAATGATGAATATAGAATTTCATAGTCAAGAAATGAGAGGAGATTATCCCAGAGTTTGGAATCAACCAAAAATTCAATGTCATTTTTCAGAAACAGAGCAGCTTATGATTGAGAGGTCTCACCATAGGATGGTGGAGAGGAGTAAAACTGAGAAACTTTCGCCCCGTGAAAGGGCGTGGGGAACTATTTATGGCCATGATCCCATTGATTATATTCCTATGGAAGTTCCCTATTCACCAAACGCTGCTAATAGAGTGTTGGACAGTTTTATTGAATCGCCTTCAATAATCACTAACAAGGACCTTTATGATTATCCAAATCTAAATTTCCTTTCGTTAGCATTGTTTTTTGCTAGGATACCGAGCGATAGCCTGTTTCTTTTAGTTCAATCCTATGGCGAAGAACAACTGACTAGTAAGTTTAGACTTGTGGATCATGGTCCCCCGTTAGCTGTTGAAGGCATTGCTCAAACTGCAGATGCTGTTGAAGCTAAAGCAAATCTGGAGTTTTTTATGGACAACTTGCCTGACCCAGCCAATAGAGGCCTATTTCCACTTAATCTTTGGATTACAAAACAATCGATAAAGACTTTTCCAGAGTTTCTCGTTAGGGGTTGTTGCTGTGCTGGTTCAATTGCTTCTGCTTCTTTTCTTAGAGGACCTAAAGAGTTCTTGTTGGACGTGCGAAAGCGCCCAGAATTGGCGAACTTGGCTATTACTTGCGGTACGAAATATCTGCTAAGAAAGCTTGATAGAATGATAGAAGCTATAGGAGAGCCCTTCGATATTGATAACAAGAACGGTAATGCACTCTGGTGGTGTGATGGCGGCGGTGGCTATTTAACTTTGGAAGAGTTCAAGAGAACTTACGATCTACACTTCGGGATCAGTGTCCCGTATTGTGCAAAGAAGGGATTTCCTCCTTTTGTTGCTACAGTAGCCGGAGGACCAGCCACCCAAGTTGTAGCCAAAACTATTGAGGAGCAAATCGGCGGAGGGGGTATTATGGTTGGGACAGGTGTGCCACCTATAGATGAAGGTTTTGAAATAATGGAGAGACGCGACAAAACACTTGACAGACTTTACATGGACGGTGCCGTCGGTGTTAAACTTTTCTTGGCTGGTGAGGAACCGACGCGTAAATGGTTTAAAGACTTTGCGAGCTATTGTGCAAAGACTCCCGAAAAAGGTCTGAGATGGGAGATTTTCACTTCAAGTCTTGACCCTCACCTTCCGTTGCCAAACTTAGATATGCTATGTAGGGTACACCGTGAGACAATGAATTATCCGGTGACTGGCTGAGCGATTAATAATGCGTGCTAAAGGTATATTGCATCAAAGCACGTCTCTTTTTTTCCTAATGTTTAATTCACTGGCTACTTTTTGCCTTCATAGGGGCTTTTAACAGTTGATTTGCTGAAAAAGCCTAATTGTATTAAGTTAGGGCAACTGGAAGTTACTTTCTAACTGACTTCTGAATATATAATCGCTCGCAATTCTTTAACAAAAAAAGATGGTCAAAATGTCTGAAACTTTCGGATTTGAGTTTCGCCCTGAACTATATTATTTGAAAGATCATGTTTGGGCAAAAGTTGAGCCTGATGGAAACGTTAAAGTGGGCTTTGATGATATCGTAGCAAAGGCATCCCATGAGTTTTTCTATATGAAAGTAAATCCAGTGGGAACCCAAGTGGTTCAAGCCAAGAAAATGGGCGTCATTGAGTCACGGAAATATACAGGACCAATTGTACCACCGGTTTCTGGAGAAATTGTGACTGTAAATGAGGAAGTACGCAAACTTGGTCCTTACGCGATTATGGAGGACCCTTATGGAAAAGGCTGGTTATGCATTATTAAACCGTCAAATCTAGAAGCAGACTTAAAAAATCTATTGTATGGCGATTCTGCCCTTGCATGGTTCAAAAAAGAAGCAGAACCACTACAAGATGAATTAGCGCTCTATAAAGAGGAACATAAAAAAGATTAAACCACAAATTAGTGAATTCTTTTTTTTACATTATTTTTTTTATGAAACAGATAGTCAATAGGTCGAGTTAAATATACGAGTTATAAGCGGTAAGTAATTATAAACAATTCTGGTTTAATTTTTGATGATTTTACATAAGATTAATATATTTTGTCGTTTTTAATCTCTTAGAGGGGGAAGTGTGGATACTGACTTATCGAATGAAAGTCAAGATATCTTAGAAATACTCGTAGACCACCTTTTACTTCCTAGAAATGAAGCCTTGATTTACCTGCTTCTTGCAAAAAAAGGACACAAAAAAGCAGTAGAACTAACCAAATGCTTGAAAATAAACAAGGGTTTGGTTTACGGAGCTTTAAAAGACTTGCAAAGCAAAGGTATGGTCACATGTTCTATGACGCACCCAATGTATTTTAGCGACACTTCCTTTAAAAAAATACTTAATTCCTATATAAATGAGGAGACAAGAATCTTGCAAACGCTAAAAAGAAGGTCAAAAACTTTATATCCAACAATTAGATTTAGCGATACTGATAATTTTTTCTTGAATGAGAATGATCAGTTTGTTATCATTGAGGGAAAGAAACATATAATCTCAAAAGGTATTCAAATGTTTGAGGAAGCTAAAAAAGAAAGGATATTCATTAACGAGAACTTACGTGCTATACCTCAATCCAATTATTCTTTTACAAATAAAGGTAAGAAAATGGTTCAGTCAAAAATGCTCACAATTATATCCGAGAATGATTTGGCCATCGCTGAAATGTTAGCTAAATCTGGATGGGCTGTTCATCATTCAAAGGAAAACCCGTTTAACTTACATGGAATTATAATCGATGCTAAACAATTGGTTTTAGATATTTCAGACCACAATAAAGGTTCTAGGCTTAAAAATGATGCTGTTTCTGATAAGATTTTATGGACAAACAATCTTGATATTATTAGGTCCGTGAAGAGTTATTTTGAAAAGCTTTGGAGCAATTCACTAAATTTAGAGACAAGAAAGGCTGAGTTAAAGAGCGCAATCAATTGAAATGAATAAGAGCAAAATGCACTTCACAACCATTAAGAATAATTCAAAACGAGGTTAGTTTTATGTCTGTGGAAGAGTTTTTCGGTTTCAGGTTTCGCCCCGATTTGTGCTATAATGAGCATGTTTGGGCTAAGATAGAAGCCGACGGAAATGTGCGTGCGGGCTTTCGACGATATCGTAGCTAGAGGCGCGGTAAAGATTTTCATGGTGAAACTGTTGCCTCCTGGAACAGTCATACTTCAGAAAAAGAAGATTGGTGTACTGGAATCAATAAAGTATACAGGACCAATTGTTGCTCCAATTTCTGGAACCATTGTTTCTGTGAATGAGGCCGTGCGCCGGCTTGGCCCTAACGCATTCAAAGATGATCCATATGGTGCAGGTTGGCTATCTGTCATAAAGCCAACCAATCTTGAGAGTGAGTTGAAGAACATACTTTACGGTGACGCTGCCAAGGAATGGTTTAAGAAAGAAGCAGATAAATCAAAGGATGACATAGCAGGCGGAGAGTATAAAGGTATGTAACGGCGGAGGAATTTGCCGCCTTTAATGCAAAGAGTTGAACTGTTTTCCGAGTAGATGTCTTTGTTTTGAGTTTTTGAGTCGTAACAACCTAACTAAATTCACAATCAGGTGAAACACAAGAGAAAAAGGGAATACAGTTGTCTTTGAGGTTGGTACTTGGAGCTAGCTCTAACTTGGTTGTTGAATGGCTCAGCGTAACTAGTACGTTTCTTAGCGCGCTGCCTTGTCCCGATATTACGTGATGTGGTAGCTAAAATCTACTTTCTGGCATGTATCTGATATATGGGAATTGTATCATTTGAAAAACAGGGATAAAAAACTTAAAGGAAACTTGGAGCTATTTCAATAAAGATTTACTGAGTACATCTTAACCCTTGAATGTACTCGTTAATAGCCCTAACCGTTTAACATACTTTGCAGAATAGAAAGAAACTTAATGATTATGGGTAATTTGTCCACACTGGCGTTACAGTCCAATTAGTGACAATACCTTCATGATAAATAGCTAAAAAAACATTACCCGTTTGCCCAATAGCTAAACTTCCAAGTTGCAAAGAACCGATTTGTCCAAAATGCAAAGCACCAATATCATTCCCCTCAGTTAAACGTGGATTGTTCAGAATCAAAGCGTCAGTTGCTCCGTCTTTTCCATAAACAGCATTAGTTACTAAAGGAACAGTCATGTTTATTTCTAATACACCATCAGAAGCATAACCAACAACATGCAACCCTGCGTTAAATGCTGTAACGTGCCCTGTATTGATTATTGAACCATTTATCCAAAGACTGTTGTATGGAACACTTGTAACAGGTATGTTAGGGAATGTTTGCACAAGGTCAGAATTATTTGGTTCTTCGGTTACATTTAACATAGCTACAAGATTCGCAGATGTCAAATTTGTTATTTCAATTCTAAGATTTGCCACTTGAGCCGTAAGATTGGTAATTTGGCTGTTTAGATTTGCTATTTGATTATTTAGCGATGCTATTTTAGAATCTTTATCGTTTACTATGCCGTTATAGTACACTATCGTTCCAGCAATTGCACTTACGAAGAGTATGGCTATCAAAACTGTTATGGCTATTATTTTTTTTATTCATTCTATCTCTCTGATATTTTTATTCTATGCCGTGCAGTTAAGTTACCACTTAAGCTCTTAAGAACATACTCGTAAAGATTTCTTGACATAGGGTTTCTTGACTTGTGGTTTAAGGTCATTTCTACGCTTTTCAGATTTAAGACTTATCTCCAAGTTTCCAGCTTACCGAGTCAATATACTTAATCTTCTTTGTAAATAAGGTCAAATAAAATGAGCACCCAATTACTGACTATTCTAATATTTTACAAATAATGGGACATAAGCAATAATTCCCAAGATAATAAGCAAAGATAAATATGAATAAGATAGCCACTTTTCGTGATTTATGATTTTTTTCCCTATAGATGGCTGTCTTTTTGTATCAGCTCTTCCAATGAGATTTGATAGGTCATCTTGTATCCCATCTTTGTCAAATTTAATTTCTGATAACTTAGCAAAATCCCTTAAGCAACCAGTGCTATTTCCACCTTCAAGCATATTTGCTATTCGCGCATAATGTCCAAAACCTTTCAATTGAGCCCTGATCAGTATGCAATCAGAGATTGCCTTTTGGATAAGGCGACAAATTTGATTCTCGGGAGCAGTATTGAGGAGCAAATTTTAGAGTCACTAGGAAACGAACGCCAAGCCTTCATACCTATATCCTTTCCATACATGGAAAAAGTCATGCTAACCTTTAGGCCTCTGATAGGTTTCAATGACGTTCTAACTTTAGTTGAAGATGCAATGAATTCCCTAAAACGCTTGGGTTCTCAATATTGATTATGGGTGTAACACGTTTGAAAGTTCAGTTACTTTTTCCAATGTTTGTCGCCTTTGTAACTTCCTGCTTCCTATAAACTGTCAAGTCAACTTGCCAACGTTACACTTATAGAGGTCTGCTGGGAACGCTTTTACTCCTCTGTGAAAGCGTGAATGATTAAACCAGTCTTTGTATTCGCCTATTTTGCCTTTGAGCCATTCAGGAAACTTCCGTAGTGGATTAATGAACTCTCGGTTCAAGTTCTGAATGCACCGTTCAACCTTGCCCTTGTCCTGTGGATAGGCGGGATGAGCAAAATGCGCTTCAATATGATGCTCACTGCACCACCTCTTCCATTGCTCCTTAAACTGCGATCCATGATCAGACAAAATAGCCTTCGGAAGCCTCTTCTGCTTTTCTAAAACTGCCGTAACCTCTGCAGTCGTGAGTTCATGATCAAACTGCTCAGCCGAAACGATGAATCTGCTGTAGTCGTCGATGCACACCAAAAACCAGTACTTCTTGCCCCAAACACTAAATGGCCCCCTTAAAATCAATCTGCCACAGCTCGTCAGGCTCTTTAGCCCTAAAGAACCCCCAGCGCTTAAACTCACGCTGATACCCGTTTTGATTATTTCTTGTGAGAACATTGTTTATGGTTTCTCTTGAAAGCTTCACTTCTTGAACGCAATTCACTGATTCCAAAATGAAGCCTGGAAGGCAGTAGAGGCCTTGTTGGATGCGTGCAGATCCCCATTTGAAGGTGGTTCTCAGTTTTAAAATGGACAGCTCAACTTCAACTGTGACTTTGCTTTCTTTAGGCTGCCTGGGCTTGTCTTTGAAGGCTTCCTTTCCACGATGCTTGCCCCTTCCTAGCCATCGATACACGGTTTGTCTGGTGGTGTTAAACATTTGTGCGATGCTGGTGACTGTTAAATCCGTCTTGGCAAGCTTTCTGAAGGCTCCCCTAATATCAGGAGATAGCCTCACACCATCACCAGACCACTAATTATTATCTACTAAGGATAAAAAGATGTAACGTTGGAAACTTGACTTAACATAAACATGAGCTTTATTAACCAATACTCAAATTAGAATATAAACGCGCGCGATAGAGTTGTATCACATTGACCATTCCAAAACAAAATCCAGCAAGTATTCCTTCAATTGTGCCTAAAGATTCAACTCAGATAGGCGCCAAAGAAACACGAACTAGCAACATTTCGCTGGCAACAGTTATAGCTGAAATGATGGAACGAGGCTTTGGACCAAAAGGTGCAAAGAAATTAATCACCAATGTCCGCGATCCACTTGGCTGGGCATCCGACACCACTAACCTGACAAGTGACGGATATACCATTCTAAACGAAACAAGTTTTAAGCAGCCAATCGGAAAAATCTTAACTGAAACCGCAAAAACAGTAAACGATGAAGTTGGGGATGGAGTCAAAACCACCATAATTCTTGTCGGGAAACTGTTAGACCAAGCGCAACGCCTGATCGATGAAGGTCTTCATCCACGAACAGTCATCGATGGTTATCAAAAAGCCTGTCAAAAGCTAGATGAAATTACAGATAGCCTGTCCGTTCACTTAAAAGTTTTCGATGACGCTTTACTTAAAAACATCGCTTTGACAGCCATGCGAAGTAAAATACCTTACAATTCATTAGACCATGTCGCCAATCTTGTGGTCAAAACCGTTAACCGTGCCTCTGAAGAAAATGGCGCTGGCAGAAAACTCGACTTGGCGAATATAAAGATTGAAAAACAAGTTAACGGGTTGCTATCTCAAAGTTACTTTTTTGACGGTTGGATTGTAGCTTACCCCACAAGTCGTTACGGAATGATCGACCGTGTTGAAAACGCGCGGATCGCTTTCATAACACGTCCTGTTGACGCTTTCTCTATGGGTGATTATTCAGCGAAAGGTGACTTCGTAAAAATAGAAGTTACTAAAAAAGAACATGTGAACGCGTTTTCCGAGAAGGAGAAGAGCATTGCGCTTAAAATGGCTCAGAAAATTGCTGCTTCAGGAGCAAATGTAGTTATTTCAAACTGGAACATCGATGAGGCTGCCTTAGAATATTTCTCTTCAAAGGGTATTCTTGCTTTTAAGAGGCTGCTTATGCCTGACTTATCTAGGATACAAAAAGCAACTGGCGGATTATTCGTTGAAAGGCTGGATGATTTAACACCTGAATCTTTAGGAACCAGTAAACTTGTCTACATTGAGAAAATGAATGATAAGGAATATGCATTCTTCAAAGGCTGCCAGAATCCGAAGGCCGCAAGCATAATGCTTCGAAGCGGATCAGCATTTCTTGTTGATGAGGCAGAACGAGGCGTAAAAGATGCCTTATCTGCAATCAAAGAAACATTCAAAGATCCCCGAGTGGTTTTTGGAGGCGGCGCCTTTGAGGTTGAAGCAGCTTCTCAACTCAAAACTTATGCTCAAGAGATTGGCAAACGAGATCAACTTGCCATAAACGCTTTCGCCAAGGCTCTTGAAGAACTATGTGTTTTACTATGCAGGAACGCTGGTACAAATCCACTTGACATTTTACCTGAAATCAAAACACGGCATGAACAAGGTGAAAAATGGGTTGGGATAGACCCATACAAAAGAAACATTGGTAACATGAAAGACCTCAACGTGTACGAGCCAGTAAGAGTCAAGTTGCAGGCTATAAACGCGGCTTTCGAAACAGTAGAAATGTTACTAAGGATTGACTACTCGATCACTGCTAAATTATCCGGTGAGAAAAAGCCACATAAAGAAAAGACAGCTGAAGAAATTGAGAAACTTGAACAGGATATGATTCCAAAGGTGTTGGAGCAAACAAGCGACAAATATGTACAACCTTGGGAAAAAGGTCTTCAAAAATAACGATTTTGCATATTTTTTCTAAAACTTTAGGCTCTAAAATACCTTGTGACAAAAGCAAAACCAGTATAGACTATGTTAACAGCAACTTGCTGAGCAAATTAAGGCGCAAATAAGTATTCAACAGAAACATGGAGTTTACCCTATTTATTGACATAACCAAAATTGAATTACCACCCAACAATAATAGGAAGTTATTGAGTAGCCTTTGAGCCCTCGAATGAAATGCTCGAATCTCTTTTAAGAGCAAACCCAATTTCCGCTTCACATGCTTTGATTACACCGCACGGAATAGGGCATGATGAATGAGGCAATGTTTCGACGGCTCTTTTTAAGACCAAATTTGCTTTAGGAAGATTTACAGCATCTAACGCTTTCATTTTTGCAATCGCTTGAGAAAAAGCATCCAAGTTTGGGCATCCGCTGTAAATTTTCACTTCCAGCTCTCTGTCTATCGCTCGCCCGATTGAGTTATCTGTTAATTTTTTCACATCTATAACTGTTACAAACCTGCATATCCCAGGATCTACTTTTACTCTGACCATCTTTTTTTACCTCGTATCACTTTGCATCGATATACGGTGATATTCCTAACTCTGTTTTTTACCATTTCAGTATTGATTAATCAAAACATGGCATTTAGGGCGGCTTGACGCGCTGCTTCCTTAGTTTCCTTATCAGCTGGAGGTTTCTCCTTTACCTTCCCCGTTGCAAGGATCTCGTCGATGCTTAAGATCATTGAGACAGCTTCTGTTGCAGATTTTATTATCTGGGTTTTTACAGATAAAGGCTCATAAACTTCAAGTTGTTTCATATCCTGGATTTTTCCATCTAGCACGTTCATTCCTGCCCATTTGTCACCTGCCTCGTGAAGGCTTCTAAGTTGGGGCAAAATGTCGATTGAATTCAATCCCGCGTTTTCTGTAAGGATCCTTGGGACCACTTCAAGAGCATCTGCATATGACAATGCTGCAAGTTGCTCTTTTCCAGTCAGAGTAATTCCGAACTTTTTGATCGCTCTTGCAGCCTCCAACTCTGGTGCCCCTCCGCCCGCAACAATCTTGGGCTCTTGAACTACATCTCGGACTACGCATAATGCATCATGGATTGATCGTTCTGCTTCATCTACTATTCTCTGGTTTGCACCACGGATTAATATGGCTACTGAATGCGGGTTTTTACATCCTTCGACAAAAACCATCTTGTCACCGCCCATACAGCGCTCTTCAACTAGGTCAGCATGTCCAAGATCTTTTTCTGTTATAATATCAATGTTTGTAATAATTTTTCCACCGGTTGCCTTGGAGAGTTTTTCCATTGTTGATTTCTTAACGCGTCGAACGGTCAATATTCCTTTCTTAGCTAAAAAGTAGTGCGCCTTTTTGTCCAGGTCTTCACCTGATATTATTACATTGGCTCCCGTGCCAGCGATCTTGTCAACTATTCCTTTGATTATGAGTTCTTCTTGTTCGATAAGTTCTTCAACCTGATCAGGATCATAAATTACTAGTTTGGAGTCAAACTGTGCCTTTTTAATTTCCAAAGCTGAACCAATCAGAGCAATCTTTGCTTTTTCAACACTCTTTGGCATGGCAGGATAGACTACTTCCTTAGTCACGACTATGCCGTTGATCAGCTTGGTACTAGCCAAAGATTCACCCAGCTTCTTCTCGATCATTACATCGTCTAAATCTACCTTGCACTTTCCATCAACTTTCTTCTCTACGCTGAATATAGCTGAGACAATTATCTCCGACAAGTGTTCTTTGTAACTTGAAACGATTTTGCTAGCCATGGACGTAGCAGCAATTTTCTTCAGAACCCCCTCGTCTTCGACATTCACGGACCAGGCGATGCTTTCAAGTGTCTCCAAGGCTTTTTCAGCCGCTTTTTGAAACCCTTCCACTATTATTGTTGGATGAATGCCTTTTTTGATTAGTTCTTCGGCTTTACCCAATAATTCACCTGCAACCACGACACTCGAGGTGGTTCCATCCCCGACCTCATCATCCACTGTTCTTGCAATATCAACAATCATCTTTGCTACAGGATGTTGGAGCTCCATCTCCTGCAGTATAGTGCGTCCGTCGTTTGTTATTATTATGTCCCCGAACTTGTTAACCAGCATCTTGTCCATGCCTTTCGGCCCTAAAGCACTCTTCATAACCTCGGAAACGGCACGAGCCGCCGCTATACTGTTGAGTTGGGAATCTTTGACCGTATCTGCACCTGACCCTTCTTTCATAATTAGAACAGGCTTTGCATTGGTCTTGATAGTCGTTGACACTAACGTACGCTCCACTACATAGGAAATTTTGTTACTTATAGTACTTTCGTTATTTAAATTTAATAGTTTGTTGCTTTAGAAACTAACTACAGTGTATAAGCACGCACACAAGGTATATCCCAAAACTGGGATTTGAGATGACAGAGGGAGATTAGACAATTTGATTCATTGCTTGGAAACGATATTAGCGGCTAATTACCCAGTTAAACTTGTGCTCGCTGACCACGAAATCCAAATGTTCTTGGGCTTCCAACAATTCTGTCAATAAGTCCAGAAGAGACGTTAAAACTCCTACGAAAAAAAAGAGAAAGGATGCCCAATGGCAATTTCGAATAAATGGTGTGTAGCAGTTTTCAAATGCAGTCCTAGCTCGGTAAAAAAGTTGCTTGTTGAAGTTTACAGGTTCGCTGATGAGCTAAAGGGTGTGCAAAGTCTACATTTCTTGGTCAAAGATAGAGTCGAAGATGAGGTTGTCTTCAGTTTCAGAATAATGGTTGAACCCAAATTCAAAGAAATAGTCAAAAGCAAGTTGTCTTGCAAATTGGCTACATTACTATCTAAAGATAAGTACGCGATTGATCCAGTGGCAGGAAACAGTCTTGAGCAGTACGTTGCTTGGTTGCCTGATGAGAGAATTGGGGATTTTGGGCAAAGCAAGTTTAACCGATTCATTGATCTTCTTAAAGATACGAGCGCCATTGTGGTTCAGATGATTGAGAATGACTACTTTACTTCAAATGAAAGAGTTGAACTAGCATATGTCATATCTCATATGCTTGGCTGCGGGGAATATGGGTTGCTTAGTGCCTCCGAAATGGAAGTAGGGTACTATGATCTCTTGGAAAACAAGTATTGGTCATATTTAAAACAGGGCTTCTCACAATCAAGTGACCAAAATAAACCACAATTTATGCCGAAATAATCTGTTAGGTGTTGGACTAATTTGTGCGGTTTTCTTGTCGACGCACCCGCGCTGCCCTGTCCCGATATTATGTACTGAAGAATGTTGGTGAGACGCTAGCATTTGAAATGTTTAAAGTGGAAGTTAATAATTAGTTAACAAAGGTTTATTACTTGAAAGTACCCACATGCAATTTGGTGATATAATGGTAAATATTCCTAAAGAAGTTGTTGAGGTTCTAAATGCTCCTGATTCAGTTAAAATATTGGCTACAGCAGACGAAAAAGGAATGCCTAATGCAGTGCCAGTTTATAGCATCGTGCCTATCAGAGATGACACAATAGCCTTTGCGGAGATTTTCATCATACATACAAGACAAAATCTTGAGAAGAACAAGAATGTTGACGTAACCGTTTTTAAAACGCCCGCTACCGCCTATCAATTGAAAGGCACGTTTGATGGCTTCCAAACTTCAGGTCCAATATTTGATAACTTCGCGAAAAAGATGGCTGAACGTAAAATGCCAATGAAAAGTGTGGGCTTGATAAAAATTAATGAAGTTTTCGCAGCGAGCCCAGGGCAAGGCAGCAAAAAATTAGCATAATGCTAAGCGTGCGCTTTAAGCTAATTTCTAAACTATTCAGTCATGGATACTGCTAAACAGTTTGGGGAAAGCGGTTTCAGGTGGTAGTTAACCTAAAGCGAGCGCTGGCTTTTCCCAATATTCGTTAGTGTTTATTTTTGAGTTGGAGTCTCGTATTTCATATGAGTAATGTCTAGCTTAGGAGGTGAATCCTAGCGGGACAAGATGAACACGAGACCCTAGAAACTCTCTTCAGAAACGTAGACTTAAGTTTTGCTAAAGCAGCCTTACGCGGCTGCTTCCACACAGATGGACCTGGTAGACATCCCAGGAACCCCTTAGGGATTTTCAGAACCTTCATAGTCATGCGCATGAGGGGCGTTCGCAGCCTAAGAGAAATGACCAGACTCCTCGACGCTGATTTACGACTTAGAAAACTGTGCCTAATCAAACCAGGCGAAGCAACGTATCCTAGAAGCGTTCTTAGCAGGTTCAGCCGAAAGGTTGGAGAAGACAAACTTACCCGCATAATAGAAGAGAAAGTCGTTAAACTCTTGAAACAAAACAACACAAAAGAAATTGACGCTGTGTTTGACGCTTCGTTCATAAAGGCGTGGAGCACGCGAGACCCAACGGACAACCAGAAGGGCTACTCTGACATGGAAGCCAGGGTGGGAAGAGCAGGCAGAACCTTCGGACTCGGATACAAACTCCACTTATCCATCGACTCCAAAACCATGCTGCCTTTAGCTTGCACTTTTGCTTCTGCCAACCAGAACGAGCAGAAACACTCACTGAACCTGCTGGAGAAGACGAGGCTTATTCTCAAACAATCTTCAGCAAAATTGAGAAAGTGTGATAGCTGACAGCCAATACAGCGACAGCAAACTAAGAAACGCAGTGGGCAAAACAGTAATTCCATATCGGGCAAACCAGAAACGTGACGTTAAGGGCCTCTTGAGGGTGGATAAGAAGTTTCGAACCTACGGACCAGATGAGCAGAAGAGCGAGTACCATAAGAGGCCTCATATAGAGGCGGTCTATAGCTTCCTAAAGACGCAGTACAGCATGGCCACGACCAAAGTCAGAGGCTTAAGAAACGTCACTTCCTACGCACTTTACAGTATTTTGTGCTTGGTTCTGAACCGAGAGGCAGCGCAAAACATTGGAAGAAGAGACAAAGCCGTCTCACCAACCTACTTCAACACATAAAAAAGGGACAAGGCAGCGCGCGGCATAGAGACTGATTATCCAAAGCTAAACTGTGTATTGCCTTTCAAGAGGAAGAATCCTGGACGAGGCAAACGGGGCATGAATGGTCCTGAGCTTTCGCCTGAGCAGAAAGCTTTCAATAAGGACCTTTCAAAGGAGAGAGTAGTGGTTGAGCATACGTTTTCAAGGTTGAAGAAGTTTCACATATGGGCTGATGAGTTTAGGAATCGCCTTAAACATTACGATAAAGCGAGAGACATAGTGTGTGGACTGGTTAACTTTCGAATAACGGGGACATTGATTATCTGAAAAGACCCCAAAAAAGCGATAAAACCTACAACAAAGTACTAAAAATAATAACGACTAAGGTCTATTCTCTTTTCGTCAATAACTCCATTAAAATGAATTTTTAGTTTCTCAAGTCCATAATGCTCAAAATAGGTTGCAGATAAAACGACTCCTTCAAACCATCTTTTCTGGTCTAACACTTCTCTCAATTTGATTCTTGGGTCAATTTTTATTATTGATACTGAGTCCGTACCTTTTCCAGCATCGTCAAGACTCAGCTCTCTTGTAATTGATACTGAATCCGTACCTTTTACCGAATCGTTAAGACTAATACGCTTAGCTACATGATTTTCGTTCATAGCAGGTCACATTAAATTAGCAGTTTTTAAGATTTAAAGCAGACGACAAATTAACTGAAGATATAGACTTGCTTTTGGAAGAGCAGCGCCTATTGCTTTCAAAACGACTTGAATGAGCTTATCTCTGACCGCTTCAGCAACAAATTCTGCTCGTTTTCGGTTCTCCCAGAAGTTTCTTTTCGAGAATCATTAACCTAACCAACAAGTTCGACTAAGAATCTTGTTACACGCCTGGTCCTCTTGTTCTGCGATTAGACGTTTTCTGCTAAAGTTTGGCAAGATTTTTCAAGTGCATTTGAGCTATAATATTAGATTGAGCGTGGGCAACTTGGATCTGTCAACAATTCTGTCGATAATCGCAATTTTAGTTTCAGTTGTCGTGTCGGGTATTACCTTGCTGCTCACTCAATTTCAGGGACCAGACATTTCATTGATAAGTTCACCACAGTTCGAGCTTGATTATGGCAAGATGAATTTGAGCTTCAAAGAGTTGACAAAACAAGGTTACCTACCTATATGGTTCGAGCTGAAATCAACTTCTTTTGTTTTTGCAAATCACGGTGGAAAATCGGGAACAATACTCGCTGTCGATTTTGAGTTTTCACCCACCAATGAATTTAGAAGTTTCTTCGATAGATTCTCCTCGAGTCTCAGTTTGTCAACGGAACAAGCAGGCGTCTCCACGGCAAACATCCCCACTACAATAAAAGCGGGCGACAACGAAGCCTTTGTTGTATCCTCGAGCATTTATTTGGTCGAATGGAAAAAAATGGCTCTTGCAGAAGTCTTAGACCCCACCACGAACGTCGAAGACCTTATTGAAAGGGCTTTTCAAAGAAGTCGAAAGAATTTTGAAAACTTCTGTGACTTAATTAGCAAATCCAAAACGCTCGGCACAACTCGTTTATCATAAATTCTTATTGTCTGAAATCTACGCATCTTATTTTCTATGTCTAAGCGAAAAACCTCCTGATTTTTGGTGGAGCCTCCGTCGAGTGCACAACTAGGTTCAGTGTCAACACTCAGAAAGCCTTAACTGAATGAATCAATGATAATGAATTACGGAGTTGTTGCGGTTTGTCTGGACAAGCAGGTAGTGTACCTGTTCTAATTCTTAGGGAAGGATCGGGAAGATCCGGGGGCAGGGATGTTCAACGAAATAACATTATGGCGGCAAGAACGATTGCAGAAGCGGTCAAGACTGCGTTAGGTCCCAAAGGTATGGATAAGATGTTGGTGGATAGTTCTGGCGACGTAACCATTACCAGTGACGGAAGAACAATTCTTGACAAGATGGATATTGAACATCCAGCTGCTAAGATGATGGTTGACGTAGCGAAAACCCAAGATGCGGAAGTGGGAGATGGAACCACCACGTCAGTCATTTTAGCCGGCGAACTCTTAGGAAAAGCTGAAGACTTGATAAACAAGGGCGTTCACCCAACCGTAATTGTCGAAGGATACATCAAAGCAGCTGACAAAGCTCTTGAAACCCTTGAAAACATCGCGATTCCAGTTAAGCCTGCAGAAAAGGAGTTCCTGAAGAAGGTTGCTGCAACCTCCATGGCCAGTAAGCTGGTGGCTGAGAAAAAGGAGCAGCTTGCCGAGATAGCCGTTAAAGCCGTTTTAAGCGTGGCTCAAAAAGTTGGAGAAGACTACTTGGTGGACTTGGACGATATTACGATAGAGAAGACGCCCGGAGAATCCCTTACTCAAACTAGGCTCATTGAAGGATTGGTTCTCGATAAAGAAGTTGTGCATTCAGGCATGCCTAAACGGGTCGAGAAGGCAAAGATAGCGTTGTTAGAAAGCGCACTTGAGATTAAGAAGACCGAGTTCGATACTAAAATCAACATTGAACGTCCCGAACAGATGGAATCTTTCCTGCGGGAAGAAGAGGGTATGCTCAAAGCAATGGTTGAAAAGATAGTTGCCACAGAAGCCAATGTCGTTATCTGCCAGAAAGGCATAGACGATATGGCACAACACTTCTTGGCTAGGAAAGGAGTCTTAGCCGTGCAACGGGTTAAGGAGTCGGATATTAAGAAACTAGCAAAGGCAACCAGCGGAAAGCCTGTTACTAATCTAGAAGGACTCACAAAGAGCGATCTCGGCTTTGCAGAACTTGTTGAGGAAAGGAAGATCGGCGACGACAAGATGACCTTCATCGAAGGATGCAAGAACCCGCGCTCAGTAGCTATTCTCATAAGAGGTGCGGATAAACGCTTCCTTGATGAAGCTGAACGATCAGTTCACGATGCATTATGCGTAGTCCGAGATGTTGTACAGGCGCCCAAGATTGTTGCGGGAGGGGGAGCTCCAGAGATGGAGATCTCTAAAGTGCTAAAAGCCTACGCACAATCTCTACCAGGAAGAGAGCAACTTGCCGTCCAGAGCTTCGGCGAGGCCATGGAGACTGTGCCATTGACGTTAAGTGAGAACGCCGGTCTTGATCCCATAGATATTCTGTCAGAGCTTAGAGCCCGCCATGAGAAGGGCGAAAAATGGGCAGGCGTCGACGTCTTCGAAGGCAAAATCAAAGACATGAGAGAACTGGAAGTCTACGAGCCCTTAGCTGTTAAGAAACAGACAATTAAGTCTGCTGCCGAAGCTGCCACAATGATACTGAGGGTTGATGATGTGATCGCTTCAGGAAAGATGAAAGCTCCGCCAATGCGTCCTGGTGGAATGCCAGGCGGCGGCTACGGTGGTATGCCACCGGAGTATTAAGGCGCGTTAACAACAGCTAGAAGCAAACCTATTTTTCAAAAGAATCCGATTTTCCCTAAGTTGTTATCCGGCGTCACATTTTCCCTGTAACTCTAACAAGGCAACCTCTCTATAGAACGCGCGGTTATTTTATAAAGAAATTAGGGTTGATTATTCTTCGCCTTGAGGACCGCTCGGCATTCCGCCGCCTGGACCGCCTTTGGGTGCTTTGGATGTTATAACGTCATCTATGCGTAGTATCATGGCTGCTGATTCGGCTGCGGATTTGATGGCTTGTTCTTTGACTACGATTGGTTCGATTACGCCGTTGTCGATGCTGTTTTGTATTTTGCCTGTGAAGACGTTTATGCCCATGTACTTGCCGTCTTCTTTATCGTGCACTGATCTAAGCTCGACCAGAACGTCAATAGGGTCGAATCCAGCATTTTCTGTTAATGCACGGGGGATAATCTCCATCGCGCTTGCGAAAGCTTCTATTGCGAGTTGTTCTCTGCCTCCGACTGTGTTGGCATATTTGCGCAGTTCTTTCGCAACTTCGATTTCAACTGCTCCGCCGCCTGCGACTATTTTATTGTTCTCTATTACGTCTGAAACCACTGACAACGCGTCGATCATTGCTCTTTCAGCTTCATCCACCATTCGTTCAAGCCCTGCTCGTATCAGTATAGCTACTGAATGAGGATCTTTGCATTTCTCAACAAAGATCATTTTATCGTCGCCGATCTTGCGCTCTTCGACCAAGCCGGCAAAACCCAAGTCTGCCGTCTTCAAATCGTTCAAATTGGAGGTAACTCTTCCGCCTGTTGCTCTCGCGAGTTTCTCCATGTCTGACTCCTTGAGTCGTCTAACAGCCATTATTCCTTCTTTAGCTAGGTAGTGTTGAACCATGTCGTCTAATCCTTTCTGGCAGAACACAACATCCGCGCCTGAAGCTTTGATCTTGGTCACCATCTCTTTCAGCATGCTATCCTCTTGATCTAGGAAAGCTTTCATCTGGTTCGGATCACGTATGCGTATTTCGGCGCTCATCTCGGTTTTCTCAATCTCCAACGCCAAATCCACAAGTGCGATTTTTGCGTTCTCCTTTTTCTTGGGCATTCCTGGATGGATAACTTCTTTGTCGACGATTATTCCACTAATTAGTTGGGACTCGAGAAGACTCTTGCCAGTTTTCTTTACAAGCTGAATATTGTCTATGTCTGCAAGCATCTTGTCTCCGCGCTTCTCGGCAATTTGCTTTACAGCTTCTATGGCTATTTCCGCAAAGTGCTCTTTAGCGCCGCCCACGGCTTTGCTGCTCATGGACGTCAATGCAACTTTCATCATCATTTTTCGGTCTTCAACGTCGATGGGCACCGAGTTTTTCTCTACGACTTCGATGGCTTTTTGGGCTGCCTTGCGGTATCCTGCGACGAGTATTGTTGGGTGGATGTTCTGGTCCAAGAGTTCTTCTGCTTTTTTGAGTAGCTCACTTGCAAGGACGACTGCGGTTGTGGTTCCGTCGCCAACCATGTCGTCTTGTGTTTTGGCGATTTCAACCATCATTTTTGCTGCTGGGTGTTCAACGTCTATTTCTTTTAGGATTGCTGCGCCGTCGTTTGTTATTGTTATGTCTCCTAAACTGTCAATGAGCATCTTGTCCATGCCGCGAGGCCCCAGTGTTGTCTTCAAAACTTCTCCAATTATGCGAGCTGCCATAATGTTGTTTCTTTGGGCTTCTTTCCCTCTGCTTCGAGAGGTTCCCTCCTTCAAAATAAGTACAGGTTGACCACTTTGGGTTTGCGTTAAATAAGCCATGTTAATCCTTTCCTCAAAATCTGTTCATTAATAATAGCTTTTGGCTCCTAATATTGTTGCCTCATTTTTTCTTCAGCTGCTTCAGCGTTTCCTGAAGGGTTATATGCGCTTTCCCCAGGTCTTCTTTATCCCTTACTCCATCCGCACTTTAAAACAACAAAGTGATTAAAATGCAACACAACAATAGAGTCGAAGTGATTGAAGACAGCAATGATTGAATCAATTAACTGTAATTTTATTGGTGATTTTCTTTGTGGCGCACTCGGAATTGGAGATTGGGAGGATAATCCTTGCATGGAAAAAGCAACGGTGAAGATAACGCTTAAAGATGATGATGAAATCTGGTTCTGCCAAAAACATTATAAAGAGTTCAATCGTCACCGAAAACAGCATCATCAAACATTCATTTTTAGGTTTCAAAAAAAAGGCTGATGCGCTATGTATATAGGGTCAGAGGTCGGGTTGATTGCGAACTTAATCAAAAATCGGGTCACACTTTGAGTCCCAGAGACCGAACCGAGAGACCCGACCAGAGAGACCCGCACAGTCTTAACCTCACTATCTAATAGGGTTAGTTTCTATTAAGGCTTGTTTCAAATTTAATTAATTGCTTAATCGAAATGAATTAAACTAAACCATGTTAGATTCTCAGATTTTGCGGGTAATACCGTTTTTAACCATTTTAGGAACAACCATGCACACTTTAACTGTAAAGCATAAAGTTAGAAACCTTGCATTTAGCAATTTATTCTACATCAGTGGAATAATGTAAAATGCTAGCTGATTTCACCTCTACTTCTTCGCAAGTCATTGCTGAACAAGATATCATGCAGATGATCAATAGGCACTATTGTAGCTATGCCCATGTGTTGCGGTGCCACCAAACCAGATTGAGTCTTCTGGGTAACGGATTGTGTAGTAAGGTAATATCCCGTCATTATCCCAAATAAGCCATACCTCTCTTCTGTTTCGCGCACAAAAACGGGAGATCCGCTGTTTCCTCCAAATGGAAAACACTCTGCTAAATGAAACCTCACTCTCCCAATGAATCAAATCTTCCTCTACACAAAAATGCAAACGAACATTATGCACAAGCAAAGGATGAAACCGCACATCATAGGTGACTGGATCACAGTATGCTCCTTTGCAGGGTTGCTTAATTCTTCGCTTATCCAGCATTCTACGAAGAGCTGGACGTACAGTCCCAAGCTTCATGTGCAATTCAGTGGCTATATCTTTGGGAAATAGGGCTTGAGAGCTTTTACTTATAACATCATAGATTCTTTTCTCTGCAGGTGACAAATAACCCCCAAACCCCCTATCTTCTAAACCGTTGCAACCAGGGTTGCATGACTCTGTGGTTGTGCGAGTGGCGTTGCGAGCTTTGCGAACCATTTTGGTTCTCACTCATCGTTTTGCAGATTGGAATCCTCAGGTCAGCGGTGCAGTTTTCATGGAGGCTAATTGTAAATAGAGTGGGAGTCGAGCAAGAAACTCGTTGACTTCAATTTCTTCAGGTTCTTTAAGCAATACTTCGCGGAGAGCTGAGTCTTTAGGCAGTTGTTTTGTTGCAAACTCTTTCAGGTTTCTGATGTTAACCATTCTTTGCATTTTACTATCACATAAGATAAATACAAAAGTGAAATTAGCTACCAAGACGAAACGTTGACGTAATGCCAAAGCCGCTACAACAGTTCCTTCAAGTTTGTAGCTCTGAAAGACAGAAAAAGCAATCCAAACAGCAGAGGATTAACTCAACCGCGTCCAGTGACGAGAATTTCTAATTTAGAAAAAACCTGAGTGTTGTAGGTCATTTCATCTCTTCTATTGATAATTACTGATATATCTTAATCTTTTTATGTTTACTCAGATTCTAAATAGAAACAGCATAAAATTTGATTTGACAAAAATCTTAGTCAAAAAAATCTATATCCTTATTCAATGAATAAACGCTTGGAGATGTTTGATGTTTAGGCAAGAAAACTCAGGTTTAACAGTAGCACCTGATGCACCAAATCAACCAAATAATCCAGTTTCAGGCGGCAAAAAGTCTCGCAAAAAGCTGTACGCTATGTTGGCGGGAGCTATTACAATTGCAATTATTGCTGGAGCGCTCTTTATTGCCCAAGGGTCTGCTTCACAAATACAACTAAGCCTAAACTACACTGTGGGGGAACGCATGGTTTATTATACAACAAACGTAATCACAAATCAACAGTTCAATACTTCAATTAATGTCGGAGGAACTCCAAGCAGCGAGTCATATTTCACTTATCATGCAAACAACTGAATATCTGGGGTATGAAGTCAGAGGCGAAAACACAACTTGGATTTTGTAGTGTATTATGACAAAGATTATCCCACATGGTGGATTAACAGGGCGCTTTCATTAAAAATTGCCACCTTCCTTTCACAGAATAATTTTCAAATTAAAGATTCAGGGCAATTGGCTACTTGGATGGAAAACGCGGTTAAGACGTATACCGCTCACAATTGCGTTATAGTGTTTTCTCAAGATGTTGTTCCTGATACTGTTTGTCATTCACCTGCTCCCTCTACTCTTGTGCGGGCATTTTTGGATTTGGGAGGACGAATTGTTTGGATTGGAGACAATCCCTTCTATTACCAAGGTCTAAGCAAAAACAAAATCATCCTGAATGATGTTGAAAAGGAAAAGCTCATTGCTTCAGGAGTCTTGGCGCAAAACAGGGCAGGTGAAATAGCGCGTCAATGGGGTCTAGATGGTCCTTACGGAGTTCTTGGTGTAATACCAATTTTTATGCCTGCACCTTCTGACAAAGTAAAAATTACTAGAGATGGCAAGAATTTTGGTTTCAGGAATTCGTGGTACAGCAATCGACCAATAATCAAGAAAGGGTTAACGCTTCACAAGAGGCTTTCAGTTTTAGGACACAGCAAGCCAATATTGCCCATCCCAACAAACAAAATTCTTCCACGCCCGAAGGAGAAAAGTGAAGTCACGGTTCCGACGGCTTTCAGTTCGTTATCAGGGTTGCTGGGGTTAGTTCCCGCAATAGGAACAGCAGTAGCTGCTGTCATTAGTTACGTAACTGGAGGATTTGCAGGTATTTACGGCTACCTAATACTCGCATCAATAGCATCCGCGATTGTATATATTGCCTATTGGTCACTAAGACAAAAAGAGACCTACGCCAGCGCTTGGCTTAAGAATTTTAACGATAAATACAGCCAGTCAGGATTTTTGAGGATTTGGGATTTTGAACCTCGTGAGGTAACTGACGAAATGCTTAGGGACTTGTTGAAAGTGGCTGTTCATAAGTGACCCTTTAAAGAGAGTGCGTTTTTAGCGCGTGCTTGTTCATTAGCTACCTAAATCAACGAAGGGTTCGACCCGAATGAGCCAACAGAGAAAAAGATCTTACGAGAGCAGATAACCTAAGGTAGAAAGAAGCTGAAGCTGAAGTTGGAACAGCTACAATGACTTTGGTCTTAGCAAGGTCATTGTCGGCACTGAGAGATTTAGCTAATGAGTCTTCTCCCAGATGGTTGGTACATCGCCAAGAAAACCGCGAACCGCCATACCAGCGATGGCAACAGCGGTTTTAGCCCAGCTAAAATCGGCTGGAATATATTTCGTAAAGCAATCGCCTAAACTGTACAAGAACCTTTTCAGCGTATCAACACGACAGTCAAAAAAATGAGAGTTTCAAGCTTAGACCTATCAGCTTATTTCAAAAGGCTAAGCGAAAGTTTCGCTGGAACAGCGGTCACGATAATTATAGGACCAAACGGCACAACAACGGGAAAGCCCAAGTACACTTTCACAGGCTGCATCATAACAAAGCTTGACCTAAAATGGGATCAGAAAAGCGCAGTCAGCAACAGCTTCGCCGCCAAAGGAATCTTAAGTGCAGTTGGTTCGTTTACCTAAAGCCCAATTATTTTCTTGGTTTTTTGCTTGTTTCGTAAAATAGAAACTATTTGAGGTTAAAAATATGAATGAAGACAAAGTTGAAGAGGAAAAGTTTGATCGGGAAGGGTTTGAACGATTACAGCGTCAAGCCCAAGAGTACGCGTCTAAGCTTAGAGAACGCCTTGGCAAGTTCAACATAAATGACGTTTTGCGGCAGGCTAAAGATTTGCGCAGCATCTTTGTTGAGGGGCTTGGCGAGGTTCGCTATGTGCTGTTAACTCAGGCAGACATTAGCGAAATCGCCAAGAAGTACCCTGAGGATGCTCATGAGAGGAATTTGCAGGCGCTTTTCCGCTCTATGAGCGCAGCTGATTCTGAGGTTACGCTCGATAAGCTTCGGGCTTTGCCTTATGACGTTTCTCGCGTCTTGCAGGAGACTGTTTTGAATGCCAGTTTTTTGCCTCAGCGGAAGACGTCCAAGCCTGGCTCGACAGCAGCAGCGAACTTCAAAGCATCATCCTAATCTGCCATTACTATCCAGCCTATGACCTAGAAAAGGCGGGAAGGCTTAGCCGTCTTCAGATCCAGCTACTCTTGGAAGGAATAAGGTTTATCCTGAAACTTGAATCAGCAGTTATATAGATAGCAAAATCCAGCTTTTTCGTCTTTGTTCCTAAATATATTGTCTGACAACTGCGATACCGTTAAGTTATGTTACGAACATAAGAGCTAAACAAGAAGCAAGAGGTTGGAGTGCATTCGGTTTGAGTGAGCGTATTCTGGGTGTAATAAGGGTTTTTACGCTTGATTTTCGTAACCTTATCAAGCACCTCTACTTTACGACCGACAGAGTGATAGTAGTTAAGATAACAAAAGTTGGTGGAAAACCCTACAATCTACTCAATCTCTCGTATTTGCAAAAGATGAAAGACAAGGAGAGGGAACTAGCAGGCTTGTCAGCGGAAGAACTTTTGAAGCAAAACCTATCGTTCAGGTTGAATAAACAAAAGGTAGTTTCCACGAGCGTTAACTCCCGCACTTAACGAAAAATGGCAGTTCCGCTCCCATTGAGGGAGCCACCGATTTTGATATGCAACTTATGCTGCCAGGATCGAACTAAAATAGCCTGTTGGATTTCTTATGCCTTTTATCTAAACCGCGCGCTTTTGTTGTGTTTTTTTTGACGGAGAAAAGCAAGCTTAGGCTAATCTTTCAGCGGTCATTCCGGGTTTGACCGAATATATCTCTTCTACCTTGATTTTTACGATGTTGACTGGTGGTCGTCTTCCTTTCTTTTTTTGTCTCTCTGAAACCTCGTCGAAGATTGGTCCTTGGGTTAGTAGTTCGGCTTTTCCTTTGAACTGGTAGCCGTCAAGTTTTTCTCGGTCAACGACCAAAACTGCTATGTAAGGATTTTCTTGGATGTTCTTTAGTGTTTTTCGTGCTGCTCCCTCTGAGTACACTAGTGTTTCATCGTCTGATGCGTAAAGCGAGCCTTTTGGCCCCACGTTTGGCTTTCCATCTTTGGTGGATGTGGCAACAATTGCTAGTTGTTTTTCGAGAAAAGTTTTCATTTCTGAAGTTATTTTAGCCGTTCTCCATTTCCTCCATTTTTGAATATAGCAAGCGCTAATTGGAAGGAGCTTGAAGATCCCTAACGTCATGTTGCCGTCTTTAATTTCAAAGACGTAGGACCAGCCAACTCCCAGCAAATACCTATTCAAATTTGGTTATAAGCTTTGGTTAGTTTACATTGTAACAAGCACGCGCGAATTTGACAAAAAACAAACTGAAGCACTAACTAACAGGTTGACACCTAAATCGTTGAGCGCCAAATTGCATTTTGTTCTTGAAATAATTTGATATATGAGCAATGAACGAAATTCGGTTAGTTCTATTTGAAATTGACTGAAGTATATAAGTTGGGTGTATCTCCATAAACGCTACACGCGCGAGAAATAAGCCTGCAACTTCGAAAATTACCATAACTGCTGCTTAGATTTGAGGCGTGTAAAGAAATTCAGTTGAGCAAAGAGCGCGAACGAGGAATTAACTACGGTTGAAGAATGGAGGCTCTTAGACACAGATTTAGTGGATCCAGTGACCGGTGTTGCTACGGTAGAAGCTGTAGGAATTGCCAGATCAAAGAATCTGGTTCCTAACACAGTCATTTTCTGGAGACCGAAGACGCCGTTTGTCTGCTTGGGCTATTTTCAACTAGTAAGAGAAGAAATCTATGCTGACGTCTGTGAAAAACTGGGAGTAAAAATAGTGCGCAGAATACTTGGAGGCGGAACAGGATATGTGGATCCTAGACAGCTCCTGTACGACGTTGTTATGGGTTCAGACCACATAATGACACCTATTACTTCCAACATTGAGAGAATGTACAAGTACGCTCTTCGCGGAGTCATTCAAGGCCTACGAGAGCTTGGACTTAATGAAGTTGCGCTAATGCCAGGTTACAATAACGCGATTTGGGTTAACGGCAAGAAAGTCTCTGGAAATTCTGCCACTGGCTTGGCAGGAGCCCAAATAGTCGGCGGCAGTCTGCTCGTAGACTTCGACTTTGAAACACTCTCCAAAGTTTTTAGGAACCCTTACAAGAATTTGAAGCCTGGAATAAACGCGGTAGACGAAGGTCTAACCTATATTAACAGAGAATTATCACGAAGAGTCGAACTGCCCGAGGTGAAAAAGGCTGTAAGAACAGGATTCGAAAAAGCACTAAACATTGAATTGAGAAATGGGTCGCTCACCAGAAAAGAAACAAAACTGGTCAAAGAGTTAGAACCAAAGTTCAGGTCGAAGGATTGGACCTATAACATGGACATCAAAGCCGACAAACTCATGCCCTATGACAAAATAGACGGTGCCTAATTAGTGACAAACAGATTGGCTGATTTGAAAGACAAAGCGTTTAGCGGCATAGCAATATCCATTGGTGAAGCCGCAGAACTTTTGGACCTAAGGGATGAACGGCAAATCATGGATTTGATGGCAATCACAAGGGCGGTATCTGATTTACAGATGGGTCGAAAGATCAATTTCTATTATACCTCACACTACTTTCCCGCAATATCCGTGACCGGCAGCGAGTGTGCTTTGAGATGTAAACACTGCGAGACCAAACTGCTACAAAACTTGACTGCTGCGTCCTCTCCTCAAAAACTTGTTGAAATTTGCGAAAAATTGGCAAACAAAGGTGCTAAGGGCGTTCTGGTTACTGGGGGTTGTTTATCGAACGGCAAAGTTCCCGTTAGCAGATTTCTAGACAGCATAGCTTTGGTGAAGAAAAAGACTAATCTCATAGTAATCGCCCATACAGGCATTCTCGATTTTGAAGAAGCAAAAAACTTGGTGTCCGCTGGACTGGATGGAGCCGCCGTCGATGTTGTTGGTTTGCCAGAAACGACTAAGGCTGTCTACGGCATTGAAATAAAACCCGAAGACTATGTGGGCACTCTTGAAGCTCTTGAAAAAGCAGAAATGCCAATAATATCTCCACATGTTTGTGTAGGGCTCAATTTTGGCAACTTGAAACACGAATTAGCCTCTTTGAAAATAATCTCAGGCGTCAAACCTACAACAGTCGTAATAACTGCATTGATGCCGCTGCGAGGCACTCCTATGGAAAAAGTGCACGTGAACGCCTTCGATGTTGTCAAGATTGTTTCGGTTGCTCGGCTAATGTTCCCGAATGTTCCGATAACTTTGGGGTGTGCAAGATCTAAAGGCGCTGATAGGGCACTTATCGAGAAACTTGCAATTCAAGCAGGTATAACAAACATTGCAACGCCCTCTGACTTTGCCCTCAAGCACGCAGAGTCTCTTGGGTTGACAACTGAATGCTACGCCGCGTGTTGTGCAGTACCCCCAGCGTCTTCTCTCAAACTAACCTCAAGGGAGGAAATCTAAATAGTACTCCATCAACCTGTAGAAAAAATACGTGTTTCAATCGGCACCGCTGTTATTTTAGGGCTTGAAATGGCTTTTATGAATCGCGACAACGCTCCAACAACAGCTTACTTGCAGACTTATCACTCTGGCAGATGCGCCGCAAACTGCAAGTTTTGTGCTCAAGCAAAAAATTCTGACGCCAAAGTGGACAAAATCGCGAGAGGTTTGTACCTGCCATACGACGCTGATTTAGTAATCGCCCGACTGAGAAAAGCAGCAGAACGTAAATTCATTAAACGAGTATGCATCCAAACCATGAATTATCCTAGCCTCATGGACAAACTGCTCTGGCTGGTCAAGAGGCTGAACGCCGAGGTTATTGCACCAATATCCGTTTCTATTTATTCAATTGCTTCAAGTCAAATTGCGAGCTTAAAAGAAGCTGGGGTTCAAAAAATCATTGTTCCGCTTGACGCAGCAAATGAAAAAATATTTGACGAGATCAAAGGAGCAGGAACGGCAGGTCCTTATAGATGGAAAAGCCACCTTTCGACCATCCACGAAGCAGTACGAATTATGGGTCAAGGCAATGTGGGCACACATTTGATGGTGGGCTTAGGCGAAACTGAGCTGGACATCGTGAATTTACTGGCGAAACTAAAAGACAAGGGCGTCTACTGTGGGCTTTTCGCTTTTACCCCTATCCCTGGCACACAATTGGCAGCAAGCAAGCCTCCATCGATTGAGAGTTACCGACGAATAAAATTGGCGAGCTACCTCCTTTTCCACGATCTGACCCGAGCAGAAAAAATACGTTTCAATGAAACTGGCGAAATCGTAGATTTTGGAATACCCCAAGAGGACTTGGACAAAGCAATAGGTCACGGTGAACCTTTCCTTACTTCCGGATGTCCAGATTGCAACAGGCCATTTGCAAACGAAACTCCTGAAAAGACAATTTACAATTATCCGATTCTTCCCCCCAATGAAGAGTTGGGAAAAATAAGGAAACAGGTTCAAGTCCCAAAGGAGTTGGAGTAAAATGAGCGGGAAGTTTGTTCCAGTTGCTGGGGCATTTGGAGTCAAAATTTATGCATTAGATAACGGCCGTATTTCCTTCTGTAACAGCCCTTTTCCAGCCCACCGGGAGTATGGCGCTGTGGATATCTATCCAGCTAATGCAAAATTTAACGACGAGGCAGCTTGTCCAGTAAATGGCGTAGTCAAAGATGTGAAAAAATATTGCTCACCCAGTCTTTTCCCAGATAAACCCCCCATTTATGAGTACCTAACCCTCATTGAATCTGATGAGAATCCCTCAGTATACGTAAAGATTATTCATGCTTGCCCGAAAGTCAGAGTGGGCCAAAGCGTCAGCGTCGGGGATAAATTTGCAGTGTTGATCCGAAGCGGATACTACCCTTTCTGGGTAGATCCACACATTCACGTAGAACTCCGGAATCCCGACAATCCTCTAAGAGCTCAAGGCTCTTATTGTCTTGGTGTTCTAAATGCGTCCGATGTCAAAAAACACGAAACAAAAACTCCTTCTGAAAACGGCATACTAGGCGTTGTAACAAAGGTGGAAAACCGCTACGCTATTGTCCGGCCAAATCCTGAACATTGGGTAATTGTTGGCATTTTTTCGGGCTTAAAGGTAAGGGTTGGGAAGACTATTGGAATTCTTGACGGCGGTATTCCCTTCATGGGTTATGCAGGAGTGGTGGCGGGTGAAAAGTTGGAAGTGGGGACTCAAGTAATCTTAAATGGGACAAGAATCGGGGAAGTAACTGAAAGCCTAAGCGGACTAGCCAAACTAAAAACCGCTCCTTTCAAAATCATCGTTGACGGTTGTGAGTACTTGGGGGTTTCCAGCAAACTCTGTCTGGGAGACATCCCTGAAATCAAACTTGTCCCATTGAAGGCTTGTCAAATCAGCGTTCACGTGGGTGAAACCATAGAGATAACCAAGAGTTGAAAAATATGAATAAAGGACACCGAATAGAACCTGTTAGTGCACGAGATGATGTATATGGTTAAAGTTGAAGGCTTTAAATTTCCTCAAAATCTATACTACAGCAAAGACCACTTGTGGATAGAACTCAAAGAAAACGAAGCAAAAGTTGGCTTCACGAGTCTTGGCGAAGCTCTCTGCAAAGAAATTGTACACGTTGATTTGCCGTTTGAAGGTGACGAGAAAAAGCAGGGCGATGAAATCGGTTCTTTCGAAACGATAAAGGCAGTAATTAGAATTCATGCTCCACTGAGTGGGAAAGTGACAAAAACAAATAATGCCCTCTATCAGCAGCCTGACTTGATTAATGAGGAGCCGTATGGCAAAGGCTGGTTGTTTGTGATTACGGTAAATGAGCCGAAGCTTGAATTGAAGCAGCTTATGGATGCTAAGAAAGCAACAAAGTACTATAAGACCATAATCGACGAGGAAAAAGCGAAGTTCGGTGAATATGACGAAACATAATCCCTTTCTATTTTGACATGGAGTCGGTTGAATCTTTGACAAAACAAGAATTAAGCAAGATACTGGACAAAGCATATGCAGGGACGCCTATTAATGCCGAGGAAGCCCAACAACTATTGTCGATTGATAATAGTCAGCTTCCAGAATTGTTATCGATTTCACGGATGATTTCGGACAAAAAAACCGACAAAACATTGATTGTTTATCATAAGGCTTTTCAACCAGTCTCCATTACAGGACGTTCTTGCACACTAAATTGCAAGCATTGCAATCAACATTATTTGAGGCACATGATTCCTGCGAGCGATCCTGAAAAACTGTTGCGCGTCTGTAAGAATTTGCGTGCGAACCACGCGCCGGGGGTGCTTCTTAGCGGAGGAAGTAGTAAGGATGGGACTATCCCGCTGGATGAATTTGCTGATACGATACGCAGGATCAAGAAAGAAACAGGTTTAATCATTTCAGCTCATACAGGTCCAATCAATTATGAAAAGGCGAAGATTCTTGTTGAAGCTGGGTTAGATGTTGCATTGCTTGACGTTGTTGGATCTGCAGAAACAACTCGAAGCGTTTATGGTGTTGACATTGCTCCTGATGACTACTTGAAGACTTTGAACGACCTAAATACTGCTGGAATTCCAAATATTTCCCCCCATATTTGCGTGGGGCTTCATTTTGGACAATTGAAAGGAGAAGCCAAAGCTCTCGAAATGGTGTCGCATGCTAAAGTATCAACAATTGCCATTGTGGTGCTTATTCCGACTAAAGAGACATCTATGGCGGGGATTCTTCCACCATCTCCTAAGGACGTGGCTAAAGTCATTTCAATTGCTAATTTAGTGTTTCCAAATACTCCAGTTTCACTGGGTTGTGTGCGGCCTGGAAAAGACTATCGAGCGAAGATAGATGAGATGGCTATCAAAGCTGGGGTCAGTAAGTTGGCGATTCCTACCGAAAGTTCGCTTGAATGTGCTCGAAGTCAAGGCCTTAAAATTAAGTCCTACAACGACACAATGTGCTGCTCAGTCGACGAATCGCAACTAAAATGAATGGTCTATTTGACTGGAGGGTATGATGTGATACAAAAAAGACCTGACAAAAACAGCAAGAAATTATTGGTTAATGGATTACCGTCAAATTTGCTTCAAAATATAATAAAATATGGCGAGTGTGAAATGCTTGGATAAATGGAGATTTGTGGACATAGACATGATAGAGCTTCCTCTTCTTCATGCCATCGAAGAGGCTATTGCCGAAAGCAAGGTCAAAAACACGTTGTTGCTGTGGAGAGTAAACAAGCCTTATTTGACTCTGGGGTATTTTCAGAATGTTTACGAGGAAGTGGACGTTGATGCAGCCAAGGACCTTGGGGTTCCAATTATAAGACGCATGGGCGGTGGCGGAACAGGTTATCTCACTCCGAGCGTTTTAGCCTATTCCATAATTGCTAGTGAAAGGAGCAAATCTATGCCTAAGAACATTGAGGAAACGTATGGAGTCATCTGTAACGGTGTTACTCTCGGTCTTAAGGAATTGGGACTGGACGCCACTTTTGTGCCGATAAATGATGTGTTGATCGACGGGAAAAAATTCTCCGGAAGTTCTCAGCACAGGAGCTATGGGATGATTATCCAACACGGTTTCATAACTACTGAAATGGATCTCTCAACCTTGGCTAAGTTAATCAAAGCTCCTAAAGAAAAACTTCAGGATAAAGGTGTAACAAGAATTGAAGATAGAATAACCTGGATAAATAGAGAGATTCAAAAAGCTGGGAGAAAGCCGCTGAGTTTAGACCAGATAAAGAAGGCTATTCGAACAGGATTTGAAAAAGCGCTGGGCATCACCTTTTGTGATGAGGAATTGACGGATGAGGAACTTGAGCCTGCAATTTTTGAGGAAAGGTTTGAGCAAGATTCATGGAACATCAACCCGCGTTTGTTTAAACGAGTCAACGCGGCGAGCATTCACAAAGCGAAGAAGGGAGTAATCAGAGTCAACGCTTACATTGCGAATGGCAAAATAATGGATATAATGATAACTGGTGACTATATGATGCATCCTGTGGAAACAATAGCGTCCCTTGAAGCCATGCTTAGAGGGGTCAAAGCGGATGAACCGTCAATTCGCGAAGCGGTCACCTCATTCTATCGCAAAGAGTCTGTAACTACTCCTGGCGCTTCTCCAGATGACTTCGTAATCGCGATTGTTAAAGCATTAGGCAAAGTGGCTTGAATTGTTAGATGAGCGAGAACATGAAATTGGGAATAGAAAAACGCATAATGTTTGTGAGGGTAGTTGATGTCTGTCAAATGTATTGAGAAAGTCTGTTCTATTGTGAAACAATGCAAAGGCGTCTGTTCAATCGTAAAAGAGCTTGACGATTCGGACCGCAAGAAAATTCTCAAGTTGGAAATAGCTGAAGAGAACAAACTTGTGCAATTCGGTGCAAGCATCGAGAATCAAGGCGTCAAGGATGTCTTGAGTCGTGATGTTGTTCTTCTGGTAGTAAATGACCCGAATTTCGAGTACCGGGATCCGACAATAGTCCTTAAAGCCAACGAAGAAGTCGTTGGTGAAGTAATATCTGATCCAGCGAAGTTGAATGAGATGAAGGGAAAACCTGGTTATTTAATCACGGGGAAAGGATTCGTCATTTATACCCACAAACTCAGAAATAAAAAAGGTTCCCTTTGAAGTTTATAACGCTTCCCTTCTCGCTTCCACATGAAGGGCTTACGAAGGGCATGGCAGATACTGAGGGAATAAGTGACTTGATTTGTGGTTGGCCCGCGAGATCCGCGGATCTGTATCTTAAACAAACGTTTAATCTCAGCACTGAAGACATCAAACTTGGCACTTTGCTGGTTGGGTTCAATATTCAGGGAAAGAGTTAAATTAGTTCGCGCTTCTGTTGCGGTCAATTTGGTCTTCGATTTTTCATTCAACAAATGACGTTTTCCTGTGGAAACAATAGGAAGAAGAATAATCAGGAAATAGTTCCTAATTTTATCGTGGTTTTTAGGTGATCTGAATTAGCTGCGGTAGCTTTTGCATGATTAATCACACGCAAACCATCCCAGATATTTACTTTTGTTATTGACTGTGTTTTAAAAACAATATTAGGCTAAGGATTAAATCAGGAGATAATCCCAAGCGTAGTTGTCGCCGACTTTGTTGCTGTGGATGATGGAATATAGTAAGTGAGGGCCCGCTCCATGTCCCATGGCTTTTCTCTCTTTAACTTGTTTGTAGCTTTTGCAACTAACCACACCGTATAAAGAAGAAAATCTATCGAGTAACCGAAAAGGTCCATGTTTGCAAAATATGGTTTAGGTGGAGCATTATGATCGAGAAACCACGAATAGGTGTCTATATTTGCCATTGTGGCCTGAACATTGGAGCTACGGTGGATGTAAAAGCAGTTGCAACATTTGCACAAACTCTTCCCGATGTTGTGGTGTCAAGAGACTACAAGTACACCTGTTCAGATCCCGGTCAAGAAATGATCAAAAAAGATGTCAAAGAACACAAACTCAACAGAGTAATGGTCGCAGCATGCTCACCACGAATGCATGAAGGAATATACAGGAAACTAACGGAAGAAGCAGGACCTATAGAGGAAAAACGCTGCTAAAACTCAATGGATGATCGTATGAGCGAAGAACAAGGCGAGAAGACCAAAGTACTTCAATCGAATCTTTTTTCTCAGTTTGACAAGAGCTTTTCAGAAGAAGTTATGAAACACCATGGTTGCGAAAGGCTCTCTATGTGTTATCAATGTGGAAGTTGTGCAGGAAGCTGTCCTGTAGGAAAAATAACTACTTCATACAAGCCTCGACAAATAATTAGAATGACGATGCTCGGACTCAAGAATGAAGTTCTATCTAACGACTCCATATGGCTTTGCGCCGCATGCTTCACTTGTCAAGAGCGGTGTCCACAAGGAGTCAAAATAACTGATATAATGTTGACTCTCAGAAGTCTCGCTTCACAAAATGGTCATGCGCCTGCAGCCTTCATCGAACAGGCCTCACTCTTAATTGAAAATGGACGTTTAGTCCGACTTACGGGTTTAGTGGAGCGCAAGAGAGCTGAACTCGGCCTTGGAACCATATCTCCTGTAAATAATGAGGTCGTTAAGAACATCTTGTCAAAGACGGGCTTTATTGAGCTCGTTGAGAAATTGAAGAGGTAATTGCAGTTGGCATACGCTTTGTTCTTGGGTTGCGTGATACCTGTTCGAGAGCCGAGTTATGAGTTGTCAGTGAGGAAAGTATTCACAGGGCTAGGAGTCGATTTGGTCGATCTTAATGGCGCAACCTGCTGCGCCCCTGTCCCAATCGAATCTCTCGATCCAAAAACATCTCTAACAATGGCCGCATTCAATCTGTGCCTAGCTGAAGAAGCTGGTCTCGATCTGATGACAATATGCAATGGCTGCTTCGAGACTCTTTCCAAAGCGAACTCAATTTTGAAAGAGGACGCAGAACTCAAAAGTTATGTTAACACTGTGCTCGCCAATGTTGGTAAGGAATACAAAGGTAGACTCGCGGTCAAGAATTACCTGCAAGTGCTACATGGTGTCGTCGGTCTTGACAAAATCAAGAAAGCCATAACTTCACCTTTAGACGGGCTAAACGTCGCTGCTTTTTATGGCTGCCACCTGCTGAAACCAAGTTCAATCCTGAAGTTTGACGATCCTGAGAGTCCCCACGTATTGGACGAGATGATCGAGATAACCGGAGCCAGAAGCATTCCCTACTTAAACAAGATACGCTGCTGTGGAGGGCTGTTGAGAGGAGTACAAGATGACCTCGCTAGCAAATTGGCAAGAGACAAGATTTTCAACGTTTCTCAAGCTCAGGCAGACGCCGTGATAACCACTTGTCCCTTCTGTTTTCTCCAGTTTGATCTTGGGCAATTGGAGTTTCGCAGGAGATTCAACGAAACCTATGAAATACCCGTACTTCACTATCCAGAGCTACTGGGACTGGCAATGGGGATTACGCCAAACGAACTTGGCTTGCACACACACCGAGTGTCAACCCAGAATCTAACGCGGAAAGTAGTTAGGCCTAAAACCTCCGTCGACAGTAACATGCTTGGAGAAAGGAGCGTTTCATGATGATTCATAAGGAACAAAAAAGTGCGTTAGTTATAGGTGGAGGAGTCACTGGAATTCAAACAGCCCTGGACCTAGGAGATATGGGACTCAAAGTTTACTTGGTTGAAAAGGAGCCCAGCATTGGAGGTCACATGGCGCAGCTGGACAAAACCTTTCCAACGCTGGATTGTTCCGCTTGCATACTCACTCCTAAGATGGTCGATGTGGCAAGGCATCCAAACATACAACTCTTAACCTACTCCGAACTGGAAAATGTTTCAGGCCGAGCTGGAGATTTCAAAGTAAGAGTAAAGAGGAAAGCAAGATTCGTTGACCTCAAGAAGTGTACCGGTTGTGGTGAATGCGTAAAAGAATGTCCCGTCGAAGCGAAAAATGAGTTTAACCTCGGTCTGAATTTGAGAAAGGCGATTTATCGTCCGTTTCCACAGGCCATTCCCAATGCTTTTGTGATTGACAAAAGAGGCACTCCTCAATGCCGCGCAACATGTCCTGCAGGGATAAACGTTCAAGGCTACGTAGCGCTCATATCACAAGGAAAATTCGCCGAAGCCTATGCATTAATTAAAAGGTTTGTTCCATTTCCAGCAGTCTTGGGTCGAGTGTGTTTTCGACCTTGTGAAACGGAATGTGAACGCGGAAAAGTTGATGAGCCCATTGCAATTTGTGCTCTCAAACGTTTTGCCGCCGATCATGGGTCTTCGGAAACCAAGGAAAAAACGGTGCCAGCCCCAAAAATTTTCGACGAGAAAGTTGCTATAATTGGGGCGGGTCCAGCTGGACTCACCGCGGCATACGAATTAACCCAGAAAGGATATCCCGTAACGGTCTTTGAGTCATTGCCTCAGCCCGGCGGTATGTTACGATTTGGAATTCCTGAATATAGATTGCCACGAAATGTCCTTGATGCTGAAATCGAGCAAATTAGAAACCTTGGCGTGGAAATTAAAACTAGCGTTTCAGTAGGCAAGGATTTCTCAATTGATGAAATTCAGCGCAATGGGTACAAAGCAATATTTGTTGCCACAGGTGCTCACAAAAGCCTCAAGATCGGTCTTGAAGACGAAGAAACGATAGGCGTCATCCAAGCAATCGACTTTCTTAGAGACGCCAATCAGGGGCGAGAGGTCAGACTTGGTGAGAGAATTGCCGTAATAGGAGGTGGCAACGTTGCCATTGACGCCTCTAGAATGGCTCTGCGTCAAGGGGCAAAAAGCGTCTCTATCTTATACCGACGGTCAAGAAACGAGATGCCCGCATATCCTCATGAAGTGAAAGAAGCTGAGAAAGAAGGAGTGGAAATCCACTTTCTTGTGATGCCGAAGAAAATCTTGCACAAAAATGGGCATGTATACGGCGTTGAGTGTAATAGGCTTAGACTGGATAAGCCAGACGAAAGTGGGAGACGAAGTCCAGTACCAATTGAAGGCTCCGAGTTCGTAATGGAGATCGACACAATCATAGAGGCCATCGGGCAATCGTCAGACCTTTCCTTTTTGCCTGACGCGATCAAAATCACTGGTCGAAAAACCGTATCAGTTGATCCTCTGACATTCGAAACAACTCTACCAGGCGTCTTTGCTGGCGGAGATGTCGTGTTAGGCCCTGCATCCGTGATTGAAGCAATCGCCAACGGGAAAAAAGCCGCTATTTCTATCGATCGATATTTGAGAGGTGACGACCTTAGAACGGGCAGAGAACAAATAGTCAAAAAGGTTGAAGCAGTCTCCAAAGAAGATTTGGAGAAAAGAGAAAGGAAAGCTATGCCCCTTCTTCCAATCACTGATAGAGTTCATAACTTTCGAGAGGTCGAAACAGGCTTTACCGAACAAATGGCAATAGAAGAAGCAAAGAGATGTCTATCCTGCGGAGGCTGTTCTGAATGTCTTCAATGCGAAAAAGTTTGCGAAGCAAATGCCATAATACACGAACAAAAAGATGAGTATGTGGACCTTCATGTCGGAGCCATTGTGGTCGCCACGGGGTTTGAGATGTTTGATGCCCACAAAAAGGGCGAGTACGGCTATGGAAAGTTCGATAACGTTATTACCGGTTTAGAGTTTGAGAGGCTGATAAACGCTGGGGGACCAACTTCTGGCGAATTGAAAAGGCCCTCAGACGGGCGGCACCCCGAAAAAATTGCTTTCATTCAATGTGTTGGCTCCAGAGACCAAAAAGCCGACAACCTTAACTGCTCGAGAGTTTGCTGCATGTACGCAATCAAACAAGCGGTACTAATCAAAGAACATATGCCGAACACGGATGTCTCCATCTTCTACATAGATATACGCGCTTATGGGAAAGGTTTTGAGGAATTTTACCGAAGAGCTGAAGAAGAATTTGGGATTCACTTCATTCGAGGTGCCGTGGGCGAGGTCTGGGAACACCCGGAAACAAAGAACCTGTCGTTGCGAGCGGAAGACTCGGACACTGGGGAACTGTTAGATGAAGAATTCGACTTGATTATTCTATCGGTTGGACTATCTTCACCCAAGAATGCTCCCTTTTTAGAAGATATTTTGAAGGTTACCCATAGCTCAGACGGTTATTTCGCAACCACCCAGCCTGAGGCTTGTTCTGTTCTCACTCCAGTCGAAGGCGTCTTTATAGCAGGAGCAGCTGAAGGGCCCAAGGACATTCCTGACAGCATTGCTCAAGCAAGTGCTGCTGCGATGAAAGCCGCCATAGTAGCTAATAATTCTAAACCAGCGGAGGGCATCTGATGGAGAAACAAGAGCCGAGAATCGGCGTCTATGTTTGTCACTGCGGTTCTAACATAGCCGGGGTAGTAAATGTAGCTGAAGTCGCGGAATCTGCAGCGAAACTTCCTAGCGTCGTCAGTGCTAAGCACTATGCCTACATGTGTTCCGAACCGGGGCAAGCGCTCATAAAGGAAGACATTAAAAAGTTCAATCTCAACCGAGTGATTGTTGCTGCATGCTCACCTAGAATGCATGAGCCGACTTATCGCAAATTACTGGCCGAGAATGATTTGAACCCATTCTATTTTGAAATGGCAAACATAAGAGAGCACGTTTCATGGCCACACATGCGAGAACCAAAAAAAGCTACAGAGAAGGCGAAGAGCTTGGTGAAAATGGCTGTGGCTCGAGCTCGTCTCCTTGAGGCTGTTTCAAAAATGGAAGTAAAAGTTACTCAGCGAGCCTTGGTCATTGGAGGCGGTGTCGCAGGGATAACTGCGACGTTGGATCTGGCTAACTGCGGCTTCGAGGTTGTTTTGGTTGAAAAAGAGCCTTTTCTGGGTGGGCATTTAGCTCTGCTGAATAAGCTTTACTGGGGAGGGGACGCCTCAGCTTTACTTGCCTCCTTAACGAGCAAGCTTGACAACCCAAAAATTAGAGTCCTTAAGGATTCTGAAATTGCAGAACATGTAGAAGGATACATTGGGAATTTCAACGTGAAAATCGTACAGAAGCCCCAGTACGTAAACGAGAACTGTGACCTTTGCGGAAAATGTGCAGAAAGCTGTCCAGTCACTGTCCCAAACAACATAAATTTTGGTCTGGATCAAAGAAAGGCTATTTACCTGCCTCCGAAAGGCAGCTACCCTGCAAGGTATGTTCTCGACAAGGACAGTTGTGACGGTTGCGGCACTGACCGCTCCAGTAAAAGGATTCAGTGTGATCATCAATGTTTGAAGGCATGTGAAAAGAATGCAATCAATCTCGATGCTGCCTCGAACGAATTTCTCGTGGAAGCCGGAACAATTATTGTGTCGACGGGTTTTGAACCGTATAACCCCGTCGAAGATTTCGGCTACGGCGAAATTAAAGACGTGATAACTCAACTAACATTAGAACGAATGCTGAATGCCGCGGGTCCTTCCAAAGGAAAAGTGGTAAAGCCTTCTGACGGGAAAACTCCCAGCAGTGTAACGTTCATTATGTGCGTTGGGTCGCGGCAATGCGTTCAGCAAGGAGCAGCAAGCGAAAAACCCCTTAACGCTTATTGCTCTAGGTTTTGTTGTTCAAGTGCGCTCAAAAATGTCGCTTTGATCAAGGCGCAGTCCCCTAAAACCGATGTTTATGTTCTTTTTAAAGACATAAGAAGCTTCGGCAGAGAACAGGAAAGCCTCTACCGCAAAGCCCGAGAGCTCGGAGTTAACTTCATAAGATTCAAACCGAAGGAACCTCCAAGGATTGTTAAGGAAGAGACTGGAAAGCTATCGGTTGAGCTTAACGACCTCTTGCTAAAAGCAAAAATCGAGATTGCAACGGACTTAATTGTTTTGGTTGAGGGCATGGTTCCTAGAAAAGATGTTATCGACATGAACGCGAAGCTCAGCATAACCCGAAGTCCTGATGGCTTCTTCCAAGAGGCACATCCAAAAATGAATCCTTTAGACACCTTCGCCGAGGGCGTATTCTTATGCGGAACTGCCCAAGGCCCCAAAGATGTCATCGACACAATTTCCCAAGCCAGCGGGGCAGCCGCAAAAGCAGCAGTGCCTTTAAGTCGTGGAAGAGTACAAATAGACCTTGTAACCGCCTTTGTTGACAAAGACCTCTGCGTTGGCTGCGGCAAATGCGTAGAAATCTGTCCGTACAAGGCTCTGTCTCTTGACGAGGCTGAAAACACCTTAAATGTCACCGAGGTCAAGTGCAAAGGTTGCGGTTCTTGTGCTGCAACATGTCCTGTTGGCGCAATGGAACTGAGGCATTTTAAGGACGCACAGTTGCTGGCAATGGTTGATGTCTCTGCACTGGCGATGGAGGGCGGGCAATGAGCGAGTTTGTCCCCAAGATCTTGGCTTTTTGCTGCAATTATTGCGCCTATGCCGCGGCAGATCTAGCGGGTGTAAGTCGGATGCAGTATCCGTCAAACGTGCGCATAATCAGGGTTCCTTGTTCAGGAAAAGTTGACATCACTTATCTGCTTCGAGCTTTTGAAGCTGGTGCTGATGGCGTTATCGTGGCTGGGTGTCTTGAGGGCGGATGCCACTTTGTTGAAGGGAACTATCATGCTAAGGACAGAGTGAATTTTGCCAGGACACTATTAGGTGCTGTTGGGATTAATCCAGATAGGCTGGAAATGTTTAATCTCTCTTCTTCAATGGCGCCCACATTCGTGCATGTAGTCAACGAAATGACCACTCGAGTAGGTAATCTTGGTCCTGCTCTCCCCAAGAAAGTGAGTTTCACAGATAGGTTGGGTTTGACCAAAAGAGAATTCTTGTATCAAATGTTGAAGAATTTGGCTTTGAGGAGTCCGGAGAAGCCAATTGTTGTTCCAGACAAGCTCAAGGAGTTTGGAAGAATAGAGTATGATTTGACAAAATGTATTGGCTGCAAGAAGTGTGAAGAGGTGTGCAAAGAAAAGGCGGTTGACTTTCTACGGGAGTTTGACCTGCCCACAATTCTTAAGAAAGACTGGACAAAAACCGATTGCGACGAAAGCAAAGCTACGAAGCGCCGTCTGTTGTACGCGAGCATTTCACGATTAGCAGTCAAAACACCAAATAAGTCGATACAAGTTCCACAAGGACTAGATGAATTCAGTAAGATGTGCTATGCTCCCAAAAAATGTGTCGTTTGTGAAAAGTGCATAGAGGTCTGCCCGGAAAAAGCCATCACATTAGTCAAGGAAATAGATCTTCAAACAATATTGGGAACTGTCTAAAATGAAAGAAGAGAAAGACTCTAGCAAACAAGCTCCAGCGATGGTTGATGTGTTTTTGTGCGACTGCGGGCACGAACTTTCGCGCGTTATCGATTTTGGACAACTTGAAGAGCACGTTTCCAACATAAAAAGTGTTAAATCGGTCAGAAAATGCAGCTTCTTGTGCAGCGACTTGGGGCTAAACGAACTCAAGGCTGTAGCGAAAAACGGAGCTCAGCGATTGGTAATTGCCGCGTGTTCGCCAAAATTGTATGAACCGCTTTTCAGACAATCATTAAAAGCAGTTGATTTCGACCCTTTCATGCTTGAAATGGCTAATATCAGAGAGCAATGTGCTTGGCCTAACGCTGACGATTCCTTGGGGGCCACTGAAAAGGCTAAGAGACTTGTTGAAGCCGCCGTCGCAAAAGCCCAAATGATTGAATCTGTCGGGGAACAGGGGTTTGACATAGAAAAGGCAGTCCTCGTCATTGGGGCAGGTGTAGCGGGTCTTCAGGCGGCAATAGATGCTGGCGATTTCGGCCACAAAGTCACATTGATCGAGAAAGAACCAGTCATAGGTGGCAATGCACTCAAACTGGGGCTGGCTTTCCCCACGGACGATGGAGCCTTCTGCATTTCTCCTTCCAAACTTGTTCCAAGCATTAGAAAGTGTTTCTACAGAGTTGGTTTGCTGCAACATCCCAATATCAAAGTCCGAACTCTCTCAGAGGTGGAAGAGGTTAACGGATCTTGCGGCAACTTTAACGTGAAGATAATGTCTAACCCGAGAGGAGTTGATCAGCGCCTCTGTACAAACTGCGGCAAGTGCGCAGAGGTTTGTCCGGTCGAAATTGCCAATGCCTTCAATTATGGGCTTAACAAGCGTAAGGCAATATACCTGCCTCATCCTAATGCTGTTCCACCTGTTTATGTGATTGATTGGAAGAGCTGCACGAAATGCGGAAAATGTGCAGAGACCTGTCCTGCGCATGCAGTGGATTTATATGAGAAATCAACTCAAACGAAAGAGAATTTCGGAGCCATAGTGATAGCAACAGGCTTCCAAGAATATGATCCGTCAGGGATAAAGCAATACAAGTATTCTGTGGACAAGGATGTAATAACGCAGCTAGAATTGTCTAGAATTCTGGATCCGTTTGGACCAACTGGTGGTCAACTAGTTAAGCCATCTGACGGCAAACCTCCGAAGAGGATCACCATGGTTCAATGCGTTGGTTCAAGGGACACTTCGACTAATGCTTATTGTTCAAAAATCTGCTGTATGGTCGCCTTGAAACATTCTATACTCATTAAGGAAACGTATGGGCGGGACGTTGAAGTGTACTTTTGTTACATGGATATCAGAACGCCTGGAAAGGGTTACGAGGAGTATTTTTCTAGGGCAAGGGCATTAGGCGTTACCTTTATCCGCGGAAAACCGTCTGAAATATACAGAGACCCCAGCAAGAATTGCTTGATTGTTGACGTCGAGGACACCATTCTCAATATGCCTTTGGAGCTTGAAACTGATTTAGCTGTTTTGTCGGTGGCTATGAGACCTACTAAAGGAATTGAGAATCTGACGAAAGCCCTCGGGGTTGAAGTGGACTGCGATGGTTTCGTTAAAGAAGTGTATCCAAAGCTTAGACAGACCGAGACTAACGTTAAGGGAATATATGTTTGCGGAGGGGCCCAAGCTCCGAAAGACATACCTGAATCGGTTACTCAGGCTGAAGCTGTGGCGTTCCATGTTATTTCGGATCTTTCAAAGAAGACATATCAAAAAAGTTTGGACATTGCATTTGTGAAGGAAGAGGCTTGTGACGGCTGTAAGATATGCGTTGATGCTTGTCCCTTTGATGCGATAGAAATCGTTGAGGTTGAAAAAACCGCTGACCACAAATCCAGTTCAGTTGCGAGAATAAATGCTATTCGTTGTGACCGCTGCGGCACTTGTTCTGGAAGGTGTCCAACGGGGGCAATTCAACTACGACGCTATACTGACGACCAAGCTATGAACCAGATAAGCGCGTTGCTTTCCCCAAACAACGGAATATTGTCGCCGAAAATTGTGGCGTTCTGCTGCGACGAATGCGGATATGCAACAGTTGATTTGGTGGGCATGGGAAAAATAAAATATCCAGCTAATATCCTTCCTGTAAGAACACCCTGTTTGAACTGGATTTCTCTTTATCACATCTTTAAGACTTTTGAGCATGGAGCAGATGGAGTACTTCTCGTCGGCTGCAAGATCGGTAAATGCCAACATCTAAATGTAGAGGCTAATGCTGAAAAAACAGTAAAGTTTGCAAAAGATATAATGGACGAAATTGGTTTAAATGGCGATAGATTGGAAATGATCTCGGTATGTGCAGCTGAACCTACACGGTTTACAAGAGCAGCAGAATCGCTAGTTAGTGTAACAAAAAAAATTGGTCCCGTTCCAAAAAATGGAATTCTCAGAGAGGATCTAAGTAAACAAGTTATGAAAGAAGGAAGTTGAAAAAACATGGTTCAAAAAGCTGGGTTGTTGATTGAGGAACCGATAAGAACAGCGAAATTAAACGCAGAATTCAAATTTGAAATCGCCAAAGTACCTGGCGGGGAAACAATAAATCATTGTTTCCAATGTGGAAAATGCACGGCATCCTGTCCCATAAGACGATTTGACAAACGATACAATCCTCGTGTAATCATTAGAGCCACTCTGTTAGGTATGAAAGACGTGGTGCTGTCCAGCCCCATAATCTGGATGTGTGCCACTTGCTATTCTTGCAGTGAACGTTGTCCACAAGGAGTGCGTTTCACCGATATAATGCGAGTTATCCGAAACATGGCTGTTGCTGAAGGAAAAGTCAATCCATTCTACAAAAAGACTGCAGAAGCCATTA
>Ga0208457_1000272_pt1 | contig 58959 bp, 50 predicted proteins | sample June2015DPH_10_1_FD_185513 | JGI IMG/M metagenome (GOLD analysis project Ga0208457, IMG submission 185513) | Peatland microbial communities from SPRUCE experiment site at the Marcell Experimental Forest, Minnesota, USA - June2015DPH_10_150... | ecosystem: Environmental > Terrestrial > Soil >... | reverse complement strand
CCTTCCCCCACAGGAGGAAACAACAACGAGACACAACCGGACTTCGCCGACATTAACTTATTGCCGACGAAAAATGGTCTCGACTTTGGGGTCCACCTCCGTTCTTTGTTAGAGTTCGTCACCACCACTGTGCCACAAGACCATTTCAATTGATAGTATTGCACAAATGTGAAGGTGACCCCAGCTTTAGAGCCGCAGAGTTTGAACTGCACAAACTCTGCGCTACCCGCTCCTCATCTCTCAGTCCGGCGCGCACCATGTTGCTGACCTGCACCTCGGTGAAGGGCGTCTGCTGCGCCCGCAGGGGCAGCGTCAGAATCACTGCTACGATGAACATCAGGATGGTCACGGCCGGTCGACGCCGCATCGGCACCTCCGGAAAGCGGGAATCACTGCGACGATTGGTGGGCATTCTACCACCCTGTTGTCTGGCGGGCGCGAAGAACCGCTGCATTTGTAGTGGTAGCCACGGCAAATCCGTTTTGCGATTTGCCGTGGGTTCGTCGAGCTCGAATATCCTTCCAGGCCGAAATCCTTCCAAAAGCCCACGACGAGAAGAACGCTCGTCGTGGCTACCCGCTCCCACCCGGGCCACAATCGCGCACGTTTTCGTAGAGGCGGTTCGCGAACAAGGGCTGTCCAAATTCGCCAACTTTCCGACCGGTGAGGGCGGCTCTGCCGCAGGTTGCCGCACGCCGGGTCGAGCGTAATTGGGACAAGCCTGGTTCGCGAACCGTCCCTACTGGGAAATCCTCGAGCCCGCGTCGCGGGGTTGCGCGAAGGCGCCAATTCGGACAATTAGGCATTTTCGCGAGAGATTTTGCCTACCCGTAGGATATACAGATAATAACTGGCTTGACAAGCCTCGGGTACGGTGCTAGCCTGGAGCGGTAAGTCCTGTGGGCCGACCAGGGCTCGGCCCCGATGGTCAATTTGGAAAGAACGCGCTATCGAGGCTCGGCCTGAGGCGGGTCCCAATCAATTGATAACCCTGGAATTGGACCACCCTGGTGGCTTCAAACAACGCAGAAGCGATGTTCATGCAAAACATAGAAGATTCCAGCCTGCGCCAATTGTGGCGGCTCACTAATGTGCTTTTCAAGGTCCGAAACGGGGTGCTGATCCATAAAGATGTTAAAAATGAAGATCGACCCGACTATGTCTATGAAAACAAAGGGGTGAATGACACAATGACCGATAATTGATCGGGCTTATTGGCCGACAATTCACAAATTTCGCGATAATGGACGACAATCGATCGGGTTTTTTGGCCGAAAATGCACAGGTTGCGCGATAATTCGGAGCGAAACGAGCGTAGCGCGGACCTGTCCGGCGGGTGGCGCAGACATGCACGTTCTTCACATGTCTGCGACTTCCCGATTCCCATTGCTGCCGCACGGCCAGCTCGCAGACATCCAAGAGCCGATGTCTGCGCCACCCTGCGGGCAGACGGCCTACGCGCACACTTCCGGGTTGACCGCGTTCGGTGGGCGCTGCCCCGCCAGTGCGGCGAGGAGGTTTTCCGCGGCCAGCATGGCCATCGCCAGACGAGTCTCGGAAGTGGCCGAGCCCACGTGCGGCGCCAGGACGACGTTGGGCAGGGCAAGGAGGCCGGGGTGGACTTGGGGTTCGTTCTCGAAAACGTCGAGCCCGGCGCCGGCGATCTGCTTCGACCGCAGGGCCTCCACCAGCGCGGCTTCGTCCACCACTTTGCCGCGCGCCGCGTTGATGAGGAAGGCCGTGGGTTTCATCATCGCCAGTTCCTTGCTCCCGATCAGGTGATGCGTTTGGGGAGTAAGGGGAACGTGCAGGCTAAGGAAATCGGCTTCGCGCAGCAGCGTCTCGGGGTCCACGAATTGCGCACCGAGTTCCTGCTCTTGCGCTTCCGTGGGGCGGTCGAGAGAATGATGCAGAATACGCATGGAGAATCCGCGGGCGCGGCGCGCCACCGCCTGGCCGATGCGTCCCAGACCGTAAATGCCCAGCGTCTTCTGGTAGAGGTCCGTCCCCCACAGGTACCCCCATTGCCAGTAATGCCAGTGCCCCTCACGAACGTAGCGGTCGCATTCCGCCAGACGGCGCGCCGCGGCCATAAGCAGCCCGAAAGCCAGGTCGGCCGTCGCCTCCGTAAGCACCCCCGGAGTGTTCGTTACCACGATGCGGCGGCGTGTGCAGGCGGCCACATCAATGTTGTCGTAACCAACGCCCACGTTGGCAATCACCCGCAGGTGCGGGGCCTGCTGCAACAGTTCTTCATTGACCCGCGAGCCGGAATTCATCAAGCCCTCTACGTCGCGGCAGGCTTCCACCAACTGCTGGGATGGCAGCGGCACATCTTGGGGATTCACCGTCAGGGCGCAGCGCGTCGCGACCCGCTCGCAAGCCTGCTGCGGTAGCGGCCGAGTGGCAAAAACTTTCGGTAGGCTCAAGAGTTTGTCCTCTCGTCAAGAATTATTGAAGTTCGGTTGATACCACAAGGCCGGTGGCGAGGTCAATGAAAGGACCAGGATGGGGATTCGAACTCCCCTCCCAGCCGGCCAGAGCACGAAGCGAATCTTTCCTCTGCCCTGCGCCCCCCAGGCCGCAGAACGCGCTAGGAGCTCGAGTGCTGGAGAAATCCTTCCACCTCCGCGGTCGTGGGCGCGGAATCGGCCCCGCCCAGGCCGAGAGTGGCTAGTGCTCCGGCGGCGTTGGCATAGCGGGCGGCTTCGGCAAGACTCTGGCCACGGCAGAGCGCGGCGAGAAACCCGGCCGCGAAGCAATCTCCCGCGCCGGTAGTGTCAACGGGGTGCACGGGGAAACCTGGTGAGGTGAACGCGCCCTGGGGGGATTCCACATAGCAGCCTGCTGCTCCCAGCTTGACGATGACCGTCTTCACGCCCAGGCCGCGCAAGCGGCGCGCGATAGCGGCGGGATCGGTCTCTCCGGTCAGTTGTTGCCCCTCTTCCCGGTTGGGAAAAATGAAGTCGGTACAAACGAGCGAGGGCTCGAGGAGCTTGAGCCAGCGTCCCTGCACGTCCCAACAGATGTTCACCGAGGTCAAGCAGCCTATCTGCCGGGCGCGCTGGAGGGTGCGCGCCAAAGGCGCTCCGTCGAAAGCGGGCAGGGCGAAGGCGCTCGCGTAGTGAAAGACGCGAGCCCCCTCGACGCGCGTCCAATCGAGATGCTGCTCCGAGAAGTAGGCGCTCACGCCCCGCAGGTGCAGGAAGCGGCGCTCGCCCGTCGCCTGAACCAGCACGATCGAGGTGGAGGTCTTGGCGCCCGGGAGCGCCACCAGGCCCGAGTCGTCGATGCCTTCGGCGCGCACGCGCTCGCGGAGAAACTGGCCAAAGCGGTCCTCACCGAGGGCGGCCGCAATGCGCACTCCCACGCCCAGGCGAGCCAGGGCGATGCCGGTGTTGATGCTGTTGCCGCCGGGACCCAGCGCCACATCCTCGAGGTGCTGGCTCGTCCCGGGGGGCGCGAGATGATCCACCGGCCGCGCCAGAACGTCGGCAACCGCATTGCCTGCGCAGAAGACCTCACAGCGACCGTTCATGGCATGTTACCTCGTGGGCGGGGCCGCAAGACACGCCGGCGCTATCGGCGTCGCAGAACCTCCCGGCGGCTTCTGAGTCATCCCCCGACCTGGGCCGGGCGCTGATTATACGCGCTCCCACCGTGGCGGCAAGGCGCGTTTTCTCCCGAGATCGGACATGGAATTGCATGTGGTGCAGCTTGGGCCGTTTTCGAACATGAGAATGCCCTTACGAATCGAGAAGGTGGGGGATTTTTCGGGGGACTGGACTAGAAGGCGCTGATTCCTATAGCCGTTAACCAGCTCTTAACCGCCTCGCAACTTGACGGCATTTTTTCTGGCGTGATATGATGCGCGGCTTTCGCGAGTTATCCGCAAGTGAGGAAGCTCTCCTGAAGGCCGCGTTTCGGAGAAGCCAACCAGCCCCACCTTGGGGCGTGATGAGGGAGTTCTAATCGGAGGAAATACGATGCACGTTTCAGTTCTTCTCACCCTTAGTGTGCTCACCCTAGCTATTTCTGTTTTTTCCCAGCCAGTTCTGCGCCAGTGTTTCGCCCGTGTCTGGGCGCGACCCGGCCGGATCGCCAAGACGATCGCGGCGGGCGTGGGTTTCCTGTTGCTATCGGCGCCCGGAGCGTTCGCGGCGCCTCCTGATGAGGCGGCCGGCGAGGCCAGTCTCCAGCTTCCCGATCTTTCCCAGGTGCAGTTCCTGGGTGTGAATGGCCACAAATTGCTGATGGTCGGCATCTTGTTTTGCATCTTCGGGCTGCTGTTTGGAATGGTCAGTTATAGCCGCCTGCGGAGCATGCCGGTCCACCGCGCCATGGGCGAGATCTCCCAGTTGATCTATGAAACCTGCAAGACCTACCTGATCACGCAGGGAAAGTTCCTGATGCTGCTGTGGGTGTTCATCGCCGCGATCATCCTGCTGTATTTCGGCATGCTGCTGAAGTATGAGGCGATACGGGTGGTGATCATCCTGTTCTTCAGCCTGGTGGGAATCGCGGGCAGTTATGGAGTGGCGTGGTTCGGGATTCGCGTAAACACTCTCGCCAACTCCCGCACGGCTTTTGCCAGCCTGCGCGGCAAGGCGTTTCCCATTTACCAGATTCCTCTCCGCTCCGGCATGAGCATCGGCATGATGCTGATCAGCGTGGAACTCCTGATGATGCTGATCATCCTTCTCTTTATTCCCGGCGACTATGCGGGGCCTTGCTTCATCGGTTTTGCTATCGGCGAATCGCTGGGTGCAGCGGCGCTGCGTATTGCGGGCGGCATTTTCACCAAGATCGCGGATATTGGCTCCGATCTCATGAAAATCGTTTTCAAAATCAAGGAAGATGATGCGCGCAACCCGGGCGTCATCGCGGACTGCACGGGCGACAACGCCGGCGATTCGGTGGGGCCGACCGCCGACGGCTTTGAGACCTACGGCGTAACGGGCGTGGCGCTGATCACCTTCATCCTGCTGGCGGTGAAAAACCCCACGGTCCAGGTGCAATTGCTGGTGTGGATCTTCGTGATCCGCGTCATCATGCTGGTGGCAAGTGCCGTGGCGTACTTCCTTAACGGCGCGATTGCCAAGGCCCGGTACGGCAACGCAGATAAGATGAATTTCGAGGCGCCGCTGACTTCGCTGGTCTGGATCACCTCCTTTGTTTCCATCGCCCTGACCTATGCCGTCTCGGCGTTCATCATTCCCACCCTGGGGGGCGACTCCACGCAGTGGTGGAAGCTTGCCACGATCATTTCTTGCGGCACGCTGGCCGGCGCGCTCATTCCTGAACTCGTCAAGAGCTTCACTTCCACGGAATCGCGGCATGTCCGCGAGGTGGTAACCTCCGCCCAGGAAGGTGGGGCCTCACTGGGTATTCTTTCCGGCTTCGTGGCCGGAAATTTCTCAGCGTATTACCTGGGCCTGGCCATGGTGTTATTGATGTCCATTGGTTCGATGGTCAGCACTATGGGGCTGGGTACCATGATGCTCGCGCCGGCGGTCTTCGCCTTTGGCCTGGTGGCGTTCGGGTTTCTGGGAATGGGTCCGGTGACGATCGCGGTGGATTCCTACGGCCCGGTGACGGACAACGCGCAATCGATTTACGAGCTTTCGTTGATTGAGCAGATTCCGAACATCCAGCAGGAGATCAAGAAGGACTTCAATTTCGACGTAAATTTTGCCCGCGCCAAGGAAATGCTGGAAGAGGGTGACGGGGCGGGCAACACCTTCAAGGCCACGGCCAAGCCGGTGTTGATCGGAACTGCGGTGGTGGGCGCCACTACCATGACCTTCTCCATCATCATGGCGCTCACCAAGGGCATCACGGAGAACGTCGACAAGCTCTCCTTGCTGCACGCGCCCTTTGTGCTGGGCTTGATCACTGGCGGAGCCATGATTTACTGGTTCACCGGAGCTGCCACCCAGGCCGTGAGCACCGGCGCGTATCGCGCCGTGGAGTTCATCAAGGCCAACATCAAGCTGGAAGGCGTTGAGAAGGCTTCGGTCGCGGACAGCAAGAAGGTGGTCGCCATCTGCACGCAGTACGCGCAGAAAGGCATGTTGAACATCTTCATCGCGGTGTTCTTCGCCACTTTGGCTTTTGCCTTCGTCGAGCCCTTCTTCTTCATCGGTTACCTGATTTCGATTGCCATCTTTGGCCTCTATCAAGCCATCTTCATGGCGGACGCCGGGGCGGCCTGGGACAACGCCAAGAAGATTGTGGAGGTCGAGTTGAAGCAGAAAGGCACGGCTCTGCACGACGCCACCGTCATCTGCGACACGGTGGGGGACCCGTTCAAGGACACTTCTTCGGTAGCTTTGAACCCGGTCATCAAGTTCACCACCCTGTTCGGCTTGCTGGCGGTGGAACTGGCGGTCAGGCTGACCGTGACTAGCGGCTCCGGATTGACGCACGTCTTGGCATTAGTGTTCTTCGCCGTGTCAATTTTCTTCGTCTATCGGTCGTTTTACGGAATGCGGATTCGCGCTGGTGAGGGCGCGAAGGCCGAATCCGGCGCCAGGGCGGATTAAACTTCTACGGGCGCCGAGTTGACCGCAACTCGCGCGTCCGCAGCACTAGCCGGCAAATGAGACCATGCGGGCCGCTCGCAGGGCGGAATGAGCCAAAGTGCTTTCCGCTCCTCGAGCGGCCCATTGTTTTAGCCTCGGAATCGAATCGCGCCAGGAGATATCCACAGGAGACTCTGGGATCACACCGACCTGTAGTGAGTCCTCGGTGGCCAACCGTCTTAGGCGTGCCCGTAGAGCCCAAGTCTATGCGGCAAGTTTGCGGAAGGCGGGCCGGTCACTGTGATGCTCAGGCTGGGCGCTCGACCCGCAGTTGGGGATCGAGAGAGAAGGGCTCGCGCGGCCGCGGCTTGAATTTGAGTTTCAGCGCCTGGGCGAGCAGTCGTAGGATGGGGCCTCGGTTTTGAAAAAGGACCTGCACCCATTCCCGCCGCTTCATCTGCGGAAAATAAATTCCCCGGAAGGCCAGACGGCCGAGCAGATGAATCAGGCGGTCAGCAAAAGACCTCGATCCCAACCACCCTATGGCTGAGGCGTTTGCTTTGGGACTGTAAGACGACGCCCAGGCCTGCCCAATCTCCGCCTCCGCTTGTTCGGCGGTAATCCCCAGAGGTGTGTAGTCCATGGTGAAGGGCTTGAACTCCAGCCAGTGCTTCGGCCGGGAGAGCCGGCCGGTTGCTGCCAACCGGTCATAGAGCGGAGTCGCCGGATAGGGCGTCAGCAACCCGAATACAGGCAGTCCCGGCGGCCAGGAACGAATCACTTCCAGAGTGCGCTGGGCCACCCCCGGGCGGTCGCTATCCATCCCAAAGATGAAGGCCGTGATGGCGTAGAGGTTGTGGCGAGCGAGGCGCTCCAGAATGGCCTTATATTCGTCCGGCTTGTTGAATCCTTTGCTGACACTCTTGAGGTTCTCCGGGTCAATGGACTCGAGGCCCATGAAGATCCACCTGCCGCCGCTTTGGGCAATCAGGGAGACCAATTCCTCGTCGCGCAGCAGGTTCATGCTGATTTGCGCTATCCAGGGCACTTGGGCGCCGCGTGCGATGATCTCGCGCAGTAAGGACTTGGTGCGCCGGGGATTGATCGCGAAGTTGTCGTCGATGAAGAAGACCGCGATCTTTCCTTTTTGGCGCTTCTCCAGTGCCTTCAGCATCAGCAGTTCATTGACGACGCTTTCATTCGACCGGAACCGGATCGAGTCACCGAAGAAACCCGTCACCGTACAGAACTCGCACCCGTAGGGACAGCCGCGCCCGGACTCAATCGGAATCAGGTGGAAGCTCTGCCACGTCATGCCGAAAAGTGACAGCAGGCGCCGCGCCATCTTGGGGAAGTGCTTGATCAGGTTGAACTGGTCAAGATCCATGCGGTCCCAGGGGATCACCGGGTAGTCGTCCAGGCAAGGCTTGACCTCTTTGCCGTCCGTATTCAGCGGGGCATAGATTTCTTTCAGCGTGCCGCGCTCGGCATCGGCAACGATGGCCGGCCAGGTCTGGTCGGCCTCCCCCAGAGCCACAGCGTCAGCGTGGCGAGGTTCGCCGTCACGTCCCAGCGGTTCGTCCGGCACCTCGGTGACATGCGGACCTCCCATCACCACCGGAACACCCGCCGCCCGCAGGGCATCCGCCATGTGGTAAGCCTTCCGGATCATGCGCGTCATGGCGCCAATCCCCACGAGGCCGATGTGATTCTCCCGGACGTATTCGACGAGCTCCTCCCTGCTCAGACGCCGCGCGTTGCCGTCGATGAGGAACACCTTGTGACCTGGGGGCGTGAGCGATTTCAGGAGGAACATCCAGAGGTGCGGCATGAAGTTGTTGGTGATTTCGTTGTCCGGGTTGTAGAGAAGAATATTCATTTGCTTTTCGCCTCGGTGCACGGAGTTAGGTGGCGGGGCCGATCTCAGGAAGCATTTGAGTCCGTGCGGACTGCACACGGCATTCTACCAGCTAATACCGGCGCGCGAGCGCTCATTTCGGAATACAGCGATTTGCCTCGATCCTGCCCTCCGGCAGGCTAACCCCCGCGGGCACGGAAATCTGTTCAATATTGCTCACATTTCAGATGATGGGCGGGACTCGACTCGGGCTTTTGTTGGGCCGAGGCATTCGCGAGGAGGGGACTCTAATCATGGAGGACTATGTTGAAAAGTGAACTGTGAACCAGCAAGCCGCCGTTGTACTTGATGAACCCGAGCTTGCGGAATTTGTTCATGAAGTGGCTGACTCGCGACCGGGTTGTTCCGATCATTCCCGCCAGTGTTTCTTGACTGATTTTCGGAATCACCGGCTCCCGCTTGCCTTCCTTGCCAAAGTGCGCAAGCAGAAGCAGAACCCGAGCCAACCGCTTCTCGCTCGAATTGAACAGTTGATCGACCAGGTCCTCTTCAAATCGAATATTGCGGGAGAGCAGGTAGGTCGTGAAGAGCCCCGAAGATCCTGGGTCGGTGTGCAGCAGTCGCATCATGGCCTTTTTGCGGAGACGAAGAACGGTTGCGTCTTCCGTCGCCGTGGCTGTTGACATGCGTAAGGGCTGCCCGGCCAACTAGCCTTCACCGAAGAACTCATCAGGACCGAGAAGCCCAAGGATAGCTTCCTTCCCCTGTTTGGAAACCACGGTCAGCTTCACGCGGCCTTTCTGAACGTAGAACACCGCGTCCGCCGGATCACCTTGCGTAAAGATCACTTGCTTCCGCCGGTAGGACACGACACTTCTGCCATCGCCGACTTTCGCCAGGAGAGCCTTTGGGTCGAAAGGCAAGGTCCGTCTTGGTGCTCTGGCTGCCATCATCAGATCAGGTTATTTCTACTGCAAATCCCCCCGCCAATCAAGGGCGTCAATGAATTTACGCCCCGCGCCAGCGGCTTCGTTCTGGTCGCCCACGGTGAGGGGGGGAGCGGGGCTCCCGGCTTCCGGCTTGCCAGGATAGATTCCGCCCCGCCCTTCCCCTCCACGGTGAGAAATCCCGGTCAGTACCCCTTGGCTTCGTCCTTGATCTTCTTCGCCAGCTTCTCAATCTTTTCAGCCTTCTGGATGACATCCAGGGAGAGGATGTCGACGCTCGATCTGTCCAGTTCATCGTGGAGATCGTTGGCCTCGGTGGCAAGCTGCGCGGCGTCGTCTTTCATCTTCTCAAAGCGGGATTTCAGAAGTTCCCGCTTCTGCTTGGCAGTAAGCACCGGACCCGTGTTGCGCTCAACGGGAACACCTCGGCTGCTGACAGGCGCAGTGGCGGGATCGGCTAGCGGGGAGGCCTCCTGCCCCTCCGCCAGCCGCAAGGGCGCGCTGGCCGGCCAGATCAAGGTCGTGGCGACGAGCAGGCCGAGCGCGACCAGCCGCCGGAGCCAAACGGAATAAGAAGTTCGTACCATGCCGGAATCCTCTCCTGAGCGCAGATGTTGTGAGCCCTCAACCCGCCACTTCATGGCACCCAATGTCGTGCCTGGGGCCAAGCTTGAGCCCGCGCTATTCGATTCTATCCGCCGGCTTCCTGGACTGCAAATGCCGCTGCGGAGCGGCCTTGCTGCCGCGGGATTTCGTAGTGGGTCAGTTTGCCGTGGTGGTGCGCGTCTGCCTTAGAGGGTGGCGCGCTCGTAGCGCGCGCCATAAAGGCGCTGGGCGGGGCTTCCGGCGAGTCCTTCGCGGACGATGCGAGCGCGCAGTTCAGGTTTTTCATTCCCAGCTTGGAACGGGCAGACCACCAGAATCCCCTGGCCGATGAGATACTCCCGGTTGCTGACAAAACAAAGACCTTCCGGGGAATTGTTCTCGGTTTGGACAATTTCCGCTTCCCCGTAATAATTGCGCAGCCGCGCGGGAAGCTGCGCAGGCTTGCGGGGGGCGTTGCGACGGTCGGCGTCAAGGGGAGCGGTCTCGCCGTCCGCGGCGGTGGCAGCCTGATAGGTCTTGCTTTCCGCTTCAAAAGTCCTCTGCGGGTATCCCCAGGGGGTCGTGGCCTCGCAATGCGGGCAGGGGTTGGAGAGCAGGCCGGCGGTCTCCAGGACTTCGACTTCCACTAGCGAGAGTGGCTGCAGCGCCAGAGTCTGGCACGCTCGGCACTCGAGCAGCGCGCGTGCGTCAGCTTCCTCAGCCAAGGGGGGGAAGTGAATATCCCAGATGTTCGTGTCTTCCCGCAGGCACTCGATGCCCCATTCGCCTACCCGCTCGAGCGGAGGGGAGATGGGACCGACCACCCGGAAGTCGGCCTCCGCCTCGTTGAGTTGGTTGACCACGTGAAGAATCTGGCCCGGCTTCAGCAAGTGGGAAAGCTGCACCCGCGCGCCATGGCGGTTCAGAGTGATGGTGCGGCCTGTCGCCTCAAAAAGCCGCCCTTGTTCGTCGACGCCACTGGCGCTCACGGGGAGGCTGAACATGATGCGAGGTGTACGCCGCCGCTCTTTTTCCATCCTGCACTCGACTGCCGGAAAATTTGGCAAGAGTGTATCGAGTCACGAAATCTTATGCAACTCTAAAACGGGCTGGGTAGCGTCCTAACACGGGGGAGTGCGTTCCCGGTCGGACCTTCAGGTCCGACAACAGCCAAAACTTTTAACGGGGCATTTAGCGTCTGCGTGATAACTCGGGGAGGGGCTGCTTTTCGTAGCGGCGCCCTTCAGGGCGGCATCATAGATTCAAAGACTTGCCCGCCTAAACAGGCTGCGGAAAAACGCTTCCCTGCTGTCATCCTGAGCGTAGCGAAGGATCTCGCTCTGTGTGTTTTCAACACAATGCGAGATTCTTCGTCGCCTGCGGCTCCTCAGAATGACAGTCCCGACGGGTTTTTCCGCAGCCTGTAAAGGCGGCCTCTACAAGAGCCGGGTCTGAGGAAAAAGGGCACCTGTGATGCTGAGTTCAGCGCTGTCATACCAAGAGGCTTGCTTGCTTCCGGCCAAGCTGGTATCTTCTGGCGCGAGGTTCTGGTTCAACTCTACCGAATCGAAAACGAAGCAGGCGCCGCCGTGTGCTGCGGGTGCGAAGAGATGTCTCGAGGCTTGCTTCCTAACCACGTTGCTCGTCGCGCGGGCAGCGGTTGAAGTCGTTGAGGAGTGAATCATGGGCGAAACATTGGTTGCACCTCCCGGGCCGGAAGAACCGCCGGCGGACTCTTTTCTGAGCCGTGCGTTAGGGGTTTTCATCTCGCCGGGACCCACGTTCGAGTCAATCGTGCGCAGGCCAGACTTCCTGGGGCCGCTCATTGCCAGCATCGCGGCAGCCGTCGTGCTCACCGAAGTCATGATGTACAAGATCGGGATGGAGCGAATCGTCCGGCAGTCGATCGAACTCAGCGGCAAAGCCTCCAACCTGAGCGCGGAACAGATGCAGCAAGCCGTGCATCAGGGCGCCACTTGGGGCGCCATTCTGGGACGGGTCGGGGCGTTTCTGGGCGCACCGATCTACTTGCTCATCATGGCCGCGGTGGGCCTGTTCATTGTCAACGCCATCTTCGGTGGCACGACGAGTTTCAAGGTGAGCTTCTCGGCCATTTGCTATGCCAACTTGGTCGGGCTCGTGGGTGTGGTGCTGGCGCTGGTCGTGATCCTGTTCGGCGACCCCGAACAGTTCAATCCGCAGGACTTCATTCCGAGCAACGTGGGGTTCTTTCTAAACATTCGGGAGACCCCCAAGCTGCTCTACACGATCGCGAGTTCGTTCGACATTTTCACGATCTGGGTCCTAGTCCTGGCCGCCCTGGGGCTTTCCGCCGCCACGGCGAAAAAGGTCCGGCCGCTTCCGATTTTCCTGACTTACCTGGGCATGTGGCTCATCTGGGTGCTGGTCAAGGGGGGCCTGGCAATGCTGACAGGGTAGCAGGGTTCGTCTGAAGACCGCGTCCCCCACCGCAGGCGGGCGCCGGGAAATAGTTATACAGGGCGCGGAGAAACCGCCAAAGCTGTCATCCTGAGGAGCCGCAGGCGACGAAGGACCTCTGTATTTGCTTGAAAATTCAAATACAGGGGTCCTTCGCTTCGCTCAGGATGACAGCAGCGGAGCGTTTTTCCGCAGGCTGTGAAGCCGCATCCTGATCACGTTTGTGCTCCTGAGCCCCCTCGAATCGCATGCCCATCCAGTTTGAGATTATCGCCCAAGACAAGGTCACGCGCGCGCGTGCGGGGCTCCTGCACACGCCGCACGGCGCCGTGGAGACGCCCGTGTTCATGCCCGTGGGCACGGGGGGCACGGTCAAGGGCCTGAGGCAGGAGGAACTGGAAGCACTGGGCGTCCAAATCCTCCTCGCCAATACCTACCATCTTTATCTTCGTCCCGGGCATGAGCTGATCCGCGATGCCGGCGGCTTGCACCGCTTCATGGCGTGGCCGAGGCCCATCCTGACCGACAGCGGCGGCTTCCAGGTCATGAGCCTGAAATCGCTGGGCCGCGTGACGGAAGACGGCGTTTGGTTTCGCTCGCACCTGGATGGCTCCAAGCATTTTCTCTCCCCCGAACGCGCCGTGGAGATCCAGTTGGCGCTCGGCGCGGACATCATTATGACGCTCGACGAATGTGTGGAATACCCGGCCAGCCACCAAACCCTACAGCGCGCGGTGAGCCTGACGACGCGCTGGGCCGAACGCTCGAAGCAAGCGTTCGCTCGGGGTTCGGGATTCGGGGTTCGGGACTCGGGAATCGGGGCTAGGGATTCGTGTTTCGGCATCGGGAATTCGGACCTGTCTTCACAGTTGCGTGCGGACCCCAAATCCCTGACCCCTAGTCCCGAACCCCGAGTCCCGAGTCCCGAGTCCCGAACCCCGAGTCCCGAGTCCCGTGTCCCGAGTCCCGCGCTCTTCGGCATTGTGCAGGGGGGGACGGACAAGGAACTACGCCGCCAGAGCGCCGAGGCGCTTCTGGGCTTGGATTTTGAAGGCTATGCGCTGGGCGGGCTTTCCGTGGGCGAGCCGAAATTGGAGATGTATGACGTCGCGGAGTTCACGGCGGACCTCCTGCCGCGTGAGCGCCCGCGCTACTTGATGGGGGTGGGCACTCCGGAGGACCTGGTGGAGGGCGTGGCGCGGGGCATCGATATGTTCGATTGCGTTATGCCTACGCGCAACGCCCGCAATGCCTGCGCGTTCACATCCGAAGGGAAGGTCATCCTCAAGAACGCACGCTGGGCGCGGGACGAACGGCCGCTCGATCCTGCCTGCGGGTGCGCGGTTTGCCGCCGCTACTCCCGCGCCTACCTTCGCCATCTCTTCGTCACCGGGGAAATGCTCGGGGCGGTCCTGGCAACCCACCACAACCTCCACTTTTACCTTGACACTATGCGCAAAATCAGGCAGTCTCTTGTGTTTGGAGAGTTCGCGGAATTCCACTCTAGGGTGCGTGTGCAGCATTAATCGCTTACATTCCTGAAGCGAACCCGGAAAACCCGAACCCAGCAAATCCTGCTTGTCTGCGGCGGGATTTCACATCCAAATCCCAGAGGTTCGTGGCTCGACCTTGATCGAGTGTCTATTCGTCAATCCTGTCCTACTAGCGGCGGACCCCGGCATGGGGGGTGCGCTTTCCCAGTTCCTTCTCCTTTTCGCACCGCTCTTCGCAATCTGGTTTTTCCTGGTCATTCGTCCGCAACAACAGCAACGCAAGAAGCTCCAGCAGATGCTCACCGACCTGAAGACCGGCGACCGCGTGGTGACTAGTGGCGGCATTTACGGGACCATCATGGGTTTCCGCAATGGAGTGGTGCAGTTGCAGATTGCCAACCAGGTAAGGGTCGACCTGGCGCGCTCAGCCATTACCGGAATGGCCACCGAGGAGGCGACGGGATCGGGCAAGCAAGACGCGGGCGGCAAGGCCAAGACCTAGTTCGGGAGGCGGGCTTTTGGCTCCCGAATCCCTAACCCCGAGTCCCGGTCCGAGGAAGTTCATTCATGGAAACCAAGATCCGCAGCCGAGTCATTTTCATTGTCGTCGTCATTGCCCTGTGTATTCTGGGGATCATTGGTTTCCCCACGAACGTCCAGGAATTGCGGGATAACCTCCACAATCGTATCCACATGGGGCTTGACCTGAAGGGCGGAACCCACCTGGTCCTGCAGGTAAACGTCGAGGATGCCGTAAACATCACAGCCGACCAGGTGCTGGAGCGGTTGAAGGATGAACTGAAGGCGAAAAACATCCCCTACGCGGATATCCAGAGGGAAGACGACACGGCCGCGAATCCTCCCACGCACAGGGTCATTCTCAAAGGCCTTACGCAGGAGAAGTCATCAGATTTACAGACGCTCGTGAACGAGCAGTTTTCCGACTGGGAACTGGCACGGGTCCCGGGCGATGCGGCGGCGCGGGTGCTGACGCTCAAGACCACCGCCGCGGCAGCCCTCCGGAACCAGGCGATGCTGCAGGCCATGGAAACCATTCGCCGGCGCGTGGACGAGCTGGGAGTGACCGAGCCCACCATCGCCGAATACGGCCAGAGCGATTTCGAATTAGTGGTGCAGTTGCCGGGCGTCGATGACCCCACCCGCGTGAAGGACATCATGCAATCTACCGCCCTGCTTGAGCTGAAGCTCGTTCAGGATGGGCCTTACCCCTCGCGCGAAGCGGGGCTGGCTGCGCACGGCGGGGTGCGGCCGGTGGACGCGGATCTGCTGCCGGGTCCGACGGCCAAGAATGGCACTGAGACATGGTACATGGTGAACAAGGTCGCCGCGGTGACCGGACGTGACTTGAGCGGCGCGGAGCCCTCGCATGACCAGGCCGGACGCCCCAGCGTGAATTTCACGCTCAACCGCGACGGCGCGGCCCGCTTCGGGCGGGTGACGGGTGCCAATATCGGGAAACTCCTGGCGATTGTTCTCGATAATCGCGTCTTCGATAACCCCCCGGAAATTCACGGGCAGATCTTTGACCGGGGCGAGATTACAGGAGGAGGCTTCACACCTCAGTCTGCCCAGGATCTGGCTCTGGTGTTGCGCTCCGGCGCGTTGCCCGCCTCCATCAAATACCTTTCCGAGGAAACCGTGGGGCCCTCGCTAGGGGCCGATTCCATCCGACACGGCGTGATTGCCTCAATTGTGGGCTTACTCGCAGTAATGGGCTTCATGTTGGTCTATTATCGCGGCTCAGGCGTCAATGCGAACCTGGCGCTGGTCTTGAATCTGCTCATTCTCGTCGCTGCACTTGGCTATTTAGGCGCGGTTCTGACGCTGCCGGGCATCGCCGGAGTGATTCTCACGGTAGGCATGGGTGTGGACTCGAACGTGCTCATCTTTGAGAGGATTCGGGAGGAGCTGCGCCTCGGGAAGGCCGTGGGTGCGGCGGTGGTAGCAGGGTTTGAGCAGGCTTTCCGAACGATTATTGACACCCACGTCACTACCGTCGTTTCAGCCGCGATTCTTTTCAGTTTTGGCACCGGGCCGATTAAAGGTTTTGCCGTAACCTTGACCATCGGTTTGGTCGCCAACTTGTTCACCTCGGTTTTCGTCTCGAGGGTGATCTTCGATTACATCCTCTCCCGGCGCGAAAAGGGTGAGGCTTTGAGTATTTAGTTTGGGTGCGAAAGAAGGCGTAGCCGTGGTCCTGTTCCAACGGGATCGCCAAGTCGGGGTGGCAGGGTAAGCCTGCCTCTACGCCCATCGTTGGTTACCAAGTGCCCTGAAAGAAAATCTGGGAACTTACCGCCCCTCTGCGGTGTCAATTCAAGCGGCGGGGTCTGGAAACAGTCCATGGAGCTCTTCCACGAACCAAAGATTGACTGGATGGGAACAAAGTGGTATTTCATCTCTCTTTCTTTGGTGTTGGCCTTGGCGGGGATCATCTCGATGGTGGCCCATCGGGGTTTGGTTTACGGGATTGATTTCCGCGGCGGCACGCTGGTGGACGTCAAGTTTGCCCAGACCCCCAACCTCGACGCAATTCGGCGGCAATTGGACCAGCAGGGCCTGCGCAACGCCACCATTCAGGGGTACGGCGTTCCCAGCGATCACGAGGTTATTATTGGGCTCGATCTGCAGACCACCACCTCCAGCGAGGCGCTGGACGCCGGTAAGCGGACGATCGAAGGGGGCCTTTCAGGTCTTTACGGCGCGGGCCCAGCGGGCAAGGCGGACTTCAACAATGCCAGCCCGCAAGGAGTGGCGGAGCGCCTGACCGGCGCCGACCCCCTGGGGATTAGTTCCAAGGGTCTGGATGCCGCCACCAAGACCTATCGCGATCTCGCCGAGGCCATGGTCAACTACCGGAACTCTCCGCCGCGCAGCGGCCTGGTTACTGACCTGGCAGACCTGCGGAACGTACCGGGGGTCACCCCTGCCGTGGTTGCAGCGATGTCGAATGACTTTTACTTGTCCAGCTACGCGGTCAAGAATACGCAAATTGTGGGACCGAAGGTGGGTGGTGATCTGCGTCGTCAAGCCGTGTATGTGACGCTCGCGGGCCTGGGTGCGATGCTGATTTACATTTGGTTTCGTTTTGAGCTAATCTATGGCGTGGCGGCGGTGATCGCCACTTTCCACGATGTCATTATTACGCTCGGATTTTTCTCCCTGCTGAATAAGGAGATTACCCTGACGGTCATCGCGGCCCTGCTGACGCTGGTGGGCTACTCCATGAATGACACGATCGTTGTCTTCGATCGAATCCGGGAGAACGTCCATTTAAATAAGCGCGAGGAATTCAGCCGTCTCGTGAACCACAGCATTAACCAGACGCTCAGCCGGACTATCTTGACCTCCGGCTTGACCTTCCTGGCTGTTCTCTCCCTCTTCCTGTTCGGAGGTGAAGTTATTCACGGCTTCGCTTTCGCGCTGGTAGTGGGAGTGATCATCGGCACTTATTCCTCCATCTTCATTGCCAGTCCGATCGTGGTGTACTTTTACCAGCGCATGGCCCAAGGCGGAGCAGGACAGAAGACCAAGGTTTTCGAACGCGAGGGCGCTGCGGCCCGCCGTTAGTGGCCGGGCGGTTTCGTATGGTTTTGGAACGTGGCTAGTTTCTGAGGAGGCAATAATCCATGTTTGAAGACACCTTGCTGGAGTCCGCGCCAAAGCGTGCGCCAACCTTAAAGCCCAAACATTGGCTCATTTCGATCGCGATCGGCGTGGCGGTTTTCTTGGCAGGGTACTTTTTACTGCCAGTAGTCTCGTTTGGGGCCGAGACCAAGGTGATCGTGGCGCAGTCGATTATCCTGGCTGCCGTGATTGCCTGTTTTGCCCTGATACTTTGCTATGTTGTGGCGGACGCGGGGCGTCACGGGTTCAACCCGGTCATCTGGTTCATTATCAACCTGCTCTTGCCCCTCGTCGGCTTTGTCATCTACCTGGTCTACTCGGCGGTTAAGACCGACGATTGGAAACGGGCGACCCTGCCGATTGCCTACATGGTGGAAGTCATCATCGTCGGCCTGATAGTGCTGTACCCGTTGATCTATACGGAGGCTTTGCCGAAGGCGCAGTTGATGACTTTCCTGGCGGCTCCACCTCCCCCCCCGCCTCCCCCGCCCCCGCCGGCGGCTGCTGCTCCCGCTCCCAAGATCATCAAGCGCGTCAGCGCCGAAGACATCATGCGAGCTCCCACGGTCATCCCCAAAAACATTGCGCAGATCAAGGACGAGCCTGAGCCGCTTCCCAACGCCGGTGCCGTCGGCGTGGTGGGTGGCGTGCCCGGCGGCGTGCCGGGAGGCCAGATGGGCGGCGTGATTGGCGGCGTCATCGGCGGCGTGCTTTCCGCTGCTGCGCCTCCACCTCCTCCTCCGAAAGCGGCAGCTCCCAAGCGCATCCGGGTCGGCGGTCAGGTGGAATCGGCGAAACTGATTTTCCAGCCCAAACCCGAATATCCGCCCCTCGCCAAGATGGCGCGCATTCAGGGCACGGTGCGGCTGGAGGCCATCATCAGTAAAGACGGCACGATTCAAGACCTGAAAGTGCTGAACGGCCACCCCTTGCTGGTCAAATCGGCGATTGAAGCCGTGCAGCGCTGGCGCTATCAACCGACGCTGCTCAACGGCGAACCGTGTGAGGTGGTCACCGAGATCGATGTGAATTTCACGTTGGCGGAATAGTCCGACGATTCTGGAAAATTTCGAGGAGGGAACACAATATCATGTTAGCGGCAAACCTTTTGTCACTGGGTCTGTGGTTGTTCCAGGAAGGCGGGGAGGCAACAGTGGGATTTGACCCCGTTTCCATGTGGCGTTCAATGGGCTGGCCGGCCCGCACGGTGGTGATCGTCCTGCTCATCATGTCGGCCTGGTCGATCGGGGTCATGATCGACCGTTGGATTGCTTTCAGTTCCGCTCGCAAGCAGTCGCGGGTTTTCGCCCCGGCAGTGGCGGGTGCACTGAAGGATGGCAAGATTGACGAAGCTATTTCCATTGCGGAGCAGAACAAGCGGAGCCACCTGGCCAAAGTGGTCACGGCGGGTCTGCAGGAATTCCAGGCGCACCAGGCTTCTACTGAAATTTCCGGTGAGACCATCGAGGCCTCCAAACGCGCTCTGGAACGGGCTGCGGCGATCGTGCACGCCGAACTGAAGCGGGGCGTTTCCACCCTGGCTACCATCGGCTCCACGGCCCCCTTTGTCGGCCTGTTCGGCACTGTGCTGGGCATCATCCACGCGTTCGAAGGGATTTCTTCGGCCAAGTCCACCGGTTTGGCGGCCGTCGCGGGCGGTATCGCAGAAGCCCTGGTCACCACCGCTTTCGGTTTGTTCGTCGCCATCCCGGCCGTGTGGATCTACAACTACTTCACCAGCAAGATCGAGTCGTTCGACGTCGAGATGGACAACTCCTCGTCGGAGTTGATTGACTACTTCATCAAGCGGAGTTCGCGAGGGAAGAAGTAAATGGCCAAGAGAACATCAACGCTAGGGGCAGTCTCGGATATTAACGTGACCCCCATGGTGGATGTGATGCTCGTCCTGCTGATCATCTTCATGGTGATTACGCCCATGCTGCAGAAGAACATCAGCGTTGACATGGCGAAAGCCATCAACGCCCGCAACATGCCCGACGACGAAAAGGAAGATGCGGTGGAGTTGGCGGTCACCCGGGATGGCAAGATCTACCTGGGTTCCAGCCAAATCCAAGTCGACAAGATCACCACCGCGGTGAAGGACAAGATCTCGACCAAGCTGGACAAGACGGTCTTCGTCAAAAGCGATGCTCGCGCCAAGTATGGCGACGTCGTTTCCGTGGTGGATAACGTCCGCGCGGCGGGAGTGGACACCCTGGGTCTGCTTACCGAACGGGTCGAGCACCGTGCGCCGGGAGCGCCTGCCGAAGTCACGCAGTAACGCGCCTCCGGGACGCTCCCCTCGATTCGTTTAACCTGAAGGAGGGTAGTACTATGGCTATGGCCGTAGGGGGTAGCAAGAAAGGTCCCCTGGTGGACATGAATGTTACCCCGCTCATTGACGTCTTGCTGGTGCTGCTCATCATCTTCATGGTGATCACACCCTTAACGCCCAAAGGCCTGGACGCGCTCGTTCCGCAGCCGAATCCTAACAAGGACAAGCAGGTTGATCAGGACATCCTGAACCGCACCATTGTCGTCTCGATCGATGCGCAACGACAGATAAAGATCAATCAGGAACCGACTACGTTACAGGCTTTGGGGCCGCGTCTCGAGGACATTTTCAAAACCCGCAACGAGCGCATTATGTTCGTAAAGGGTGATCCCACCCTGCCGTTTGGCGATGTTGCGACAATTATTGATATCGCCAAAGGGGCTGGACTCGATAAGATTGGGTTGATTACCAAGGCGGTTGAGGAAGGCTAGCCGTTCCACTGGCCTTGGCTAACGGAGGAACCCAGATGAAACTCTACAAGCTCGCCCCGCTCTGTGGGGCATTGCTGCTGGCCCTGATATCCTGCGGGTGCAGCAGGCTGAAGGCGCGAGACCAGCTTAACAAGGGGGTCGCGGCTTTCCGCAATGCGCAGTTCCAACAGGCTATCATGCACTTTAAGAGCGCTGTAGCTCTTGATCCCACGCTGCTCAACGCCCGGCTTTACCTCGCCACGGCGTATGAGAATCAATATATCCCGGGCGGCGACTCGCCGGACAATCTCAAGATTGCCCAGCAGGCGATCGACGCTTTCGAAGAAGTGTTGAAGATGGATCCGGGCAATACCACCGCCATCGCCAGCGTCGCCACGATCTATTACAACATGAAGAAATTCGACAAGGCGAAGGAGTACCAGCAGCGCCGCATCCAGATCGAACCCTCTAACCCGGAGCCCTACTATTGGATCGGGGTGATGGACTGGGCCGTCTGCTTCCCGCGCACCCAGCAGCTTCGAAGGGATTTGCATGTCGATGCACCCAAGGACCCCGTAAACCACCCCGACGTGCTGCCGCCTATTCCCAAGAAGGCGCTCGCGGATCTGACCGAACAGAACGGCCCCCTGGTGGACGAAGGCATCAAGGCCCTGAGCAAAGCCATCGAGCTCAAGCCCAACGGCTACGATACGATGGCTTATCTCAATCTGATGTATCGCCAGAAGGCTGAGATCGAGTCGGACCCGGACGCCCGCGAGGCAGATATCAAGCAGGCTGAGGACTGGATCGACAAGTACGTCAACGCCAAGAAGGCGGCGGCTAACGCGCCCCCACCCGCAGGCGGGATTACGTCCCAGTAGGCCTGACCGCTCCCTTCTCGAAGCCCTGGCCGGATTCCTCTTGACCGCAAGGTCGAAAGCGAATCCGGCCTTTTGTTTTTCAGCCCCGCACACCGCCCTGCCCCGGCTGCGGCCTCAAGTCATAACGGGCTCTGGCGGCTGGCCATGGCCGCGCGGAAGACGGCCAGATTGTTTGCGTTGATCACGATGGTGCCGGTGTCGACGCGCGCGGGCAACGGCGAGGCCGGCGCTGTCCGCCAGTCCTTAAACTCGTGCACCACGTTGTGGTGCAGGTCGTCGAGGAAGCGTAGACCGTAGAACGCCATCGTGTAAGACTTCTGGGCAATCGTCGCAGAGACTACTTTTTGTTGGATGAAGTCGAGGGTCTCGGGATTCTTGTCCATGGCCACGACGGGAACCTGACCGTCCAACCCGAGCCGGTGCAGGGTCTCCGCCGCGCCCGGCCCCCCCGAAGCCTCCAGGCACAAGATGCCGTCAACAGTCTCCTTCTTTCTGAACAGGTCGGAAACCAGATCGTTCGCCGTGCGTGGATCGCCCTGGTCGTCTAGCGCGTGTGCAATCTTGAGGTCGGGGTATTTGGCAAAAACCTCCTGGGCCCCGCGCAGGCGTTCCTCTAGGTTGAGTTGGCCAGGAATCGTAATCACGACAAGCCGGCCCTTCCCGTTCATCAAACTCGCGATTTGTCTCCCGCTTTCCATGCCGGCCTGGCGGTTGTCCGTACCCACAAACAGGACGCGCTTGGAATCGGGCGCGTCGGTGTCCATCGCGATCACGGGAATTCCCGCGCCGACGGCTTCGTTGATGGCGGCACTGAAAAGCTCCGGCCGTCCGGGCGACACCAGGATCCCCGCAGGGTGTTGGGCCACTGCTTCCTTGAACACCTTCAGTTCTTCTTCCGGCGAATAATACGTCGGCCCGCGGAAATCAGCCTTCACACCTAAGCCGTGCGCGGCGTCCAGGAAGCCCGCCTGTGCCTCTTGCCAGTACGAAAGGTTGACGTTTGCGGCCACCAGGATGTACCGCTCGGTTTCTTCATGTAAGGGCTTCTGGCAGGAAACCGCAACCACGGTGACCAGAAGCATCCCCAGGAAAACAACCATCGGTTGACGCTGTCTCATGCTCTCCTCCTTACTGTCGTCCGTGCGCCTCTTTGGGTGAAAATCGGGATGGTGGAAAACTCCGCCTGAGATCTCTCTGCAGGGGGAAAGGGTATCACAAAACCGTTCCATGGGAGCCCCCCCTCTCTCTCCCGGGGGGCGCATCCCCCCACGGCGCAGCGGGCCAAGTTCTCCCGAAAGCAGGAGTCCCGCATCGGGGCAATTCATGAATTTCCCCCACGCCGCCCTGGGCGAAGGGTTATTCTGTTCGCCTGCCGGCCGCCGCTACACGGTTCTTCCACAAACTGCTAGAATGGCAATGCTGCGTATGGTTCAATTCGAGGACATCCTCCGACAAGTGCAGTCCTACCGCCCGAGTGAGGATCTCGCCTTGCTCTCGAAGGCTTATGATTTCACCGCCGCGCAGCACAGCACGCAGAAGCGCCTTTCCGGTGAGCCGTTCATTTCCCACCCGCTGGAAGTGGTGCTGATCCTGGCGGGCATGAAGCTGGACCCGACCTGTCTCACCGCGGGCATGTTGCACGACGTCCTTGAGGACACCCGCACCACCCCGGAGCGCATTCGCCAGGATTTCGGCGACGAAGTGGCGCGCATCGTCGAAGGCGTCACCAAGATCGGCCGCATCAAGTTCCTGAGCCCCGAAGAGCAACAGGCCGAGAACTTCCGCAAGATGCTGCTCGCCATGGTGGACGATATCCGCGTCGTCCTGGTCAAACTGGCGGACCGGCTGCACAACATGCGCACCCTCGAATATCTCTCCCCCGACCGTCGCGAACGCATCGCGCGCGAGACTCTGGAGATTTATGCGCCCATTGCTCACCGCCTGGGCATGGGAAAGGTTCGGGGCGAACTGGAAGACCTCGCCTTTCGGCACCTGGAGCCCGACGCGTTTGAGGAACTCAAACGGGCCGTGGAAAACCGTCGCAAAGTGAGCGATGAATTTCTGGCGGAAGTGCGCGCGCAGGTCGACGCCAAAATGCTGGAGACGCATGTCCCGGCGCGCGTGGAAGGCCGCGTCAAGCGCTTGTACAGCATCTGGCAGAAGCTGCGCCGCCAGCAAATTCCCATCGAGCAGGTCTACGACCTGCTCGCCGTACGCATCATCACCGACAGCGTCAAGAACTGCTACGCCGCACTGGGTATCATTCATAACACCTGGCGGCCCGTCCCCGGCCGGATCAAGGATTTCATCGCCATTCCCCGCCCCAACCTCTACCAGTCGCTGCACACCTCGGTCATCGGCCCGCACGGCCAACCCTTTGAGGTGCAGATCCGCACCGAGGAGATGCACCGCATCGCCGAGGAAGGCATCGCCGCGCACTGGAAATACAAGGATGGGCGGCCGCTCACGCAGCAGGACGAGGAGCGCTTCGCCTGGCTGCGGCACCTGGTGGAGTGGCAGCAGGAAATGCGCGACCCGGGCGAGTTCCTCTCCACGCTCAAAATCGACCTCTACCCCGAAGAGGTTTACACCTTCACGCCCAAGGGCAAGGTCATCGTGCTGCCTCGCGAGGCCACGCCGATCGATTTCGCCTACGCCATACACACCGAGGTCGGCCACCACTGCGTGGGCGCCAAGGTGCACGGCCGCATCGTGCCCCTGAAGTATCGGCTGCGCAACGGCGATATCGTCGAGATCGTCACCCAGGCCAACCACGCACCCAGCCGCGACTGGCTCGGCCTGGTCAAGACCTCGCGCGCGCGCAACAAAATCAAGCACTGGATCAACTTCGCGCAGCGCAAGCAGGCACTGGAAATCGGCAAGCGCCTGATCGAGAAGGAAGCCCGCAAATACGAAATCAGCCTGAAGAAGATTGCTGACGAAGACTACGCGCGCGTTTCCCGTGACTACGGTTGCACGGCGGCCGACGACCTGTACGCCGGGATCGGCTACGGAACATTCGCAGCGCGTCAGGTGCTTGCGAAGCTCGTGCCCACGGCCAAGCTCGAACCCGCGCAGGCCTCGCGCCCCGGTAGCTCCTTCAAGCGGGATCTCGGCGTCCCCTCCGACCTGGCCATCCAGGTGCACGGCCACGACGACCTGATGGTCTATCGCGCCAGGTGCTGCAATCCCGTGCGGGGCGAGGAAATCATCGGCTACATCACGCGCGGTAAAGGCATCGCCGTGCACGCCCGGCACTGTTCCAACGTCCAGAACCTGTTCTACGACGCCGATCGCCGTATCGAAGTGGAGTGGGTTGGCCCCAAGGGTGCGTTCTATCCGGTTAAGCTCATCCTGATTGCGGAAGACCGCCAGGCCATGCTGGCGGACGTCACCTCTGCCATCGCCGGTGTGCACGCGAATATCCAGAACATCGAGGCGCGCACCGGCGACAACCGCGCATACATCGATGTCACGGTCGATATCGTAGACCTCGAGCACCTCGAGAAGATCATCTCCTCCCTGCGCAAGATTGAAGGCGTCTATCAGGTCGAGCGCGTCATGCCGTCCTAACCGCGAGGCGCAGGGCGTCGCCGTGGCTGAGTGCCCGCCCATCCTATGGGCGGCCCGGAGACCGGCCAATCTTGATGACGGGCGCCCTCCGCGGCCTTTTTAGCCCGAATGGCTCACCAGGCTGAGTCATTATCTTCGGGCCGTCGGAAGAGCCGGGCTCAGGCTCGACCCCGCCCTGGGGAAACGCGGTATGATTCCCCTCATCATGATCTTCAGAACCCTCCTTGAGGCGACCCCATGAGACTCCCTTGCACATCCCTTTCACTGCTCGGTGCTTTAGCGCTGGGAACCTTGAGTGTCCGCGCCGCCGGTCCGGTCACGACGCGTGAGCAAGGCGCTACCCTCACGCTCCGAAAAGCTGACGTACGCGTTGTTTGAGGGGAGGGTGCTGTAGATCCGCCCGGAGCCTGCCCGAAGCGGAGCGAGAGAAGTGCAGAAAACCCTGACCGTGCGGAGCTGCCGTGGGTGGTGCGTGCAGGGCTCCACTACCTGGTGCCGCGGCCCGAGCAGTGCCTGCTGGTAGGAACCAACCGCGGAATACGTGGGTTACGATAAGGCCACGATAGGTGAGGGCCTGCGCTCGGTGCTGCAGGGCGCGACGAACCTCGCGCCGCTCGTGGCCAGCCTGCGCTTCCGGCGCGCCTGGGCGGGCCTGCGGCCCGACCCCACCGACCACCTGCCGATTCTGGGTTATGGGGAATTTGAAAACCTGGTGTTCTCAACCGGCCATTTCCGGAACGGCATCCTGCTGGCGCCGGTGACGGCGGAGATCATCGCGGAACTGGTTCTGAAGGGGTCAGCTTCCCGGCCGATGGAAGCCTGCCGGCCCACGCGCTTCAGCATGCCGGCGGGCGAACCGCCCCCCTGGCATCGCACTAGATGATGACCTGTTCCCTCGCGCCGTAAGGACGCCGTGGGTCGCCGAGAGCCTCCAGCGAGCGGACGAACGCCTCCACGAGGTCAGGATCGAACTGAGTGCCGGAGCAATGTCGTAGTTCTTCCACGGCCTCCTCCACGCTGCGCTCGGGCTTATAGAGCCGCTGGGAGACCATGGTATCAAAGCAATCTGCCACGGTGATGATGCGTGCGCCCAAGGGGATGTTCCCGCCCCGCAGCCCGTCCGGATAGCCTTTCCCATCCACCATCTCATGGTGGTTCCGTACCATGCCCCGAATGCCCTCGATCACCTTCGACTTGAGCGGCTCCAGAATTTTTTCTCCCAGCAACGTGTGGCTCTTCATCAGATTGTATTCATCCGTGGTCAGGCGCGAGGACTTATTGAGGATCGCTTCTGGCACGCCGATCTTGCCAATGTCGTGCAGGATGCCGCCCAGGCGGACCTCCTCAATCTGCGTGTCGGACAAGCCGAGCTGCCGCGCGATTTGCGCTGCCAGGCGCGAAACAGCCTTCGAATGGTCCCGCGTGTAGTGGTCCTTGGCATCGATCGCGAACGCCAGAGCCGTTACGGTTTCGAGCAGCGAGGTGGCCTCCCCGTCGCCTTTTTGCATCACGTGCTCAAAGCCTTTCAGGTAGTGGTTGAAAGCCTCGGGGCCGGTGGAGAACCTGCGCTTCATGGTCACGCCCAGGTAAGCTTCCAGCAACTGGCGGTCCGCCTGGGCGGACTCCAGCGTCAAGGACGCTACGCGCACGCAATTCCCCGCCCCATGTTTGGCTAGGTACATGCCGGAATCCGCCACACGCAGGATTTCCTCTTGCGTGGGGCCGTGCACGGGGAAAGTCGCAATGCCAAAGCTGGCGGTCACGCCGTGTGCTGCCAGGAAGCGGTCGGCCTCGATGCGGGCCCGCAGGCGCTCCGCCAGGACTTCCGCCTGTTCGGTGCGCGTCTCCGGCATCAGGATGGCGAACTCATCCCCGCCGTAGCGTGCCATCACGTTGGATTGGCGCACGCAGTCGTTGAGCAGATGCGCGACCGCGGTCAGCACCTTGTCGCCTTCCAGGTGACCGTGCCGGTCGTTGACCAGCTTGAAGCGGTCCAGATCCATCATGATGACCGAGAACAGGTGGCCGGAGCGTGTCGATCGGCGCCATTCGCGGTCGAGCCCCTCCATGAAGAAACGGTGGGTTTTTAGACCCGTTAGCCCGTCGGTGATGGCCTGTTCCAAAGCCACCTGATAGGCGCGCGCATTGTGGAGCGCTATGGCGAGTTGGTCCGCCAGGGTTCGCAGGGTGAGCACGTCCTGCTGCGAGAACGCGTAGAGACGCCGGCTCTCCAGGCTCAGCACACCCAACAATTCTTCGCGATACTTCAAGGGAAGACTCAGCGCGGCCCGAATGCCGGGATGGAGCGGGACGTACTGCGGCGACTCTGCCACGGAATTGGCCAGGACCGGCTCGCCCGAGTCAGCGGCTACTCCGGCCAGTCCTTCCCCCATGCGAATGCGGCGGCCCAGCAACTCCGGGCCGTAGCCGGCTTCCGCCTCAACCACCAGTTCCTCCCGCTCGGAATCCATGATCTCGATCCGCGCCAAATCATACCCGAAAGCGCTACGAACCTGACGGCAGATGGTGGGGAGCAGTTCCTCCGGGTCCAGCACCGAGCTGGCTTTGCGCCCCAGCTCATTGAGCAGCGCCAAGTGGCTGGCTCGCCGCTGTTCCTTCTTGAAAAGCCGGGCGTTCTCAATGGCCCCCGCCGCCTCTTGCGCCAGCACCTGCACCAGATCAAACTGCCTCTTGGTGACGGCATGCTCGCGCTGGAAATCCGTCAGCGCCAGCACGCCCATCGAGCCATCGGAGAAGTGCACTGGCACCCCGCACCAGGTGCGGACGCGCGGATCCATCGGCGCCAGGCCCAACCCACGGATAGTTCCCTCCACGTCGCACGCTACCAGCAACGGCTGGCGAGTGCGATGCACATACTGTGTGAGCGAGTTGGCGGGAGCGCCCGTTCCCGCCCCTTGGGGCCCGGCGGTTTCAGTCGGCGCTACGACCTCCAGCGGACCTTCCTGAGTGTCCTGCAGAGCCAGATCGAAATTCGCGCCGCCGACGAGGCCGGCCAGTTCGCGGCGCAGAATATCGATCTGGGCGTTCAGGTCAAAAGTGGAGAGCAGGGATTCGCCCACGCGGTGGAGGATTCTCATCTCCTCCTCCCGGCGCTCCGCCGCGCGGTTCAGCAACCAGTTCTCGACGGCCACACTCACCTGATTGCCGATAGCCAGGGCCACGCGAAGCTCCTGGGACTCGAAACTCCGCACGCTGCGAAAGCCCAGCACCAAAGCTCCGTAGGATTTGTCGCGGACCTGTAACCCCACCACCACCAGTGTCCGCAAGCCTTCGGCCCTCAGGACGTTGCGTAATTCGTTGAAGATGGGATCGCGCTGCCACGCCGTTACCACTTCCGACCGGCGCATGTCCGGGAAAACCATCAGGGCGCCCCAGCGCTCGCCGCTCGCGAGGAGGTAGCGATGGAGGGGGTCACGGCCGAGCTGCTCCGCTGTCTGCGCTGACAGACCTCTGGCTCCGCAATGACCTATTCCCTCGCCCCCGTCGTCATCCAGCAGGATGTATCCGTCCTGCGTGTCCAACATGTCCAACGCGCCACGGAGCGCCTGCTCCACCATCTGCTGGGGTTCACGACACTCGGAAAGTTCTTTGCTGAAGAAATGCAGGCTGGAAAACCAGAAGACTTCCGTGCCCCGGCGCAGCCTCGTGCTTCGCGTCCGCAGGGCCCGGGTGAGGGACCAAATGATGACGGTGACGGCAAAAAACACGAGGGAAAAAACTAGCGCCGAGCCGCCGGGATGAACCGCCATTGCAGTCACTCCAGGCAGGGAAGTCGAACCTTCCCCGCATGCATGCTCTCTGCCGACTGCTATGTTTCCCGTCGACTGGCGCTGGCTCGATGGGCGCAGAGGGGTATTATGGATGTCATGTCGACCGAACGGTTCCCCCTACCGATGCGGTCTGACTTCAACTACCTGTGCAAAATATACGCCACTCCGCTTCGCGCGTCAACCTCTGTTCGATTACAAATGTTGTAGGGTATTTACATTTGAGGTACGTCTCCATTGAGCAAATATCACGGTGCTCTACTGAAGGTCCGAGGCGTTTTCCCTCCACCGATCCTTCGGGCCCAAGCCTGGCGCCTGGGTTGGCCGCCGAGGCTTCCTCCGCCCTTCGTCTTGAGGGCTGCAGTCCCGCGAGGCGGAACTCTGCGCAACTGGCTCTCGCAGGTCTACTGAACGCCCGTCCGCCCGGCTCCGCTGCGCGGAGAATCACAGCAAACCCCGGCAGACGCGCGGGTTCGGACAGCCACCCACGCGACCCGACACAGTCAGGAAATCGTGCAACCTTTCAGACGGCTCCCACGTCTAAATAGGTAACTCAATTCTATTGACTACCTGAGGAAGTGGGTAATCCCGGGTTTCCCGAATTATCCACTTCCTCCTTCCCATGCTCATCCAGATTTTCAACTGCGGGAAAAGAAGGGTGCCGGGCAGAAGGGTTCTCTGGCGCCGAGGAAGTGATTTGTTTTGCGGTTGGGGTAAACCTCCCATCACATCTGGCGAGCTCGCCTTCGGAAGCGAACCCGCGTCGAATTGTCTGTGACCCATTCCGAGGCTGTGTGAGAACTCTCCACAACGGCGGCTGTGCCGCTCAGTCTACCCGTGTTTTCACGCAGACTCTCTGAGGGTCACGAGGGCAGGGGTGGCCAGCCTTCGGAGGCGCTGCACTTGGATATCTTCTTGTTCCCCTTCAGGGATCGAGTCCGCACCGCATTTGCCTGAAAATGAGTCGCCTCCGGTGCCGAGAAACCGAAAAACGTTTTGCGCCTGGCACGGGGAAGCTATATACTGCCCGTCCTCAAGTAAAGTGGCATCCCCTCAAGGAATTTTGGTTGTGGCTCGTCAACTCCAGAAGGCCGACCGTCCTTTAGAAGCAACGCCGGAGCACACACGCATGGACCTGGTTAGGGAAATTGACGAGATGAGTTGCGATTTCCGCACACCCCTCGAACCCCAGGGGGCCATGGAGGCGCTGGTCAACCACCTGGTAACACGATCGGCGGTGGCGGCGGCCGGAATCTGGCGCCTGGATTCTGCGCAGTCGCACCTGGGACTCGCGATCTCCGCCGGGGACTACCCCTTTCCGGCCTCCTGGTGCGAAGCCTCCACCAGCCATACGCTGCTGGGAAGACCCGTGCAGACGAAGCTGCCGCAGGTCTACCCGGGAATCGCACTGGAAGGAGACGAAATCGCTCCATGGGTGGCGCAGCACAAGGTCGGCTTTCTCGCGGCCTACCCACTGTCAGGGGGGACCCAGACCTTCGGCGTGCTGGTTCTTGCCGGCGCGAAAACTCCGGAGGAACCCTGGCTGGCGCTCTTTCGTCTGTACGCGCGGCTTGCCTCCGTCGCGTTGCGGGATGCGGAACTGTTCGCCTCCACCCAACACAACCTGGACAAGCTGCAGTTCCTGGTCGAGGCCAGTAAGGCGCTCAACTCCACCCTGGATCTCTCCGAACTCCTGGGCCGAATTCTGGAGGTTGCCAAAACCCTGGCGAAAGCCCAACGGGGAACCCTGTTCCTGGTGGATGAGAAAACGGACGAGATCTGGTCGCTCATCGCGCATGGCATGGAGAAGCAGGAAATCCGCCTTCCGCTGGGCCGCGGAATTGCCGGCCACGTGGCCAAGACGGGGGAGATCGTCAACATACCCGATGCTTACGCCGATGCGCGCTTCGATCCCGAGGTGGACAAGCGCACGGGTTTCCATACGCGGAACATCCTGGCTCTCCCCATCCGGAACAAGGCCGGCAAAATCATTGCCGCCCTGCAACTCCTGAACAAGACTCAGGGCAGCTTCACCGATGAGGACACGGACTTCCTGCTGACGCTCTCCGGACACATGGCGCTCAGCATCGAGAACGCCCAGCTTCATCGCGACCTCCTGGAGAAAGAACGCTTGGAGCGCGAGGTAGCACTGGCCCGGGGCATCCAGCTCAGCCTGCTGCCCGAGACGACGCCCGTCCTCCCGGGTTTTGATATCGCGGTCTTGAATGAACCCTGCTACGAAGTGGGCGGCGACTACTACGATTTCCTGACCCTGGGACCGCACACGCTGTTGGTGGTCATTGCGGATGTGGAAGGCAAGGGCATCAGCTCCGCCATGGTGATGTCGAACCTCCAAGCCACCTTGCGGGCGCTCGTGCTGCATTTGCATTCCCTGAACGACCTTGCCGAAACCGTGAATCGCATGATCCTTACCGATACGCGCGGTCAGAAGTACATGACCATGTTCATGGGGCTGATCGATACGCGTCGGAAAGCGATTCACTACATCAACTGCGGGCACGTTCCTCCGGTCATCGTGCGGCCCGGCGAGGCACCCACCCAGCTTACCGAGGGCGGCATGGTGATCGGTTTATTCGAGGAAGTTCAATACGACCGCGGCCACGTGAAATTCCAGCCCGGCGATATCCTGGTTCTCTGCACGGATGGAATTACCGAGGCGATGGATACGCACGACGAGGAGTTTGGCCTGGAACGACTCATCGCCAGCGTCAGCGACGCCGCCGAACTCAAAGCCAAAGAGATCGTACTGAAGGTGTGCGACGATGTGACTAAATACTCCCGCGGCGGGACGCACATCGATGACAAGGTAATGCTGGCCATCAAGATCGCCAAAACCCCTTGAGGAACATCCGCAGGCTAGCGCCGGGCGCGTCGCAGGATTCCCGCCCGGGCTGCCTTAAGGGGGCTTCACCTCGGTCAATGTTAACTCGACCAGCCTGCCCGCTGCGAACTTCCGCCTCAACCAGTCTTCCAGTTCCACCCGCAGCGCGTCCAGATCCACTTGAAAACTCGCCTGCAACAAGCCATCCGCCACGGGGAGCGTCTCATCAAAAGCGCCGCGCCCGGTGAAGCTGCGCATGCAGAAACTATCCAGCCATTCGAGGGGGCAAGACCGCAGACCCTCGGCGCTTACGACTTCGACGCGAATGGTCCTGGCAAACACAGATACTCCCCAAAACTCATGCACCTACGAAAAGCGGCAAGGGGCCGTCCGCCCCTATTGAGGGTTGCATAATATAGTGACAGTTCTCGAGTAGCGCCGGCATCTTGCCGGCACCGGAAAATGCCGCCGGGACGGCGGCGCTACAAAGAATGACCTGCGGCCGCGGCCAGCAAACATTCACCTTAACGGAAATGCCATCGTGGTCATCAATGCCAGGGCCGGCTGGGTAGTGTCCAGCCGCGTGTGCTGGACTACCACGGCCACGTCACTCTCCACCTTCAAGGCCATTGGCTTGGCCACCGGGATCGCTTCTCCGCGGCGGTTCTTCAGCCTCTCCAGGCGAATATGCACCGTTCGCAAGGGAGGGCACGTAACCTCAAAGCCCCCGAGTGGTTCACGGTCTTCGAAGTAGACGGTGAGCTTGATTTTCGCGGATCGGGATTTCAGGTTCAGGACGCAGGCTGACTCGTGACTCTTCAGCTCGCCGGTGCTTTGGTCCGGCAGATAGCTGTCAGGAATAATCCACACCTTGGCGCCGACGGGTTTCTTTGCCATTCCAACCTCCTCTGGGTACGATGCGATCTCAACTCGGGTACACTGTCCAATGTGGCCGCTGGCAATGCTGCGGGCTGCTAATGGTCATCACCCTTCCGGCCGGAAGCTCTTGACCAAAGCATTCAAATCGATCTTCTCGGTGGACCTAATCACGCGGCCGCCGGAACGGGGAGCCACCAGATCTTTTCCAACCATGAAGGCCAGGCGATAGAGCTCTGCGAAGGGGAACTCGGACGCCGGCCCGCCCTGGCCGCCCACGACCTCGGACCCCAGGCGTACGTTATCAATCATGCGGCCGGGGTGCCGCAGGTGATAGGGGTTGCGCAAGACCTCCCCACCGTGCTCGGCAGTTGCCATGATCAGGATAGCCTCAACTTCCGGCGAGACGCCCACCATCAGGTTCGGCCGGGAGTTCTGGTGCCAGAATTCTGTTTCGATGAAGGGCAGGGGGCCTCGGCGAGTCCGCTCGAGGTAGGCGCCTAGAGCGTCCACTGCAAGGTGGTGGGTTCCAATGTGCGCGGTGTTGAAGTCCTCGCCGTGCGGCGCAAAGACGACATCGGGGTTTTCCCGCTCAAAGACTTCACTGAGCACCTGCACCTTCGCGGCCCACTCCGCCGCGTGGTTCGTGCGGTTTTCGAGGGTGACGCGGTCGAACCCCAAGGGAGGATTGGCCACGACCAAATTGAAGCCGAGCACCCGGCACGCCGAGTCGAGTTCACGCAGGCGGCGGGCTCGCTGATCCGGATTGCTTCCAAAAGTGATGGCGCAGTCGGTCACCGCCGCACCCAGTTCCAGGCGCAGCCGGAGCGGCAGGGCGCCGATCAGGGCTTCGTCATCGGGGTGCGGCGAACAGACCACGACCCTCAGCGCTTCCCCTCCTGAGACCACCACGGCGGGCGCAACCAGAGGCTGGGGGGAGGGGCCCAGGGGAATTTCCTTCCCTGCTTCCATCGCCCTGATGTTTACCTGCACATAGCGAAGCCAGCGTTTATGCCGAATCTTCCAGGCTGCGGACGGGTCCTTGGGCATGCGGTCACCTCCCCTGCGGGTCACAAGCGGGAAATTGCTATCCTACGACATTGTCCTGCCTTTCCAAAAGCCCAAAGAAGCCGTTTTGTCTCCAGATGATTTTCCCGCCGTTTCCATAGGAAGGGGCTCGAATGTGCGCCCTCTTGTGTGTACAATTGCCGGGTTCGAGAAGGACCAAATTTGAGATCCCGAGGTGAGGTATGAATCGACGAAGGATTCTAGTAATCCTGGCCCTGGCCTTGGCGCTTGTTCCCGGCCGCGCTTTGGCCGACGAATGGAAGCAACTCTTCAACGGAAAAGACCTGACCGGCTGGACGCATGTGGGCCCGGGTGGCGACACGGTCGAGAACGGGCTGATTCGCACTCATGGTGGCATGGGACTGCTCTACTGGACGGGCGGGAAGGTCGGCAATTGTGTTATCCGCGTCGTCTATCGCATGCGTGATAAGAACGACAACTCCGGCGTCTTCATTCGGATCCCCATCGAACCGCGCGAGGAGTGGATGCCTGTACACTACGGCTACGAAGTGCAAATTGATAATGAGCCGGAGAAATCCGGCGAAGATGAGTACCATGTCACGGCCACACTCTATTCGCTCACCAAACCGCTCGCGAAGCCGGGGAAGCCCGGGCCGGAGTGGAACACGATGGAAATCACGCTGGATGGCCCGCACACCGTGGTCGTCCTGAACGGCGTGAAGGTGACGGACTACACCGAAGGCCAGCCCGTTCCGGCGCGGAAGTTTGACTTTGAGCCGCAACGCGGCACACGCCCCATCGAAGGCTGGATGGGTTTGCAGAACCACAGCGACAACGACATCGTCTTCTTCAAGGAAGTGGCAATCAAGCCGCTGAAGAAGTAGCCTGCCGGGCCACCAAGACTGCCGCCGCGCACGCCGGCGAATGGCCCCGCTCGAGATGGGGCGGCCGCGCGTGTCCGCAAAAGCAAGTTCTGGGCTCGCGAGCGAAGGGAATGCTGGCCGGACGCGGGGGAAAGTCAGCCGCGATTGATACGCGTTACAAGGAGTCCTACAATGCGAAGATCTGTGCTTATTCTCGCACTTCTGATAAGGTGCACGTTGGTCGGTTGGGCACAAACAGACAACTGGAAACCACTGTTCAACGGCAAGGATCTGTCCGGATGGGAACACGTAGGGCCGGGGAGCTTCGTCGTTGAGCACGGCCTGCTGAAAAGCCAAGGTGGGATGGGACTGCTGTGGTACACACCGGAAAAGATCGGCAAGGCGAGAATTCGGGTCGTCTACAGACTAATCGATAAGGACACGAACTCCGGGGTTTATATTCGCATTCCGGAGAAACCCACCGAACCCTGGATGCCTGTGAACAAAGGCAACGAGGTGCAGATCTACGATCCGGGTGACTACTCCCACTGCACCGGTGTCATCTACTCGTTCAGCAAGGCGCTGGCGCGGCCTTACAAATCCGCGGGCGATTGGAACACGATGGAAATCACACTGGACGGACCTCACACCATCGTTTACGTGAACGGCGTCAAGACGACGGAACACACCCAGGGTGATCCTGACCCGCCCAACGTGCATGAGGGAGACCCTGCCCGCGGGCGGCGTCCCGACTTTGGGTACCTGGGTCTGCAGAACCACAATGAGGGGTCTGTGATCTATTTCCGCGAAGTGGCTGTCCAGCCGCTTCGCTGAAATCCCGGTCACGGCCGGCGCGGGCCCGTTCACCGCGTGGATGGCGGGCTGGGGAGAACCTTCCGAGCCCGGGCAGTAATTCGATAACAGGCACAATTCGTGCCGGAGGAGACATGATGAAAGAGACATTGCATCGCCGAGGATTCCTGAAAGCCGCCGGCCTGGCAGCCGCGGGTTCGCTTGCCGTGGACCTGCGGGCCGGCGCCAGACCCGCCGAGGGAGGGGGGGATCCCCGTCCCCGGCTGCTCTCGGGCTGCTGCGCCTACTCGTACGGAAAGTACCTCGGGGCCGGTAAAATGACCATGGAGGAATTCATCCTTAAAGCCGTGGAACTCGAAATCGACGGCGTCGACATGACCACCTATTGGCTGAAATCCCACGAGCCCGCCTATCTCGCCGGCCTGCGCAATTTCGCCTACCGGCACGGAATGCCTTTCTCGGGCGCGGCCATTGGGGGAGAGGCGGTTGATCTCTGCAAAACCGCCGATAAACGGGACGCAACCGTCGAGGCAATCAAGAAGTGGGTAGACGTGGCGGAGGCCCTCGGCGCCTCACACCTGCGCGTCTTTGGCGACCACCTACCCAAGGGGGCCACGGAGGCCCAGGGCATTGAATGGATTTCCGAGACCATGAAGCCGGCTTGTGAATACTCCGCCAAGAAAGGGATCATTCTCGGTATCGAAACCCACACGGAGTTCTCGATCAAAGCGTCGGTAATTGGCGAGATCCTGCACCGGGTCGATTCGCCCTTCGCCGGATGCAACCTCGACATCAGCAACTTCCTTGATAACCCGTACGAGCAGATTGAAGCCCTCATCCCCTCCGCCACGCACGTGCACGTCCGGGATTTCTACAACGGTGAACGCAAGATTCCGTTGGACCTCGACCGTGTCTGGCAGATGTTCGTAAAGGCGGGCTACCAGGGTTACATGTCCGTGGAGTACGAGGCAGAGGAAGATCCTGCGACCGGTGTTCCGAAACTCGCCGAGAAGGTCAAGAAGCTCTGCCACAAGTACTCGAGCGTTTAGCAAGCGTGTAGTACAGCCCTCTCCCCTCGCGGGAGAGGGTGGCCCGCTGCCGGCGCTTTCATCAGCCGGAGCGGGCGGGGGGCCCCGAGCGCCGGGGGTGAGGGGGCACATCACTTGGCTGTCACATCGAGCGCTGACGGGCGCGAAAAGCCGCGGACATACCGGATGGTCCATGCTGCGCTTGCTTGATCGCACACATCGCAAAGAACGCGATGTATGCGCCACCCGCGACTGTTTGGGTAGGCCCGAGAAAGTCCATCACCTGATCAATCCGTAGGGGCACTAAGATTGTGCCCCTACCCCCCTCCCTGCGGGGCCTGGAAAACCCCAACCCTGTAAACTTCACTCTCTCAAAGCCGTCTATAAGAGTGAACGGCCATGAGGGGACATGGAAGGCGCTCTGACAACCATCGTGGACCTGGCGGCGAGCCGGGAGCGCGCCGAAGGCATTGCCGCGCAGGAGTTCGACCAGCTCGTTCGCCTGCACCAGCGGCGCATCTATCGCGTGCTGTTGACGCTGGTCCGCGACCAGGACCTCGCGGATAACCTCACCCAGGAGTGCTTCCTGCGTGCTTATCAGAAACGGGACTCTTTCCGCGGCGAGGCGAGCGTCGAAACCTGGTTGATCCGGATCGCCATCAACCTGGCGCGCGATCACGCCAGGAACCGTCGCGTGCAGTTCTGGCGGAACCTGTTTCATCGGGTCCCTCGGACCGAGACCCCAATCCTCGAGGCCCCCGACCACAGCCCCTCACCCGAGCGGGTCATTTTGGCGCGCGAACAACTGGCCGCCGTGGGGTCCATCCTGGAGAAGCTTTCGTCACAACAACGGTCCGTTTTCTCCCTGCGCTTTTTTGAGGAATTGTCTTTGGAGGAAATCGCGGAGGCCATGGGACTGGAAGTGGGAACCGTCAAGGCACACCTGTTTCGCGCTGTCAGTGCAGTAAGGAAAAAACTGAAGGAGCAGAACCAGAAATGAGCGGCCATCTCAGCGATGAGCAATGGGCGGCGGCCGCCCTCCATGAAAGTGAGGAGGCGGTGGCCGATCACCGGAGCGAGTGTCCGGCCTGTCAGGAGGAATTGCGGCTGTGGGCCGAGGCGATCGCCGGAGCCCGGGCGGAAATCCTCGGGGCGGCAGAGCAACCCGAATCCTTCTGGAGGCAGCAGCGCACGCGCCTCGCGGCTCGCCTGGCGAGGCGCGAATTCCATCAGCCGTGGAAGCGTTGGGTTTGGGTCACGGTCACCGTAACGCTGGTGTTGCTGGCAAGCACACTGTTGTCCAGAAACAACGCTCGTCCATTTCCCAAAGGGCGGACCGACCCGGATGATGCGCTTCTGCTGAGTGTCCAGCAGTCCATTCAGAGCGATCTGCCCCAGGCGCTCAGGCCCGCCGCGCTCCTGGCCCGGGAAATGAGCCACGCAGCGGAAGCCCACGGAAATCCCTAACGAACGTCTGACCAAGGAGAATGACGATGAAACCCTTTCGAACTCTTCTCGCGATAACCCTGTTTTTCTTGCCTTTCGTAGCAGTGGCTCAATCCAATCCCACTGTGCCCCCGGCGCCGGATGCAAGTGACGTGCCACCTGGACCACCGGTGGTCGCCGGACATGTCCCACCAGCCACACCCCCGCCTCCTGCCAGAATGCGAATGCAGAGAATGGGGCAGGGCGGTCCGGGAGCACTGTTCGACACCCCTGTCCTCCCCGGGCTCGGCCCAGGCTTGGGCGCGTGGTGGAAGAATTCCGAAATTGTCTCCAAGCTGCAGCTTTCCGACGAACAGGTGAAGAAGATCAGCCAGACCTTTCTGGACCACAAATTGAAACTCATTGATCTCCAGGCTGACCTGGAAAAGCAGGAACTGCGCTTGCAGCCCTTCCTGGACGTTGACCAGCCGGACGAAGGCAAAGTCGGCGCACAAATCGACCTCATCACCTCAGCGCGAGGCAGATTGGAGAAGGAGAATGCTCTGATGATGCTAGCCATCCGCCGCTGGCTGTCCGCAGAACAATGGAAGAAGCTCCAGTCCCTGCAAGGGGAGCGTGGACGGAACGTTTTTTACTTCCGCGGTGGGGAAGGCCCTGCTCCGCAGCCAATCCCCGGCGACCTCCCGGCGTTCCCGCTGCCGAAGCCTCCGCGCCCCGAGTAAGCCGCGCATTCTTCACCCCCTGCAAGGGCACAAGATAATAGCCGGGGGGACGCCCCCGGCTATTGTATGTATCCCCTGCGGGGATCGTGGGTGGACGGCGCAGAAGGCATTCTGGAAATGTGAGAAGCAGGTGAAACGTCCTCCCTCCCGCTTTGACTAAATCGTTGGATGTAAAAGATTAGTTCATCGAGCGGCTCGTCCCCGATGGGCAAGGGAAAGCCGCGGACCTACAGAACAGGTCCGCGCTACCCTTACTCGGCCTGTCATCCTGAGCCTTGACGGCCGTTTGGCTGCCCATGGTCGGCAGAAACTCGATGAGGAGACCCCATCACCCAAACTGTCATCCTGAGCAGCAGCGAAGGATCTGCATGGGTTTTCAGTAACCAAGACAAATGCAGATCCTTCGTCCCGAAAGAACCGGGACTCAGGATGACAGTGTCAGCGATCGTGAATCTAAATGACTTACGCGTTGAGTTTCTGCGGAGCCCATTCGCTGGGCTCAGGGTAAACTGCGCGAAGGACCCCTGTATTTGAATTTTCGAGCAAATACAGAGGTCCTTCCTTCGTTCGACTCAGAGCCTGCCCTGAGCGAAGCGAATGGGACCGGCTTCGCCTCCTCAGGATGACAATGACAAACCTGCAAAACTCAGTAGACGACTTCGTCGCCTTCGCTCAGGCCTTCGGCGACTTCGATGTTGAGGCCGTCCTGTGCGCCCAACTGGACTTGGCGGGACTGTAGGCCGGAAGAAGCATGGACTCGCACCGTGGCGACGCCTTGCTGGAACTCACGGCGCGCAACGGGATGACTAGGACGTTTTGCCGCTGGGCGAGTTCGATATAAACGTCCACACGCAGTCCTACGCGCAAGGGTGAGCCGGGATCGACTTCGAAGAAGCTTTCGAGCACGTCGGCGGGCTGGCGCAGACGGTCGCTTTTTAGCGTCTGCGCCAGCCGGCCGCGGCTTTCCGCGCCACTTTTTCTTGCGGGCGGGCGGAATGTCGGATAATTTGACACTTTTGCCTTACGATTTTGCCTGCCGGTGGGCAATACAGATAATAACTCTATTGACAAGCCACCGGTACAGTGCTAGCATAAGTCCTGCGGCCGATCAGGGCTCGGCGAGGATGGTCAATTTTGAAAGAACGCGCTATCGTGGCTCGGCTTGGGGCGCGTCCCGATTTATTGATCCACCGAGAATCGCACCATCCTGATGGCTTCGAACGACGAAGACGCGATGTTCATGCAAACAATGGTAGATTCCAGCCTGCGCCCATTGTGGCGGCTCACCTATGTGCCGTTCAAGATGAGGGGGGATCTCTCCCAACAAAAAAATGTTAAAAATGAAGGAACCTACGGGGATGTGCATGAAAACAAATGGACAGAGAAAATGAAAAACGATAGCTCCGGGGATGTTGATGAAAATACACAGGTTACGCGAAAATTGGGGCGAGGCCGGGATATTATTGAGAGGAAGGGACTTAACGCGCCATTTCACCAATGTGACATAACTTCTTGCGTATTTCAGGGAGACTTTTTCACCTCCGACGCGGGGCGCTTACTCAAAAAGATGTTAAAAATGAAGGTCGATCCGACTATATGTATGAAAACAAAGGGGAGAGTGACACAATGGCCGATAACTAATCGGGCTTCTTGTCCGAAATATGGCCCTCCTTTCTACTTTTCGAGCTCTGCGATGCTATCAGAGGGAATCTGGAACGATGTCGAGCGCAGGACCGTCCGCGTGAAGGTTCGAGGTTTATCGCCGGGCTGATAGAAGACCGCAATAGCGTTGGCATGGCTCGCGAGGTAGGGGCGCGACTTCTCCACGCCCCCCACAAAGAAGATCTTCGTCAGCGCCTCGCTTTCGGTTCCGGTCGGGACCACGGCCACCGTCGAGAGCATGTTCTCAACCGGCCAGCCCGTATGCGGGTCCATGATGTGGCAATAGGTCTTTCCGCCTATCTTGAAGAATTTCTCGTAACTCCCGGAGGTTGAAAGCGCGAAATTCTGCAAGCGAAAGACATCGGCAGCTTTCCCGGCCTCGAAGGGATCGCGCACCGTAACTTTCCATCCCCGCTCGCCGGGGGGAGAGCCCAAGGCGTAGATACTGCTCGTTCCACTGGACACCAAAGCGGCGGTCACGCCATTCGAAAGCAAGATCTCCACGGCCTGGTCCACGGCGTAGCCCTTGGCGATTCCGCCCAGGTCAATCTCCACGCCACTCACATCAAACCGCAGGGTACGGCGCTCGGGATCAAGGTGCACATGCTGATAGCCGACGTGCTTGAGAACCTGCGAGATCTCGGCCGGACTCGGCAATCGTCCTTGGCCGCGGAAGAAGCCCCAATGCTTCATGAGTGGCCCCACGGTGATGTCAAAGGCGCCCGCGGATTCCTGGCTGGCGCGGAGCGAGTATTGGATCAGTCCGAACAGCTTCGGCTCCACGAGCATCTCGCGCTGCGCGGCGTCTCGATTGATGACCGAGAGTTCGCTCCCCGGCCGGTAGTTACTCATCTGCTCGTCCAGCCGGTCGATTTCCTCGAAGACCTCGTTCGTAACCTCCGACAGGAATGCCGCATCGCGCCCGTACACAGCCACGGTGAAAACCGTCCCCATGGCTTCGTGCGAGGCCTCGTAGCGGATCACGGCCTGGCCGGCGCGCGCCAATCCAGCGCCCGCCGCCAGCACCGTGACCAGGACGAGCCACAGCCTGCGGACCTTGAGGTCAAGAATTGTCTTCCAGTTGATGCCCACGGCCGGGAAGGACGTTCCTTGGAATCCCTGGCGCACGGGTCGGAAAACGGAGACGCGGGGTTCCACGCTCAAAGGGAAACCCCGCGTCGAACCATCCGGCGCCAGGTGCTCCGCTTACAAGGTCTTGCTTCCTTTCTTGATATCTTTCTGCGGCTGAGCGTTGGGCCAGTAAACCCTCTGTCCCGTCTCCACCGCACGGTTCCCGTAGATGACCGCTTGAGCGTCGGCGACGCCGATCTCGAGCGGGGCAATTACGGGCTTTCCATCCCGCACACTCAGCATGAAATTGTACATCTCACTCCACCAAGGGTCGTGGGGCTCTTGGTAAGTGTACAGGCCTTTCGTGGCCAGCCAGTGCTTCGCGAACCGCGTCTCACGGTCTACGAAACCGAGATCTCCGATGGCGCCCGCCTCGGGGAAAATCGGAATGCCCTGCTGTACGGGCTGGTTGCTAACCGTTGCGCCGGCCCACCAGTTCTCCTTGGCACTGCCCGGGGAGGAGACCTTCGCCACGGCCTCGCGGAAGTACATGCCCTTCCCCACCGTGATAATCAGCGTTCCCTGGTCACCCATGATCTGTTCGTCGTATTCAAAGTGGTTGTTGAAGAGGATGCCGGACCAGACCAACTTCTGCCCTCCGGGGTATTCGTAAATCGCCTCCACGTTGTCACAGACTTCCCGGCCGTCCTTCCAGTAGTTGATCCCGCCCGTGGCCATCACGGAAATGGGGTCTGCGCCGATCGCCCAGTTGGCAACGTCGACCTGATGGGAAGCCAGCTCCGCCATCAGCCCGCCGGAGTATTCCTTGTACATGCGCCAATTAAGCAGCCGCTCGAACTTCGGGTCGGGTATCGGGCGGCGCCAGTTGCTGTTACGATGCCATTGGGCGCGCACGAACATGATCTTGCCCAGCGCCCCCTTTTGGACCATCTCCATGGCCAACTGGTACAGCAGGCTCGACCGTCGCTGCAATCCAACCTGCAGCACTTGCTTGGGGTGCTCGGCCGCGGCCTTGCGAATCAGGTCGCCTTCTTCTTCCTTGAAGTACATTGTCTTCTCGACGAAGACGTGCTTGCCGGCGCTCAGCGCGTCCAGCACCATCTGGGCATGCAGGTTCAGGGGCGTGGCGATCAACACTGCATCCAGGTCCTTGCGTTCCAGCATCTTCCGGTAATCCTCGTAGGTTTCGGGATTCGAGCCAATCGTCTCGACTCCCTTCTTGAGGTTGGGCGGATAGATGTCGCACGTAGCAATACATCGTCCTTCCGGAATGGTCGCCAGGAACTTGAGCAGCGTGCAGCCCTCCGTGCCGGTGCCGATGATTCCATAACGCACTGCGTTGCTCGAATTCTGGGCATAGAGAATCGCAGGGGAGCCGACAATCGGCAGCGTGCTTGCGGCCGCGACGGCGGCGGCGGTTTTCAAAAACTCACGGCGAGTAACGTCTTGCTCTTTCTCCATCTTCAGAACTCCTTATGAAACCCGGCTTCCTTCAACGGACCGGGATAGGATTTTCCACTTGCCTGGGCCACCAATGAAAATGATAGCACTTAGCTCACCAAAGCGTACTCACAACCACCGACGTAGCTTCGTCTGAACTAGATCTCGTGTGTTTCACAGAGTGAAATGTTCCGTGAAACGCTCCTTGCCATACTACAACAGTTTTATCGAGTCTGAGCGGAAATCGGTAGTGAATCAGTTTGCTGTAGCGGCGCTCGGCGCGTGCCTGCGCCCCGCCCGGTTCCGCCTCACCGGTGGCATCTCGAATCTCCCCCGCTCGCTCCCTCTCCGAAGCACCTCCCCGTTCCCGATCTGCATCTAGGTTATACTGAACAAGGAGGACAATTCGAAGCCCTTGAAGATTCCGGCCCCCCTTTTGCGCATCCTTCTTCTCTCTGGTGCGCTTCTGCTTTGTGCTCCCCGGTTCTTTCCGCAGACCTCTTCGGGGCCTCCTGACGATGTCGCCGCGCAGGCCTCAAAATTCGCCACCCTCTGGGGCACCATCGAGCAGCATTACGTGGAGCCCGTGGACCCTGACCACGCGATCTTCGATGGCGGCATTCGCGGCATGCTTTCGGCGCTCGACCCCTTCTGTGCTTTCCTGGACCGCGACCAATTCGAGCTCTTGAAACAGCAGGCGCGCGGCGAAGCGCTGGGTTTCGGCTCCATCCTCTACGTCTCGCCCGGCAAGGTGGTGATCCTGCAAACGGCGGAGGGCTCACCCTCCGGGCGCGCCGGCCTGGGTCCCGGTGATGATATTGTGGAGATCAACGGGCAGCGCGTTGCCCGCCTGGATTTCCAGTCGCTGGTTGATCTCCTCAAGAGCTCGCGCTCGCACCCGGTGCGCCTGGGGGTGATTCATCCTGGCAGAGTTGTAGCGGAGGATTTTGACCTGAACCCCGCCGAGGTCGCTCTGCCTTCGGTCGACAAGGCTTTCCTCTGGTCGCCCGGAATCGCCTACCTGCACGTGAGTAGCTTCGAGGGAAAGACCCCGCAGGAAATTGCCGGCGCGCTCGACCGCCTGGACGCCCCGCGACTGAAGGGCCTGCTCATCGACCTGCGCGACAACCACGGCGGCATGGTGGACGCTGCGGTTGGGGCCGCGAGCCTCTTCCTCCAGCCGGACGCCTTGGTTCTGACCACCCGTGGCCGAGCCATGCCCGAGAAGGTTTACCACACCTCGCCACCGCCCCATCGCTACAACCTCCCGATCGTGGTGCTCGTCAACGGCAACACGGCCAGCGCCGCGGAGGTGTTGGCTGCCGCGCTGCAGGAGCACGATCGCGCCCTCATCGCCGGTGAGCCCACCTACGGCAAGGGCGTGGTGCAATCGGTTATGGAGTTGGGCGAGCAGACCGGCTTGGCGCTTACCGCCGGCCAATACTTCACTCCCAGCGGACGCTCCATCCAGCGGCCCCTCGCCGGCACGGCACTCACCTTCGCTTCTCTCGACCAGCCCGCCTTGCCTAAGGGAGAAACCGCGAAAGACACAGGACCCGGCGCGACCGCCGCGCGCGCCTTCCACACCGACGACGGCCGCCCCGTCACCTCCGGAGGTGGCATCACTCCGGACGTGGCCATCCCCGGGCCAGCCCTCGACCCCTGGCTCGCGTTCCTGAACCAACGCGGCTACCTAACAGGCTACGCCGAGGAGTACCTGAGCACACACGGCAAAGTGGCGGAGTCCTTTGCGCCGCCTCCCGAAATGCTTGAGAACTTCCGAGCCAGCCTCGAGCGCAACCACGTCCGTGTGCCGGAAGAGTACTGGTCAAAGGATCAGGACTACCTGAGGCTGCGCCTCAAGGTCGAGCTGACCAACTTGGCCTTCGGCCTGGCACGCGGCGACGAACTCGAGACCAAGGGCGACCCGCAAGCCCAACAGGCCGCCAGCCTCTTTCCGCGTATTTCGCAGCTCCTCAAAGGACACTAGCCCCTCCGCTCGCCGTGATCATGATTCTGGTCGGCGATTCCTCACCCCTGGGCCGCTGCTCCGGCCACAGACCGGCGCGGTGAGGAAGCAGCAGCGTGGATGTTGACGGCGATTACGGCCAATAGGGGGCTGGGCCGAGCGGGGGGGGGGTACGCAACGTGCCTGTCGAGATCGCCTGGATCATCATGGGAGTTCACCGGTTCGTGTGCCTTGCGCCCGTGAACCTTTTCATAGGCTTTGCAGAACGGGCACACGCTGCCTTCAAGCTGCTTCACAAACCAGAAAGCCACGCCCCGCTGCTTCCGGCGCGCCCGATTGCACACCGGGCACTCCTCGCAGCGTTGTGCCATAGCTCGATCGCGGTCAGTAACATTTGCATCTTTCATGAGCATCTGCCTCAATGAACTGCTTCGCGTTTGCCGAAGCTCGCGGTCACGTTCCCGCAGCAGAGCCCGTGGAATCACCGGGCCTCCGCGGGTGCGGGAAATCGCGCCCTATTCCTCTGGCCTTGCAAGGTTACAACCCAAACTGCATTCCCCTCGGGGGAGGTTCGTCGGTCAGTTGGCTGTCGCGGTGCCGCCCGCACGCCGGTCCGGCAGGCGCAGACTACCCTGCCGCGGCCGTCCGCCCATCACCTGGCTGAAAAGTTTGTTTACCTTACGAAGTCGGGTTTGTAAGATGGACTTCCGAGACTCGCCACCCGCGAAACGAGGAGCATCTGTCAATGAACATCCCCACCTCGGAGCGTAGCACTCGCGCCGACGACCGTACGCTGATCTCTCTGGCGCTCGCGACCCTGCTGATTCATTTCTTGAGCAACGGCAGCTACGGATATTTCCGCGACGAGCTCTACTACATTGCGTGCAGCAAGCACCTGGCCTGGGGCTATGTTGACCAGCCGCCGTTTTCGGCATTCATGCTGGCGATCAGCGGCCACCTGTTGGGGTATTCGCTTTTCGCGCTGCGCTTTTTACCCGCGGTGTGTGGCGCGCTTGTGGCTTACCTGGTGGGGCTGATTGCGTACGAATTGGGCGGCGCCCGCTTTGCGCAGACGCTCGCGGCAATCGCGTTCATGATTGGGGGCGTCTACCTCGCCATCGACAACTACTACTCGATGAACTGCTTCGACCATCTGTTCTGGGCGCTGGCCATTTTCCTACTGGTCCGCCTCCTGAAAGGCGACGAACCCCGGCTCTGGGTCCTGTTCGGCCTAGTCGCAGGCTTGGGGCTTGAAAACAAATACTCGATGGGATTTCTGGGCTTGGGGCTGATCGTGGGACTGGTGCTCACCCCTGCGCGCAAGCACTTCCGCAACAAGTGGCTGTGGTTGGGTGGCGCGCTCGCCACCGTGATTTTCTTCCCGCACATCCTGTGGGAGGTGCGCAACCATTACCCCACGGCGGAGTTCATTCACAACGCGACCTTCGTGAAGAACCTTCCCCTGACACCCTGGGCCTTTCTCAAGGAATGTGCGCTGCAGGTTCACCCCTTCACGCTTCCGATCTGGCTGGCGGGGCTCATTTACCTTTTCTTCTTCCGTCAGGGGCGCCAGTTTCAGACGCTGGGATGGATCTGGCTGGCGGTGCTGGCGCTTCTCCTCAGCACTCACTCGAAACCTTACTACTTTGCGCCCGCCTTCCTGATCCTCTTGCCCGCGGGCACCGTGGCCGTCGAAGCCCTGATTGCCCGCAGCCACTGGAACTGGCTGAAGCCAGCTTGCCTCACCGTGCTGGTCCTGGGAGGCGCCCTTACGGCGCCGCTGGTCCTTCCGGTCCTCCCGGTAGAAACCTTCATCCGATATCAAAACTGGATAGGGATCAAGCCGAGTTCGGGAGAGCGAGGGGACAAGCCGAGCAGGCTCCCGCAGATGTATGCCGACCAGTTCGGCTGGCAGGAAATGACCGCGCAAGTGGCAAAGGTTTACAACCGCCTCTCGCCCGAGGAGAAAGCTGACTGCGTGATCGGGGCCAGCAACTACGGATTCGCCGGCGCCATCGACTTCTTCGGGAAACAGTATGGCCTGCCGAACGCCATCAGCAGTCACAACAGCTATTGGTTCTGGGGACCCGGCGACAAAGCGGGAACGGTGTTGTTGGTGATCGGTGGGTCGAAGAAATCCTATGATCGCTTGTATGAAGACGTCCAGGAGGTCGCGACCTTCGAACACCCGTATGCACGCGAGTCCGGGACTCCCATTTTCCTTTGCCGGAAACCCCGGCACACACTCCAGGAAGTTTGGCCGCACATCCATTCTTTCATCTAATAGGCCGGAAAGCGGGCGTAGGGAAACGGCGCGCGGTGTCCCTGCAAGCAGGTGGCTACATTTAGTCCGTTGTTTGGATTACCCGCGGCCAGCCCGCCTCATCTGAGGGTTGGTGATCAAAAGCCTTCGAGTGTCTCTGCCTGCGGACCTGCATAGCGACTTTCGAGCACAGTAATATTCTTGGAAATTTGGCCTTGCACAACAATTGCCAAACGTGTATACTGAGTGAGCTTGATCAGTTTTTGTGACCAAACGTCGGGTTCACTGGGGGCCGCAAAATCTATGATTTTGTGGCCTTTTTTGTTCCTGGCGAGCGGTTGCGAGACCTCAACAAGCTAATGTCAAACGAACAAAGGAACATTGAAACAATATGGACAGAGAACAAGGTGTCGTGAAGTGGTTCAACAATTCGAAAGGCTATGGGTTCATCCAGCGCGCTTCCGGAGATGATGTCTTCGTGCATCACTCCGCCATCCAAGCTGAGGGTTTCAAATCGCTCGCAGAAGGTGAAGCGGTGGAGTTCGCTGTCACCAAGGGCCCCAAGGGCCTGCAAGCCGAGAACGTCAAAAAGCTCTAAGAACCACCTAACCCCCTGCCCGCGCCTTGCACGTTCGCACAGGCGCGGGTGGGAACCTCAACCCGGGAACGAAGTCCTCATGCAGATCCAGTATCTCGGATTTCAACTGAAAGCACATGGTCGGGACTACACCTACCGGGTGATCAACAAACAGGCAGAAGATCGCGAGTTCGTCTTCAGCATCTCCAACCGCGCGTTTGCCGAAACACGTTTACCCTTTCAGGACGCGGCCGCCCTCTGCTATCAGAAACTCCAAAATGCCCTGGACCTCGAGACTGCCGAGCATCCCCTGCCCCACCGTTCCACCCTTTCCGACCAGGAACTCGATGCCCACCGCGAGGCACATCGCCCCGCTCGGAAACGCTCCTGGTAGACTCCTCCGCGCTCGAAAACCCCGTCCCCTACTGCGCCCGTGCAGAGCTTCCGCCTTCTGGACCGCTCAGCGTGCTGCTGCGGGAACCAGCTTCTTTCCGAAACTGACCCACCTCGACCGCCACCAGCGCTGCCCATTTCCAGCCATGCGTTGATGCCAACGCCCATCCCCAATCGTGCTATACTGCGCGCCGCTGGAGCCACGCCTTTGACAAGAAGTTCATGAGCGTTTGAACCATGGCCATGACTTCCAAACAACGATTGCTCGCCGCTCTCCGACGTGACAAACCCGATCGCTTGCCGGTGACGACCCATCACGTCATGCAGTATTTTCTGGACAAATATCTGGGGGGAATCTCCAGCCAGGAATTCTTCGAGCACTTTGGCCTGGACGCGATCACCTGGCCGGTGCTGCACAAGCCCGCGCCCGGCAGTGGCGACTACTTCGATCCTCTACAAGGCGTCCCGGGGTTTTTGGAAGCGCGCCGCATCTGGTCCAACCACTGGCGGACGGAATCGGAAGGGGTTCCCAGCCAGCCCGCCAAGACCATACGTTATCGCTTTGTGACACCCAAGGGCACCCTCTCCATGGTGACGCAATCGAATGAGCAGACCACCTGGGTCACCGAACACCTCATCAAATCCAAGCGCGATATTGACCTGATCGGCGAATACGTCACCTCCCCCTGGTGCGACGTGGAGGCCGTGAATCGAGTCGCCCAGGAGTACGGCGAGCGCGGCCTGGTGCGCAGCCACCTTCTCTGTTTCGACGTATTCGGACAGCCGGGCACCTGGCAGGACGCCTGCTGTCTCTATCCCACCGAGCAGCTCATCCTCGCCACTTATGATGACCCTGCCTGGGTGCATGAGTTTCTGCGCATCCTGCAGCGGCGCAAGAAGGTCTACGTCCAATCGCTGGCAGGCGCGAAATTCGACATCTTGGAACTGGGCGGCGGTTCGGCCTCGAGCACGGTTATCTCACCCCGGATTTTCGACGAGTTCGTGGCGCCCTACGACACGGAACTGATCGCCCTCGCTCACCAGGCGGGCCAACGGATTGTCTACCACACCTGCGGCGGCATGATGCCGATCCTGGAGAAGGTCGCCGCCATGCAACCTGATGCCATGGAGACCTTTACGCCTGCGGCCATGGGCGGGGATGTGGATTTAGCCGAAGCCAAGCGGCGCATCGGCGACCGGGTCGCGATGATTGGCGGCTTCGATCAGTTTCATGGCCTGATCGGTTGCGCACCGGAAGAGACGCGGGCTGCCGTGCGCCAATGCTTTGAGGCGGCAGGCGCAGGCGGCGGCTACATCCTCTCGCCCTCCGACCACTTCTTCGACGCCGACCCGCGCTTGATCGAAGCCTACGCCAACGAAGCGCGGAATTGCGTGTACGCGGCGTGAGAATTCCGCTTTGTAGCGGCGATGTCCTCATCGCCGACCGCCGGTGGGGACACCAGCGTTACAGGGGTGCGGCGCGGGGTAATTCACAGATTGCCGCCAGGCGCTCTTCGTCCTCCGATTCTGCTTGCGCGCCCGCGATTCTTCGTCGTAAGGTAAGAGCATCATGCGGATCAAGCCGCGGTAGGTTTCTAATCCGGATTGTTCTGCACTCGCCAGGCCCCGGTCCGGGCCGAATCCTGAAAAGCAGCTCTTGCGTTTAGTCGTTATGGACAGCCCTCTCACAACTCGCGAGTCATCGTCATTCTGGGCCTCGGTACGCGAAGCCCTGCGGGGCTCGCACCAGGACTACACCACGGGCAGCCTCCGGCGCGCCATTCTTCTTCTCGCCGTGCCCATGGTTCTGGAAGCGTCCATGGAATCCCTGTTTGCCGTCGTGGACGTTTTCTGGGTGGCGCGTCTGGGCGCGGACTCAGTAGCCACCGTGGGGCTGGTCGAATCGGTGTTGTCGCTGGTGTATGCGGTGGGCATGGGCATGGGCGTGTCTGCCACGGCCATGGTGGCGCGGCGGGTCGGTGAAAAGGATCGCGAAGGGGCTGCAGTGGCGGGCGTACAGGCGATCGCGCTGGGTTTGCTCGCCGGCCTCGGCATGGGGCTCCCCTGCCTCTACTTGGCTCCGCGCCTGCTGCGCTTGATGGGCGCATCGCCCGGCATCCTCACGGTCGGCACGAGTTTTGCCCGCATCACCATGGGCGGTTGCACCGTGGTGTTGCTGCTGTTTCTGAACAACGCCGTGTTTCGCGGTGCGGGTGACGCCGCCGTCGCCATGCGGGTCCTGTGGCTTTCGAATTCCATCAACCTGGTTCTCGATCCCTGCCTGATCTTCGGCCTGGGGCCGTTCCCCCGTCTGGGGGTGACGGGCGCCGCGCTGTCGACGATCATCGGGCGCGGGGTGGGAGTGGCCTATCAGTTCTACCGCCTGTACAAGGGTGGCGAGCACATCCGGATTTACACCCGCCAGATTCGCCTCAACCTGGAAGTTATGCTGCGGCTGCTCAGGATCTCGGTGACCGGAATCACGCAGATATTGATTCCGCAAGTTGCCTGGGTCTGCTTGGTGCGGATGGTAAGCGTGTTCGGGAGCGCCGCCCTTGCCGGCTATACCATCGGCATCCGGATCGCCATCTTTTTCATCCTGCCCGCGTGGGGGTTAAGCGGCGCTGCCGCTACGCTGGTAGGCCAGAATCTTGGCGCCCGGCAGCCGGAGCGGGCGGAGGAATCAGTCTGGAAGACAGGCTTCTACAACATGCTGTTTCTGGGTGGCGAAGGTGTGTTCTTGGTCCTGTTCGCGGGGCCGATCGTTCGATGGTTCACTTCCGACCCGGCGATCATTCCCCTCGGCATCGCCTGCCTGCGAATCATCAGTTTGGGCAACATCGGGTACGCGTACGGCATGGTGATGATGCAGGCCTTCAGCGGAGCAGGAGACACCGTAACGCCCACCGTCTTGAACTTCTTTGGGTTCCTGCTGTTTGAGATTCCGCTGGCCTACGCACTGGCCATCCCCATGGGCATGCGCTCAAACGGCGTCTACTGGGCAATTGCGATCGCCGAATCCCTCATCGCCGCCGTGAGCGTGCTCCTCTTCCGGCGCGGCCGCTGGAAGGAAAGGAAGGTCTAGTGTCATGTCACAGGAATTCCTTGAATAACTCGGCCCGTCAGGGCAGGGCTTCACAGGCTGCGGAAAAAGGCTCCGATGCTGTCATCCTGAGCGAAGCGAAGGACCTCTGTATTTGAATTTTCAAGCAAATACAGAGGTCCTTCGTCGGCTTCGCCTCCTCAGGATGACAGCTTTGGCGGTTTTCCCGCAGCCTCTTCAGCCCCGCCCTTTCAATTCCGTAGTGAGAAATCCGTATCAGATTTTGATAAATTCCTTCTTGCGATACATCCAATACAATATTAACCAGACGGAGGCGAAGGCCGCAGAGGCCTCCACCAAGCTGTCCCACCGGCCCAGGCGGGGCAGCAGGTTACCCACAAACACGTTCCCGATGCGGGTGAAATCGAACACCTCGGTGGCAAAGTAAACGGCGATCGAATTCATGCCGATGACAATGAACCCGAAAGCCCACTTCCGATATCCCCGCACATCAACGATCCAGTAGAACAGGGCCAACACGAGAAAGCTCACCCCGCCCCCAATCAGTACGTAGGAGCTTGTCCACAGCAGCTTGATCACAGGGAACCAGAGGCTCCAGAGGAGTCCCACCACCAAGCTCACCGCGCCTGCCCCCAGCAACCGGTAAATCTTGCTCCTCGCCGTGCGGTCGGCCATCAGGATCTGTCCCGCCAGCACGCCCAGCAGCACGGAGGCGCCGAAGCCCAGGTAGCTCAGAAACCAGGTGTTCTCCCCGTAATGGAACCGGCCGAGAACCAGCTTATCCACATAGGTCGCCACGTTCCCTTGGGGAGTCAGCACGCCCGCTCCGACCCCGGGCACCGGGATCAGCATGATCATCGCCCAGTACACCAGAAGGAAAGCCCCGATCGTGGCAGGGTGCCACTTCTCCTTTACCTTCAATACCACGATGGTCGCAAGCAGGTAGCCCGCGGCCAGTCCGTGCAGAACACTGTAACAGGGGCGGAATTTTGACAAGTCAAACAACAGGAGATTTCCCTGCGTGATCGTTCCCAGGCAGAACATGATAAGGGCCCGCCGAACCGCATGCAGCAGCAGGCTGCGATCCGTTGCGCCCTTGGCCCGTCGCTTGGCGACTGAAAGCGGTATGGCCGCTCCCATGACGAACATGAACAACGGCCAGATGAGGTCAAACAAATGCAGCCCCCGCCAGGGCACATGGTCGAACTGCTCGAGGAACTTGTCGAACCACGGACGCTGGAGGACTTTCCCCAGGCCCAGCAAAATCGCCGTGCCGCCCGTAATCCAAAGCATGTCGAATCCGCGCAGGACATCGAGCGAAACCAGTCTCGCGACGGGAAGCGTACGGCTAACGGCCGCGTGGCTCGCGGAATCGCCGTGTTCCATCTCAATTCCCGCGTCTTTCATGGATTCCTCCTGTCGAATTCGGTCAGGACGTGCGGCGTGGCGTCCACCATTCAACTCTGCGCGGGAGTGGGCCCCCCTGAGCAAGGTGAAAAACTCTCTTGTCGGCAGATGCGCAGAACAGAAACCGAACCTTCACTGGATCGCAGCGCGACAAGGCTGCAGATTCTACATTCGGTATTCAGAAGCCACAAGCGCGAATCTGCCGCGTCTTGGCCTTCCGCAGGTGGGCCACTTCGCTGGGGCTGAGCTCCCGCCACTTTCCCACTTCCAGGCCTGCGAGTGAGAGTGGGCCGATGTGCGTGCGAACCAGTTTCAGGACCCTGAATCCCACCGCTTCGATCATTCGCCGCACCTCACGATTCTTGCCTTCCGTCAGCACGACTTCCAGCCAGGTGTACTTCCCGCGATCTTCGCGGCGCCGCACACTGAGCGGTTGCGCGAAATCGCCGCGCTGCATTTCCACGCCCGCGTTGAGCCGTGCGATCACTTCCTCGCTGAGCAGGGCATTGGCCTTCACCAAGTAAGTCTTGGGGACTTCCGACTCCGGGTTTGTGACGAAGTCGGCGAATTCCGTGTCGTTGGTGAGCAGCAGCAAGCCGGAGGTGTCCTTATCCAACCGGCCTACGGGCGCTACCCACTGGTTCTCTTCTCCGAGGTATTTGTAGATCGTCTCGCGGCCGGCGGGGTCGCCATGGCTGGTGATCACGCCTTTGGGCTTGTAGAAAAGCAGATAGCGTTTGCGCGCCGGCTTCAAGCGCTGGCCATCAAGATGAAACGTGTCGCGGCTCGGGCTCACCCAGACGTCGGGGTCACGCACGATGCGCCCATTCACTTTCATCCGGCCCGCCACGATTGCCTCGCGTGCCGCGCTACGCGACGCCAGTCCGAACCGCGAGAGGACCCGGTCGAGCGTCATGGTGGGCTTGGGTGGCATGGGAAATAAGCAAGTCAAAAGTCAAAGGGCAAAAGTCAAAAGGCCGAGCGGCGCATCTCTGCCTTCGACTTCTGACTTTTGACCTTTGCCCTTTGACTTTTGATTTTCAATCGATTTCCAACTCCCGGCCCACGCCCTGCTTCTCCGCCGCGTCCAGCACCAAGCGGGCAGCGACCGCGTCCTGCACAGCCACGCCCACGGATTTGTAGAGCGTAATTTGCTCAGGGGAGGTCCTTCCCGGCTTGGCGCCGGAGACGAGTTCGCCGATCTCGGCGTGAATGTGATCCTCCGTGATCAGCCCGTCACGAATCGGCCATTTCAAATCATTCGAGCCGGAGGGGCCCGCCGCGAGCGCCGCGGCGCGTGTCTCGACCACCACCAGTGCCTTGCGCACCGCTTCGGTGTCGAGTTCACGCCCCCCGGCATTTAAGCCGACAGAGGTCACATGCGTGCCGGGTTCGAGCCACGCGCCTTCCACCACCGGATCCGCCGCGTGCGTCGTGGCGCAAACAATGTGCGCTCCTTTCAAGGCTTTCTGGACCCCAGCGCACGCGAGGGTCGGTATCCCCTGCTCCAAGATGATTTCCGCCGCCAGGAGCGCAGCTTTCTGCGGGTCACGGCCCACCAAACGAATTTCCCGGATGGGGCGCACACACGGGATGGCGCGGGCGTGAGCACGCGCCTGCACACCAGTTCCTACAATGACCAGGACGCTCGCGTCTTTCCGCGCCAGCAGGCGGGCGGACAAAGCCGACCCCGCCGCGGTTCGCGTCGCCGTGATGAATGTTCCATCCATCAGGGCGCGGGGCGAACCCGTCTCCGCGTCGAAGACCAAAATCACGGCCTGGTGGCTGGGCACACCCCGCGCCTCGTTCTCGGGAAAGACACTGACCAGCTTGGCGGAAAGCGTGCGCGCCGAACCCAGATACACCGGCATGGCCACCAGCAGGCCTCCCCGTTCGCGCACCAGCGTCACGATGCGCGGGGGCATGGAGACGGCCCCGGCACTCAGTTCGGCCATAGCCGGGGCCAGCGCGTCAATCAAGCGGCCGAGATCGAGCAGGCTTTCGACTTCGCGGCGATTCAGGAGGAGCATCCGCGTTGCTTCCCTCGCGTCACCCTCGGGGTCATTGCCCGGAGGGGAGAAAAGAGACTTCGTCGAGCTGAATGAAATCCTGAACTAACGGCTCAGCGGACTGGTCCATTTCCCGGGTCGGCCCAAAGTACACGACTTTCCCCTCCACCAAAAACACCACGCGGTCCGCGAGCTTGCGCGCCAGCCTCATGTCGTGCGTGACCACAACCGAAGTGAGCCCGGTCTGCCGCTTAAGCTTCAGAATCAGGTCGCTGATGGTCAGCGCCATGAGGGGATCAACCATGGTGGTGGGCTCGTCGTAGAGAATGCACTCTGGCTCTGCGGCCAGGGCACGCGCAATCGCCACCGCGCGTTTCATACCGGTGCTCAGGTCCGAAGGCGCCAAATCGCGCACCCCTTCCAGATCCACGCGCCCCAGCAATTCCTCGACACGCTTCTGGATGGCGCCCTCATCCACGGCGAGCCCGCGCTCGGCGCGCTCGCGCAGAGGGTAGGCAACGTTTTCACCGACCGTGAGCGAATCGAAAAGCGCGCCGGATTGGAAAACCATGGTCACGCGCCGGCGAATGTCCACCAGTTCTTCCTCGTCGAGCGCGGAAACCTCGCGCCCCGCCACGAACACCTGCCCCGCGTCCGGTTTCAGGAAACCCAGGATGTGCTTGAGGGTCACACTCTTGCCTACCCCGCTCCGCCCCAGCACTGCCACCATTTCGCCGCGCCGCACCTCGAAGCTCACGTCTACGAGCACCGGCTGCTCCTCGAAAGCCTTATACACGTGGAGGAACTCAATGTAGGGACTCTCGGATGGTCGGGGTCCGGGCTCGTCAGGCATGGGAGCAATTATGAATTATGAATTCGGAATTATGAAGCACGAAAGCGCACCTCGCGCCGGCTGCTTCCTCCCGTCATGGGTAGGAGCTTCTGTCTTTCGGATTTCATAATGGGGGTCAGTATCGCCACAGAAAGTAGACCGTCATCCCAGCGCCGACGCAGATGACCGCCGCGCGCACCCAGCGCGGATCGAGCTTCTGCGCAAAATGTGCGCCGCCGTAGCCGCCGGCGATGGCGCCCACGATCATCAGGATGGCCTGCGGCCACTCCACTTGCTTCGCTGCGATGAAGGTCACCACGGCCGCGCCGTTGATGGCCGAACCCAGCAGCGCTTTCAGGCCATTCATAGCGTGGATATCTTCGATATGGATCATCTCCAGCATCGCTAACATCAGGATGCCCATGCCGCCGCCAAAGAAGCCCCCATAAAGGGCAATTAAGAACTGCACCAGGGTGAGGCCGACGAGGGTGGGCCAGGACGGAGGTCCCGTCCGTTTGACCACTTGGCCGAGTTTCTGGGTCAGCCGCTTGCCAAACGCGAAGAGCAGCGTGGCAATCCCGAACAGGTACGGAACCAAGTGCATGAAGGTCGCCTGCGGCGTGTGCAGAAGCAGCACGGCGCCCAGCACGCCGCCGATGATGCTGATGGTAATCAGCGGCGCCATCACGCGCGCGGACTTTGGTAGGCGTTTCCGATAGGAGGCGACGCTCGCCACCGACCCCGGCCAGACCGCCACGGTGTTGGTGGCATTGGCGGGAATGGGAGGAACTCCCGTGAAGATGAGGGCGGGAAAGGAAATGAAACTGCCACCCCCGGCTACGGAGTTCATGATACCGGCGAGCACCGCAGCGATAAAGAGCAGGATCTCGTGCGAGAGAGTCATAGGCTCGGGACTCGGGACCCAGGACCCGGGAATCGCGATCCAGGCAACGCTCCGGTTTCAGAAGCGGGTGGTCCCGTAGGTTTATCGGCGGTAAATGGGACTTTAGCCCGAGCCCCGAAACCCGAATCCCGAGTCCCGAGTCCCGGATCCCGAGCCCCGGATTCCGGCGGCAGCGCCTCCTGGGTACGTTTCAGATTCGTCAGCAGGAACTTACCATCGCGCGAAAAAATCGGACGATAGACGTACTGCTTATCGGGCAGCGGTAGCGCGAAGAGGTTTTCATCCGGCGAGCCAGGGTTCGGCTCAACCGCCTCGAACACGTGGTCGCCAAGAAATTCCGGCCAAGTGTCCTGAATAAACTGGCGGAAAGCGTCCAGCGTGGGGGAATCAGAGTTGAGGAATTGCGCCGGAGCGATCAGCGAGTAGGCTGAGCGGTAATCGTGCAGGTGAAGCGCGGAGATAAAACGATAGAGCGTGTAATCCCGGCCCGGGGAGTATTCGATCTTCGTGGGAACGTAGCCCTTGCCGTCCCAGCGGTAAGTCGCGCGGGCGGTGAAACCCCGCTGGCCACTCGGGTCAAACTTCAGAAGACCCGGATCGGCGTGGCCCGTGACAACCATCTCGGCGGGGGCGTCTCCGCGGTCCTGGAAATCCAGTCGACCTTGGACAAGGGGCTCATAGCGACTTTCCTCCGCCTGGGCATCCCACAGCAGCAATGCCGCGTGATCCTTAACCTGGAACACGGAGGGATACGCGACCACAGGGTTACCCCCCAGGGTTACGACCGCAATTCCTCGCCCGGCCGATTTCCCCAGGTTGATCGCGAGAACGGTGGAGTCCTCGACACCGCTCGCCAGGCGCGAAGCCTTCCAACCCGTGCCGTCCCAGCAAAGCAGGTAAGCACCCCAAAGGGGATGGGAGTCGGGAGCCGGCGTTGACTCTGCGGCCACCTCCACGTCCGGCATCGCCCACTTCAAGATCATTTCCGGGACGCCGTCTCCGTCCATATCGCCGAGTGCCGTCAGCGTGCCGGGCGGCACGCCCGCTGCGGCACCCTCCTGCTGTTCACCAATGTGCAGGGCCTTGCTCAAGGCGCCCACGTCCGGCGTGATGACGCTTTGGGTGACAGCCGCAACCTGGGACAGAACGGCATCTTGCTGCGTTTGGGCGGGCGGTATCCTGGTTGGCGCAAGTTCGTCCTCCTGATCCTGCGCGGGAGCGGAGGTGGCGAACATGAGAAGGATAGCTGCCAAAGAAACGCGCAAAAATCCAGGCGCGCGCCGAACTGATCTAACAGGCTGCTGAAAAAGGGTATCTGTCATGCTGAGTCCGCCACGGCGGACGAAGCATCTGCTGTTTCTTACTGAAAACAAACAAAGCAGATCCTTCGCTGCGCTCAGGATGACATCGGCGCGAGGCTTTTTCAGCAGCCTGCTAAAGCGATGCGCGAAGGGTAGGAGTTCCATGACGCCCCACCATTATAGGACAAGCCAACCGCTCTGACAAACGGCATTCTTGAAGAGCAACACGACGTCGGCTTGGCTCTTCCCTCGCGGCCATAAAGAGGTATCGTGCGTTTAAATACAATAACTTGCAAAGTATACGACAAATACTGCAAATAACGCCAGCGCAATTAGCACTCCATCTCAAGGAGTGCTAATTCCTTGGTTACAGGCCACATTTAATACTTGACAAGCGGGGGCTCAGATAGTAGATTAGCACTCTCCATAGGCGAGTGCTAAACATACTGGGATTACGTTGCAGGACGGCATCAAACATAACAAACTCAAAGCTTAATTGCACTGGCCCGAGGGGCTTCCGGGCGAAGGCGAAAGCGCTGGAGTTTCGGTGGTCCGATCCTCGGGCAAAAACTGAGGAGGAAAGGAGAATTAAACATGACGGTACGACCTCTTCATGATCGACTCTTGGTGAAGCGGGTGGAAGAGAAAGAATCCGTCAAAGGCGGGATTATTATCCCCGACACGGCCAAAGAAAAGCCGCAGGAGGGTGAAGTGATTGCCGCCGGACACGGAAAGAAGACTGAAGAAGGAAAGGTCATCCCCCTGGATGTGAAGGCGGGCGACCGCATCCTTTTTGGCAAGTACTCCGGCACAGAGATCAAGCTCGACGATCAGGAGTACCTCATTCTGCGCGAGGATGAAGTGCTGGGCGTGCTCGAAAGCGGGAAGGCTGCGGCGGGTAAGAAGTAAGCCTGTCCGCCTAATTGCCGCGGCCAGGCTCGTCCGAAGGCGCGAGTCACGCCGCGGTAACGAAATCGAACTTATCAACTCCGCCACCTGCTCCGGAAGCAGGGGGGAGGGAAGGAATTGGAGGGAGGGAAGATGGCAAACGCAAAGCAGATCGTACACGGCGAAGACAGCCGCCAGGCGATTCTCCGGGGAGTGAATAAGCTGGCGGACGTCGTGAAAGTTACGTTGGGTCCCAAGGGCCGCAACGTAGTTCTGGACAAGAAATTCGGTGCTCCCACGATCACCAAGGACGGCGTGACCGTGGCGAAGGAAATCGAATTGAAGGATCCCCTGGAGAACATGGGCGCCCAGATGGTGCGCGAAGTGGCCTCCAAGACCTCCGACGTGGCCGGTGACGGCACCACCACGGCGACGGTTCTGGCGCAGTCGATTTACCGCGAGGGCTGCAAGACCGTGGCCGCGGGCGCTAATCCCATGGCCATCAAGCGGGGTATTGAGATGGCCGTGCGCGCCGTCTGCGGTTACGACGAAACCCAGAAAGACGGCTCGAAGAAGCACGTGAAGGGCGAGCTGGAGAAGCTCTCCAAGCCCGTCGAGGGCGCCATGATCGCGCAAGTCGGCGCGGTTTCCGCCAACAACGACTTGACCATCGGCAACATCATCGCCGAAGCCATGAAGAAGGTCGGCAAGGACGGCGTGATCACGGTGGAAGAAGCCAAGACCATGGAGACCACGCTGGAAGTGGTCGAGGGCATGCAGTTTGACCGCGGCTACCTTTCGCCCTACTTCGTCACCGACCCCGAGCGTATGGAATGCGTACTGGAAAACGCGCTGATCCTGATCCACGAGAAGAAGATCAGCTCGATGAAGGACCTGCTCCCGCTGCTCGAGCAGATCGCCAAGGCCGGCAAGCCCCTGCTGATCATCGCCGAGGAAGTCGAGGGCGAAGCCCTGGCCACGCTGGTCGTGAACAAGCTGCGCGGGACGCTGCAGTGCTGCGCCGTGAAGGCGCCGGGCTTCGGCGATCGCCGCAAGGC
>Ga0208457_1000266_pt1 | contig 60155 bp, 44 predicted proteins | sample June2015DPH_10_1_FD_185513 | JGI IMG/M metagenome (GOLD analysis project Ga0208457, IMG submission 185513) | Peatland microbial communities from SPRUCE experiment site at the Marcell Experimental Forest, Minnesota, USA - June2015DPH_10_150... | ecosystem: Environmental > Terrestrial > Soil >... | reverse complement strand
GCTGTCACCATCTGGCACACGTTTACCGTCAGGTTTGATGGAGACGGACATTGTTATCCGACGTCACTTTCGGGAACGTTCTTGGTGGCCAGTGAAAGGAGAATGTGTTACGGTCTAGAGGCAGCGAAGAAGAAGCGTCAAAATAACCGCGCTGATCGCGACCTTGTCCTGGCGGGCGGGGTACTGCTGCGTTCTTCAAGCGATTGAGATTCTTGACCGCGTGAAAGCGGTGACTCAAGAGACGTTCGTACAAGACGAAAGAACCTTTTTTCTTCTATTCTGTTCTGAGGCCGCCCCAATATTCATTAAGCTGTGGTCTTTTTTGCCTGCCGCGATTGGAACGAGCGATACGCAGCGAGCAGAAAGCTATACTGTTGAACTCCGGTGTCGAAACGTCAGCGCAACACGAAGCCGAGCGCAATGCCGCGATCGTTCAGGCACTGAGAAAACAGTGCGATCATCTTATCGGCGCATCCAAACGCTGAATTGAACTAAACTATTAAAGGACGCTGCAGCTGAAGAAATGAGGTACAACGTCTAAACGATGGATCGTCAACTCGTTGAGATGATATGCTACCGACTTTCAATCGAATTCATTATGGAAGCTCTTAGAGGCGCAGCAGAGGTTTTGCGGCCGAAAAAAAAGTCCTTTCTAATATCCTTGTCGGGTTAGGAGAGGATGATGATACGATCATCAGCGGCATGCACGAAGTGGTCAAAGCCGTTCATCGCGTTTCTTTAACGTTTGAATATGGGTTCGACGTGCTCCGACGATCACAAAAACTGCTGATTAGATTAAGCTTTTTGTGCGAGCGAGAAGATTGTGAAGCGAAAGTTCGTGAATTGTTTTAAAACAAAAAAGTCGTGCTTTTCGAGCAATTCTCTTATTTTTTTTGGGCTATAATGATTAACGTGACCACACCGTTGCTTGAAATAGTCATCGCCAAATACCCAGCCCTGCCACAAACAGTGTAGCCAAAACAACGGCTTCCACGCGCTGAAAAAAGTGTCATAGGGAACTGTCAACACGAGCTTGCCATCTTTTTTGAGTATTCGCTTGAGTTCGGCAAGCGCCTCATCATGATCAGAAATATGCTCGAGAATTTCTGCTGCGATAACAATATCGGCACTCTCGCTCCGTAACGCGATTCGCGTTATGTCACAGATCACTGGGCTGCTCACGCGTCCCTGCTTAACAGCATATTCCACAAGGTTTTGGGCAACGTCAACGCCCACGACGGGGAGCTTGTCTGTGTTCCACACGCAATTGCCACACCCAACGTCTACGATGATGTCACCGCGTTTGTAGCTTTCAGTGACGAGCTCCCTTACGGCACATTGCCGAAACCTATGGAACCAAGATCTCACCGGGTTGCGTGATTTGGCTAGCCTAGAGTGAAAGTCTTTTTGGCGCTTCTCGTAGAGTTCTATGTCGTTCATATTTCACAGCCACGTTCACTACACACTTTTATCGCTTTGGCTCTGTCGGCGTACTAATAACGCCAAACAAACTGTCGATCCATGTGCGCGCTTTTCGAGATCGTTTTGCCATTAGTTAAAGCCCTAAGGGAAGCTGATTGCTAATAACGCCACGTTGTATTTCGTCAACCGCCCGGCGATTTCCATGCGATGAATCATCGATCTTCACGCTTTGTTTTGATACAGCATAGCATTATTGATTATGCACGATAAGGTTCAGAACTTAGTTTCTGCACCGCATTACAAAATACGCAACCGTTCATAGCGCTACTGTGCGTGCGCCACTTCACAGCGCGGCACTCTAAAAGCCCTCTGCGCCGTCGCGCTGGCAAATTTTGAGCGGGGTCAAGGCGATGAAACTAGGCATACAGCTACCAGTCATCGCAAAGCTCCATTTTGCGCTGCAATCGATATGCCACTGCTTCGCTTAGTTAAGTGCCTTAATTCGTAACTGTAGGCTCTTCGCGCTAACCTAACGAAAGGAACTTTGAACATCTTGCAATCCAAAGTTTGCTAAAAGAATCCTTTTTGTGAGGTTTGTGCTAGGTTTTTGACCTTCTCGCTTGTAGGAGACAGAAATGGAACAAACAATTAACCGGTTCGAAGAACAATCTTTATGCCCGAATGTGCGTGTTAAGAAAAGAGAATGATTTCCATTGTCATTCCAGCACACAATGAGGCCGACGAAATAGGCGGACTTCTCGAAGCGTTCAGTGCGTTCGCTGGCGTGGAACTCATCGTCGCTGAAGACGCGTCGACAGACGGGACACCGGATATCGTGCGGGAATTCGCCTTGCGCAACGACAACGTCATGCTTACGAGCAGCCACACTTTGGCTGGCAAAGGTGCGGCAGTGAGGAGGGGACTTGCTCTGGCGACGGGAGACGTGCTCGGCTTCATCGATGGGGACGGATCGATCCATCCGAGAGACTTCATGCGCGTCGCAGCTGCGATAAACGACGGAGCCGATCTTGCCGTCGGATCCAGAGCGCTCCCCACCTCCATCATTGTCCGCCCGCAACCGCTGTCGAGGCGAGTTTCGGGGGCAATCTACGGCCTTCTCGCACGCGCGCTGCTCGACATCGACATACGGGATTTTCAGTGCGGATGCAAGGCGTTTCGCCGCGGCGTGTGGACCGCACCGAGCGTCGCCTGCGAGGGATTTGCATTTGACGCTGAACTCATCGCCAAGGCGCATAAGCAAGGGTTCACCATCGTCGAGGTGCCCATAACGTGGAGCGACAAATCAAACAGCAAGGTCAACGTCGCAAGACAGACCCTGCCGATGTTCAAGTGCCTGCTGAAAACGCGCGCCGAGATACGAAGGTGAGCGAATGACCCGCAAGTACCTCGTCGCACTACTTGCCGTCGCGCTCGCGCTCTTAGAGATTGTGGTTTTGGAGAGCTGTGAGTAGTAGGAGCCACAATTTGGGCAGCAATAAGGCCTATCACGACTGAAAGAAGCGCATTCTGCCAGAGCTCACGGCGCGCAAAATGATAGATTCCTTTATAAGAACAGTTACGCACGTATATTTTAAAAAAAGCAGACTGCGCAGTGCCACGCTACGTTGAACTTATGCACAATGAGAACACGTCGATAGTAATTCCTACGTACGTTGAGCGGGACAACATACGCGGACTTTTAGAGCAAATTCATCGTTCCATGGAGCCATTAGGCTGCGCATTTGAGATTATCTTTGTAGATGATGACGGTCCCAATGAAACGTGGAACGTCGCTTCACAATACGCAGACAGGTATCCGGTGCGCGTGATACGACGACAGGGAGAAAGAGGGCTTGCTGCTGCCGTATTGAGGGGCATTAGAGCAGCGAAGTACGACATGATCGTCGTTATGAACGCTGACTTAGGGCACGCTCCTGAAAATGCACCTGAATTGATATCGCGCGTTGAAAATGGCGCCGACATAGCGATAGGCAGCCGGTGCGCGACGCCCGGCGCTTCTGACCGCCCCAGTTTCTTGCAACAAATCACTCGGAAAGGCGCTGACTTGTTCGTACGAACTCTGTTTAGGGGGGTACGCGATGTTACAGACGTGCAGGCTGGTTTTTTCGCTTTCAGAAAGGACGTCGTGACGCGTGCAAACCTCAATCCAGTAGGAGACAACATACTGTTGGAAATCCTCGTTCAAGGAAACTATGATTCAGTTTCCGAAGTCAAATACGACGCCGGTAAGCGAGACGCCAGCGAACGTGAAGGAAGGGCTAACATTAAGGCGTACGATCTCCGTCACCTCTCAAGCCTCTTCTGGCGATCGGGTGAGTTTCACCGTTTTTTGAAGTTCTGCGCGGTGGGCGCGGTGGGCGCTGTTTTGAATCTAGTCGTCTTGTATTCGCTGACAGAGCTGGGCATGTTCTACCTACTGTCGGGCTTCATAGCTATAGAAGCGGCAGTGTTATCAAACTTTTTTTTAAACAGGGCATGGACGTTCAGGGACACAGGGACTAAAGGGCTGAGATCCGTGCTCACCGCTTTGTACAGAGATCATGCCGTAAGATTCGTCGGGATTGTGCTTGACCTCGTGATCTTAGGGCTTTTAACCAGCGTATTCGGTCTCTACTATCTCACCTCACAGGTAATCGGCATCGCCGTGGCTATGCTGTGGAACTATGGTGGGAACCAGTGGTGGACGTGGGAGCACAACTTGTAGCCGCAAGCGCGACGATATGAATCCTCCCGCTTCGTCAAGCAAATGCGGCGAGGGTGACTTCTGACAACGTATTTTCACTATGCTAGGATTCAGTTGGATATTAACGGCAATGCCTTGCTGAGAAGGAGAATCAGGTTCGGACAAGCATATCGCTTCTGCGGATGTGCTTGCAGAGGGACCGATCTAAGCGACAAGGCAGCGACGCGCATTGCTGTGTGCTTGCCGCTCGCACGTACGAGCGATAACGCGGCACACATTAGGGCGTCAGCAGAGGCGAACACAGGCACACCCGAAGAACATCGCTCGGTTAATCGCAGGCCGAATGAGCGGCCAATATTTAGCCAAGATGGCTCCACTGAGGAACAAGGACTCCTCTCCGGAATCTCTGTTAGCTACGCTTTAATGCCAATCTTGAGTATAGCTCAGGGTTCGTGATGCCTCATGCTTGCTTTTCAAACAAATAAACGTCGTAGCCAATATAGCTCTTATTATAGGTCGTGTTATATGACGCGTTGTTGAAGGTTTGTATGGTCTGATTGAGAACCTGTGGGTCGATGCCAGACTCTGCCATCCACCATACGCGATTATGGCCGTTAATATCCGATTGTAGTTCTTTGATGTTGCTTGCGATGCCTTGCCCAGTTGACCACGAAGGAAACTTCGTGACATTCAAACCGGCAACGAAACTGTAATAATTGAACACGGGATCAAGATAGCCAGTAACTAGCACCAAGTCCCCGTCTTTTGCGTTTTCATTGATGAAACCAACTGCTTCCCGCGCTTGGGGCTTCGTGATTGTTGTATAGTAGGTTTGCAGGTTCGCTGCGGATAATGCGACGATAACGAGGACGACAGCAAGCTTAGCATATCGGTAGTTGATGTTTGTGATCCCTTTTGCCACGATCAAGAAGAGCGCCACTGATCCCGCGATTGTGTATCTAGTAACGTAAATTGGGCTGAGAAAGAGAGAAATGACAAACGGTATGACGTTGATGGCAAGCAGCCACACTGCCAGAAAGTACAACGCGTTATAATCCTTTGTGAAGCTCACTTCCCACGCATAGCTCTTAAGAGCTTTCACGGGTGCTTTCCAATCAATTGAGCCGCGTACTTTTCGAAACGTGAACAATGAAAGCACAGATAGCGCAAAGAAGAGTCGCAATAGGTTCGTGGTTATGGCAGACTCTAAGCTCCATCCGGAATACGTATAGAGTGTTTCGATGAGTGCGTTTATTGTGGGGGTTGATATCCAGCTCGTAAAGTATCCGTTCCTCACGCCAGAGATCTGCGAGATCACAACGCTGATCCAGGGGGCAAAAAAAACCACGAGCAGCGCTTGAAGCACCACCCAGTGTCTCAGTCGAAACGCGCGGTCGCGTGAGAGGAAGAGCAACGTCAGGAGGTAGACATTCTGCGCAATAACGACAAATATCCCGTATAGGTGGGTATACAGCAGGAGCGTTGTGCAAAGGACATATCCGACCGAGATGGCAACGGTGTTCCTGTGCAAGAAACGGATGAAGAAGTATATGGAGAGGAGAGCGAGGAGGACCATTAAGCTGTACATTCGCGCCTCTTGCGAATACTGAACATTAAACGTCGAAAAGGCGAGAATGAGCGCAGCCAGCAGCCCCACTTCCTCTGTAAAGAGCCGACGGCCCAGCACATAAATAACGGGTATCGCGAGCACGCCGAACAGAACCGACGGCAACCGCACCGCAACCTCTGAGGTACCGAACAAGGCTATCCAGTAATGCAGAATGAAATAATATAAAGGGGGATGCACGTCTACCCCCGCCACAGTAGGCACTATCTGAGACAAGCTCATTTTAGAGATCCAAACGGAGAAGGCTTCATCGAACCAGAGGCTTTGCACGCCTAAATCGTAGACCCTGAGAAATACGCCGATGAGTACAATACCGAGCAACGCGACGCTGTATTTGCTTATCGTTCGGCCTGCGACTTGCACAATCTGTGGGCTGTGGCTTCAGAGCTTAAATGTTGCGACTTCATCGTCTCCTGAACAAATGGCGTGCTTTAATGACGACATCGCACGAACGAACGCAAGCGCCTTAAGGCTCGAAACTCCGAATAGCGCATTTATGTTGTTCGAGTCGCGATTAACAACATCCGTCGCGCGTAAACGTCCGGAAATTGCAGCAAGTGCTTGGCCACACAAACATTAGTACAACGGCTTGTATCTGCAGTTGAACGATCGGGGCCTGCAGCACGTTCATGCTAGTGCGTTCACGATCTTGAGCGAGGTGGTGGAAAAACGAGCACATCCAAAAACGGCCAGCTAGCGGCTGCAAACGGTCCGTTGGTCACTCGTCAAAGGTCCCGCTAGGGTCATCGAGGAGTGGCCGCTGACGGTTGACCATCGGCCTTGCGGGTAGCAACTTTTCCCGCAGCGCGGAAGAATGCATCCGGCGTGCCGACGATTGTGGAGTGCGGTGCAAGGCGAAGCACAAAGCATCGAAGTGAACGACGTCATGTGCATTTGCGGCAAGACGAATGTTGGCCTCTGCGACTATCACCTCATCGACCAGGCCGTCGTCGATGTCTCGCTCCACCTTGAGCGATTCTCATTATGCGCGGACACGCCGATCACTTCATTCGGGCGAACACGCTGAAGAAACGCACAGGGGCACTCTTCGCGACTCTGGGGGCGCTAGTGTAAGACACTTTGAGCTCTGTTGGCCGAATGGCACATCTAGCATGAGATGACCTCAAGCCGGATGCCAACCGGCATTTGGCTCGTACCACGTGGAGCCCAATGTCGTTGCGTTCTAGGCCAAAAGCTCGAAACGTCGCAAACTAAATACATAGAGATGCCAATATTTGTCAGAGGGATCTCGGCAATACGTAGTGCGTACGGCTTTAAATCAATGATTTCAGTGATTTGTGTTTGTAACGATCAGCAGATATTGCAGGAATGTTTGCTCAAAAGCCTCTCAGAACAAGAAACAGCCTGCGAAACCATCATCATAGACAACACACAGAACCGATTCAAATCGGCCGCCGAAGCGCTCAACTGGGGCGGCTCGCAGGCTGTTGGAGATTACCTGATGTTCGTACATCAGGATGTTGATCTATCAGGTTCGTTTTTTGACGGCATGGAGGCACTATTGGACTCGTTGTCCGATCTCGGCGTTGCGGGGGTAGCAGGAACAAGTGAGCGCGCCGGTCCATTTGTTGAGCGATGCAGCAATGCTATACATGGCAGGGGACCAGCGCGATTCCGAAATGCCATCACACACGGCCCGCAAAGAGTCCAATTTGGAAAGCCGATACGGGAGCCAGAACCCGTGCAAACCCTCGATGAGTGTCTGGTGATAATTCCTAAGTCAATATTTCGGATGATGCAATTTGACGAAGTTACGTGCGATGGCTGGCATCTCTATGCGGTCGATTACTGTTTGAGTGTCCGCGCGCAGGGGTTTGGCGTTTATGTAATCCCGAAGCTTATGCACCATCAGTCAATAGGACACAAAGAGAAAAGCGCGCTAGAGATACTCGTGTCTCTCGGATTACAATCTGAAGAGTACTACGTCACCCTAGAACGCGTGCTCAAAAAACACAAGGACGGCTACAAGTGGATTCACACGTCTTGTGGTTCCTGGGGTACTGCATCTCTGCTGAAGTTGCAACGATTTCGGTCCGCCCTTAAGCGCGTCGTTCTGTCTCTTGTCTTTTGAATTTGACTGTGCGGGGACAACATAAAGGGCGGCGTTTTTAAAGCACGCTACGTCACCCTGCAATATGGTGGTGGTGAACACCGGACAAAATCGTGGGCTCGCTTTGCGGATGTGCTAACAAAAGGGCTGATCTCAGCTACAAGAGCAGCTCTCTGTGACCGAGTCACACGGACTTATTCATCTACGTTTAGTAACAAGGTTAAGATTAAATAAACCTCATATGCGTCACAAGACCACTCTTCGGCGCGTGGCTTATTAGGCGGTTTGTTGGACTTGGTGGCGTCAGATCAAACAGTTACTGAAACAGGGCTCTAGTTGAGGCATCTAACACGTAGTTCAAAACAGGCCTTCGTTTTATGAATTTTGCTGGAACTCCGCCGACAACCGTCCACGGTTCTACATTCTTTGTGACAACGGCTCCAGAAGCTACGACCGCGCCAACACCAACGCGCACATTGGGTAGAATTGTGACTCGCGAGCCGATATAGACTCTATCTTCAATGAATACGGGCCCTCCCATTACACCAAAAGTCGGGCTGGAGAGATCATGTTCCATTGTCAAAATCAGTACTTGAGCGGCTATGCTCACGTTGTTTCCAATGTATAAGCCGTTTCTTCCATCTAGGAAAGCGTCGTTCCCTACAATCGAGTTATGGCCTATGTGTACACCATAAGGGTCAAAGAAACGGCAGCGCCAGTAAATTGTGGAATCCCTGGGGATGTCTACACCAAATACTGAACGATAGAGCACAAAGCGTATAATGTGAATAGGGATATAGCCCGTAAGTGTGGCAAAAAAAAAGAGAAGATCGCGAAGTCCACGCATTAGTATAGTCAGTGCTGAAGTGGGATGCCTACGCGCGAATTGTTCGATTTTTTGTTCTATCATCCACTCCCCTGCCAAGTAGCCGCATTGTGGGCGCCGGATTTTTGAATGGGCGCTCGTCCCCCCCGCGAGTCCAAAAAAACCAGCACATAAATGCATCTCAGTATTGATGACTAACAGTTTTAATAATTTCCGAATTTGTTAAACCTGCGGACTGCTGAGGCTGCAAACCGAAGCGCTTCGCGGTGATCGGGTAAGAAGTGCGTGACGCTCGGAGAGGTCCGTTAGTGTAGATCGATGATCCAATTACAACGAGGTCGCAATCCAAGCTCACAGCGTCCGCGACATTCGCGCTATCGTGCAAAGCTACCTTCACTGAGGAATGCCCTCCAAATAGCCGCATTTTTGTTTGGAAATGGCTTTTGAATTGACCAACCCAAGCGTCGCGAGGCGACTCTGAAAACGCCGAGTACGGCGTAATGTCAGAAGATCAACACCGTACATCGAAACAGCTATATTAGAGTGAGTTTCAGGTTAAGTCGTGTTAGAACCTAGAACGAGGTAATCGCGGTGCGTGACAGAACCGTCGGAATCGTTGGTGCGCGAGGCATAGACAATTACGGCGGATATGAGCGAATGCTTGCGGACTTGCTGCCTCGACTTGTCCAAAAAGGCTACCGTGTTCGTTGCACCTGCGAGCAAACGGAGGGTGGCGACTGCCCGACCGATTATATGGGTGCGAAACTTGACTACTTTCCGCTTAAAGCGCCCGCGAACTACACCTTAAGAAAAGCATTCGAACTTCTTTATGACAGTTTCTTCGTCGCGAAGTATTCGCTGGTTTGCGATATCATTTACGTACTTGGAATTTACGGCGGAGCGTCTCTGCTGATCCCCCGGTTGTTGGGGAAGAAGGTAATTGTTAACACAGACGGATTAGAATGGAAGCGCGCCAAATACCACATAGTGGAACGGAGCCTCATCATATTATACTTCGCCGTTTCACTTAATCTCGCCTCAAAAATCGTCATTGATAATGAACAGCTGCGCCGATGCATTGGCAAGAAGCACAGCTCCAAGATCTGTTATATCCCGTACGGGGTTTCCCGGCAGAAATCCCATTCGTGGGACCCGGCTAAACTAAGCAGCCACTTTGCTGAGCAGATCGACGGCGCAAAGATAGAAAAGGGCAAGTACTGGTTGCTCGTATCGCGTTTGGAGCCGGAAAACAACATCGACGTAATCGTCGATGGGTTTGTTAAGGCAAGACCAAAGTATCCTTTGGTCGTCGTCGGCGATTTTACGAGCAACAAGTATCGAGATCGAGTTTACGGGCTGGCATCTAACGGCAATTCATCCGATATAGCGTTTTTGGGATCGATATATGATGCGGACGTGCTGTGGATGTTGCGACAACACTGCCTAGCGTACATTCACGGGCATTCAGTCGGCGGCACGAATCCGAGCCTCTTGGAGGCAATGATTTCCGAGAATCTCATCGTAGCTCACGATAATATCTTTAACAAAGAGGTGTGCAGTCGCTTTGCACATTACTTCTCGAATGGTCGCGACTTGAGCGATATGGTGACGTTGATAGAAGAAAGTGTGGAAGACCCTTCCGACTTGTGTTCTGAGGCACAAGAAAGGGCAATTGCAGAGTATTCGTGGGACACGGTTACTACTTCGTACGACAAACTGTTCAGTGGAGACAATAAGCAAGAAGCGGGCGTGCATCGGGAAACTCAGGCGCACGTCGGAGAAAGAACTGAGCCGTAAGTCATTTACATTGTGCGACACAAAACTTCACGACGACAGTAGGGTCGTGCAGCAAAGGTCGTTTCGAACTTAAGAGGTATGACGAGGTTCAACAGTTGCCTAAAGACTGCCCAAAAGCTGTTTGCTCGATTACTTTTTCGTAGGACGAGAGAGGTGCGTGTGCTCTGCGATCATTGAAGCCGCGCGCCGTCAGCACTTGCATTGCAGCATAACTCTGGAAGTTTTGTGATGATGAATGAACCGTCACAGCTTGGATGCTGACTACCGTTTGTTTACCGAAATGAATTGGAAAAGTGATAAGATCAGCAAAAATATGAATTTTTTATCGTGTCCTTTTCACAGGAGGACAGTCAATATGGGTGCCTTATATTTGTCTGCGTCTGAAACAAAAGCTTCAAACGCGACAAGCGCTTGATGACTACCAACGTACAGACACACGCAAAGACGATGAACATTCTGCTTACCAATTGCATGGAAACGTTATCGCCCGGAGGAGCAAATAAGGTTGTAGTGGAGCTGGGAAAGAATCTCTCTAAAAGAGGTCACGCGGTCACCGTATTACAAGGAAACCCGCTGAGACTGCAAAGCGAAGAATTTCACCAAGGATTTAGGATTATCAGAGTAAACGCGCCCTTGGAACGTTACCACGCTTTGAATGGCAAGTTGTTTTTTTATCTGAGAAAGCACCTACAGGAACTTCGTGCACAGGTCGTTCACCTTCACGGGCACACCTTGGTCTCTCCGGAAGTCCTCTATGCCGTTAAGCGACTCGAGCCTTCGCTTCCGATAGTCATAAACTATCACGTAGACGCATATAGTGGAACAGCCTCGCGCCAGTTCTTTTGGCACGTTTACACTAGGATATGCACGAAGATGGCGGAAAGAGCGACGCACATTGTAGCTGATTCTGGTTTTGAGGCTAGTTACGTTTGCAGGACGTTCAATGTGAGAAACGACAAATTGTCTACTATACCGCTTGGGGTGGATCCAGTTTTTCAAAAGAAATCATCAAAGTCTGACAAGTCTCGCTGCGAGAATTCCGTCAAGTTGTTATTCGTCGGTTATCTCATAAAGAGAAAGAACGTCGAGTCAGTTCTATACGCCTTGCACGAACTAGTTCATCGATTTGCAATCAACGAAGCGCACCTTACTGTAGTCGGTTCGGGGCCTGAGAAGCGAAACCTGTTGCGTTTGGCAGACAACCTGAAAATAGAAAGGCATATTACCTGGAAAGAGTTTTTAAGTGCGGAAAGCCTGGCAAATGAATTCTCTGAAGCTGATGTGTTTTTGCTTCTGTCTAAATCTGAAGCATATGGCATCGCCGTCGCAGAAGCGTTATCCGTGGGAACTCCTTGCATAGTTGCGAATACGACAGCGCTACGCGAATTTTCGAGAGAACCTGGATGTTTCGGCGTTGAGAGCCCCCCGGATCCCCAGAAAGTCGCCCAACTCATTCTTCACATTTGCGAGAATGAAGTCATAGTAGGACCATTCAGCAACAAAATTAGGACGTGGAGCCGCGTTACTGAAGACTATCAGGCAGTTTACGAGAAGGTCTTGAGGGATGTAACTCTATAGTACCGTACAGTTTTGATATGCAAGCGATTTGTTTGCTTTGTAAGCTGGAATTGTTCTTAAAACGAGAGTTAAATCATTCACGTCTTCTTCAGAATGCGAGACTGAATACTTGGAAATGTGGTTCCTTGGGAATGTAGTTCTTGTGAGAAACGATGAAGATACTGTTCTTATCGCATGATATTCCTTGTCCAACAGCTTCCGACACCTTGCCGTTATATTACCTAATTCGTTACCTTTCAGTTCTATTTGGGCACGACATTACCCTTATTTCGTTTGCGTCAGAGCGTTCGAGGGCTGAGGATTTCGAGCACTTGAAGAATGTTTGTTCTATCGAGGACCCAATAGGGATTCAATGGAGCGCGCGCAACAAATTACTTCTGAAAGCAATCAGGAACAGCATCTTGCACCTGCCAAAGAACCTAAAACACGGTTTGCTTGTGAACGAGCTCGATTATTATTATGATCGTCGAATGGATCAGAAAATAAGAGAAGCCATTAATAAGAACAATTTCGACCTCATCTTTTCGACGAGGCAAATGGCAAACTACGTCGCCGACGTTGATGCTGCAAAGATCGTGCAGCCTTTTGATGCCATGTACGAATGGCACAGGCAACTTTTTGAGAATTCAACAGGATTAAGAAAGATTGCATACGGTATCCGCTATGCCCTGAATCGATTATATGAAAAGCGTATTTATGAGAAGTTTGATGCGTGTCTTGTTGTAACTCAGATCGACAAAGAGCTTCTTGAATCTTTGAACCCGCGGATACGGTGCTCGGTTGTACCTAACGGGGTGGACATCGACTATTTCAGCCCTGTTAACATAAACGAGGAACCCTCATCGATGATTTTTTTATCAAGCATGAACATGCGTCCTGCAATCGTTCACGTCATTCAGTTTTACAATGAGATTTTTCCTTTTATCCGCGAGGCTATTCCTGACGTGAAGCTTTATTTGGTAGGGCGCGACCCTGCCAAGGAGATTGTCGACTTGTCTGCAGATCCTGCGGTACGTGTCACGGGATTCGTTAATGACGTCAGACCCTATGTGGCACAGTCGACTATTTTCATAGCGCCCGAGTTTTTAGGAACGGGAATAAAGAATAAAGTACTGCAAGCAATGTCTATGGGCAAAGCCGTTGTAACGACTACCGCTGGAGTGCGAGGAATTGCTGCGAGAGATGGAGAGCAGCTCGTGGTTGCAGACACCTTCAAGGAATTTGCGAAAAGAACGGTCTCGCTTCTGAAAGATCGACAGATGAGAGCAACCCTTGGAGCCAATGCCAGAAAGCTCATCGAAGAGCAGTATTCGTGGGAAACAATAACCAAAGCACTAAATGAGTTACTTGTGAACATTTGTTCTAAACGCGAATAGGGACTCTGTTTGAAGCTGGCTGCATCTCGACGTTCTTGTCTCTCCACGGTTTTGCGGTTGTCTTCTGTACCTTTGCACCTTAATTAGAAACGCTATTGTTCTGCCGCCTTACAGTTCAACAGCTCGCGCACGCCTTTTTTCATAGCCCCTAGCATCTGTTTCCACGTCCTGTTTCGAGCAGAAAAAGGATTCACTTTTCCTATGACTTTCTTTGATGCTAAATGATTTCACCGGCCCGTTTGGATCTAGTGGACAAGTGGCATCAAAGCAAGTGATTTGTTCGAAAAATCAAGGAGTGTGTTTTTTAATCTTACCTAGTGTCTCACGGCGCAAGTTGACACCCGCAATACCATTAGCCCGCGGTCGCGAGAGGAGTGAGAAGATGCCCGCTTATCTAGTCTCTCGTGTGGTTCTACCTCAGAAAAGAAGGAGCGTGAGGCGATAGGATCGATTTATGTCACCGTCACGTTAGCCTCGTGAGCGTTAACTTTGCGTCTCTGTTGACATTCAACAGCCCGTAAATCGTGCACCTTGCGGGGAAGACGCATAACTATATCCGGCTGAGCCGTCCACCCACTAGCGAGTTCTCTTCAGTGCCATTCCTGGGTATCTTGCATTCAAATCTTACGTTCAATGACAACGCGCGAAGCCGTACGAAGTAGCAAATGTTAAATCATCGTTTTAACCAAGCGGTTCATGCTGAATTCGGCGGGATATTGTATAAAGAATAGCAACAGTTCAAGCATTATTTCTCAAACACTCGTAATTCGCGCTTTGCGCAGAACTTGCGTGCCTTTTCATTCACGATCAATCGGCTAATTTCGACGTAATGAGCAAGGAGAATCAAGATCGGATAAGGAACGGAATAATCACGTCAACAGCATAATGTTCACAGAGACCAACAGTCTTAGCGGCGAACAGCAATGTGCTAGACCAGTTGAACCAAAAGTCGTGATCGTTGTTTTAAATTGGAACGGGAAGCGTGTTACGGTCGAATGTCTGGAATCCTTAAACGAAATAGACTACACCAACTATGAAATTCTACTCGTCGATAACGGCTCCACAGATGGATCGCAAGAGTGCTTTAGGGCCCGATATCCAGAGATAGCGCTGCTCGAGAACAAAGCAAATCTCGGTTTTGCTGAAGGCAATAACGTTGGCATCAGACGCGCGATCGATTGGCACGCAGATTATGTTCTGCTGCTTAACAATGATACCAGTGTAAACGAGGGTTTTTTATCTGAGCTCGTACGTGTTGCAGAGTCTAATTCAAGAATAGGCTTCGTTGGGCCGAAGATCTACTACGATGATTGCCACGGGCAACGGGATGTTATTGCTTTTGCCGGAGGCCACATCAACCTATGGATCGGAAAAGCCCGCAACATCGGTGACGGCGAAAAAGACAGGGGACAGTACGACGACATAAAAGAGGTGAGTTATATCCAAGGCGCGTGTCTCTTAGCAAAAAGGGAGGTCGTTCAGCGAATCGGATTGCTCGATTCTACGCTCTTCGCTTATTGGGAAGAGACCGATTGGTGTATGCGCGGTTGCCGCGCGGGGTACTCATCAGTGTTCGTTCCACGTGCGAAGATTTGGCACAAAATCGCAGCCTCAAGCGGAGGTGTTCGCAGCACGTATTACATGACAAGAAATCTATTCTGGTTCATGAAGAAACACGCCGCCAGAAAACAATACCACTCCTTCCTCGTTTACTTTTTTTTCGTGCAATTTTGGATCTCAACCGGTAAAGTCATCGGGCGGATGAGAAGCACCAGCCAGTTCCTCTGTTTCTTGAAAGGAATTCGAGATGGAATCAGTGTGCATTAGGGTCGACTAGCGCGTTGTCGCCGTCGATCACTAAGTGATCATTTTAATCTGCTAAGTCATCGATCTAAAAAATCTCCTTAGAACCGAAACGGCCTAGTGCTTTGTGCGTTGCAGCTCGGTTTTGTAGTGGCGCTCCGTCAGTCTTGACAATGCCATTTAGGATCTCGGTTTGCACGTAGCGATCCTCGCTATCTACGTTGCGTAGCTAGTCACATCTAGCAACATTTCGTTCTATGGAGCTCCGCGCCGGTTACACTGGTCTCGCCTCTTTACACGATAAACGGCAGACTGCGTCCGAAGATCAGAGCTGCAAGCAAAACGAAAAACGACTCCTACAGCCACCTCCTGATTGAAGAAGCATTTGCGGAAAAAACGTGTGGCGTTTCCAACATTCTTGTCTCCGAGTTTCCTGCTGCACCCGATAGCCTTCGCGTAGTCTGTTTTTGCTTAAGCGGCAGGTTACACGTCCAGTTGCTAATTAATTTGGTACATGGTTCACGTAAGCAGATGCGAACCCTGGTGTTTGCTGCTTCGATAGTAATTGCGTTCCTAACGGCCGTCGTCTTCTTAAGGAAGTTTGTGCTTCATTTACCTAGTCGCAAAGCAGTTCAAAGGCGCACTATTCGCGTCACTACGCGGTTAAAAAACGGGCTTTAATAGCGTATCTTTGGCTGCCGTTCTCTTTCCGCGCAGAAAAAATGAGAAATGTAGGGCGTGTACAAGCCATCGGCACGTCCCAAGTCAGCAACAAGAACTTTAACCTAAGTGGTACGCCCTTGCGCCCCCGTTATCATATATGAGACTCGCATTGACGATTGTTTCCCGATAAAAAAAGCTATCATTCAGGCTTGTGTAGCCAGTGGGTGAAGACGAATCCGCCAGTCTGCCTTCTAAATTCCCGCCCCTGAACAATACAATAACCTCGTTTCCGGGTAGCGCGCCCGATCTCCATCCCCACGGCTCGAAATTTGTGGTACGTACTTGTCCCGTCAAAGCGAATAGTGGAAGCCATCCGTATTCATCTCCAGCGACCCAAGTCTCGCAGAGTTTGCTGCCTACAATCCATTTGGCAGCTAGCATCTCTTGATAGCTAAAGCGAGGCGCATCTATCTGGCTGTTTAACGCGTATTGTGTTGGATACTCATTGGTAATTGTATAGACCCAGCCGCTGTTGAACAGCAAGAATATGGCCAAAAATAGGGATAGTGCCGTTAAGGAACGCTTTTCCCATTTTGTTGTAAATGGTACTCCGGCAACTCTCGTGATTGCTTTGAAAAAGGCCGTGCCGCCAAGCACAAAGAGGGGTGCTAAAACGATAAGGGCGACTTCATATACCCGCAAGGTGTTCCACTGAAAGAGCAGCGGGAGTAAAAAACCTATTGCTATGACAGCAACGTTGGCGCAGATAAGAAGGAAATACTCTTGAGTGAAGGGCATATCTCTCGGCTTTCGAATCAAGGCAAGGAAGCCTAAAACGATCAGGAGCCCGGCGATGAGACTTAGGCATAGGGTGATTTCACGCATAGGTGTTGTTGCCAACAAAACGGCGCCTAGCGGAGTGCCCGCTTGAAGAGAAAAAATGTTTGCAACGTTGCTGAAACCGTGGCTCAGCACAGATGCAACGGTGCCAATCGCATGAGAACTCGCTACACTGAGGTACCACGACAAAGCGAGCACGATGAACAGCAAGACGAGGACGATGGGGATTGCGGCACTCCGCTTGGTCTGATCTGATTTGCTCGTTTTAAGCAAGCGACCCGACGCTAACAGAAGCAGTGCGGGAATCAGCAACACAATGTAGAGGAACGCCAGACCGTAATGAGATACGACCAATCCGAAACCAAAAATGACGAAAAGCAAGTATCTTTCATTCTTCATTTTCTTGTCGATGATCAGCAAGATCAACAGTACCACAAACAACTCCGCAATTTCTTGTCTCATCAGTTGCGTCATCAACGCATAGAACGAAAAGATTGACATAAAATAGAAAACGGACAGGAACGCTGCTTTGTCACTCGTTTGTCTCTCGTATATCAGGTACAGGCCGAGGGGCACCAAGGCAAAAAACAGCTGGTAGACCACTTTGAAAACGACAGCAATTGATAGGTTGCAGATTGCAGAGATAACCGGCGCAAGCATCGCCACACTCAACACCGAATTGTAGTCGTTAGCAATAGCCGGATTCCACAGTCCAGATGCGCTTACCAGTGTGGCAAAGAAATACTCACCTTGCACGTCAAAGCCCGTCACGTACGGCGTTATGAGGGAAACGTTAAGAAGCAGAGCAATGGCTGCGACGAATACGGCCAGAGGGTATAACTTCCTGGGTATCCTGCCAAAAATCATCAGAAGAGGGATGCTTGCGATTAGAACCAACACAAGCATCGAGAGCTGGTTGTCGCCGGCAATATTCATCAGCTGAGCGCCTGCGATGCTGACGAATGGAATAATGCACAGAAAGACGACGGGGGGAGAAGCGGCTCCCTTCGTCTCGATGAACGAGGGCTGCGAGAAATCTCTGTCCCGTATATAGGCGAGGATGCACAAGACGACGACCGTCGCGGTGAAGATGGCCAGCAGAGGAAGTGTTGTAATGGGTCGATCGACGCCGAAAAAGGGGAAGAACGTGTTGGAAAGAAAACCGATGAACATCACAGTCGCAATGCTTAATCCGCTTGCGTACATCAGGGCTTCGACATTGCTCAGTCCGTGGATTTTGAAGACCCGCAGAAGGAGAATCCCAGGTATAAATGTCAGATAGATGAGGCCTATGAGCGGTCTGAGAAAAACGACGTCAAGCCCGAGAGAACCCAAGCCGATCAGAACATATAATGAAAGCTGAATGCCGAATACGACCGCTAGGAGGTGTCTGAACTCCCAATCGTTCATCTTGAGGGGATTTCTGAATCTCATCTGAGGTGCTTTATTTTTCGAGCGGTGCTGACGCTCGCGATATCGTCTTCGCTTTTTTGACGTGTCGAATGGCGCTCAGCATACGACAATAGAGTGGCCTCTCCGGTGCTGTTCGCCCTCGTCGTGCATCTGCCAGAGTCCCTTGCTATGCATTGTTTAAGTATTTTGTTCTCGTGCCGGCAATCTTTCTGATCTTCGCGTCTAAGCCCAGCATAAACTACTGCTATTTCACGCTGCCCGCTGATACGAGTTTTGAGATGGAGAGCACAACTCGCCTGAATGCGTCGGCCGTGACAACAACGAGATCGCTTATTCGTGCTAACCCTCCGTGTTCTGTCTCAGATTCAAGCGAGAATCTTTACTTTTGGAAGTTGTTTTTGTTTCGATACGTACATCACGTGCTCCCTATTTTTTTGTGCGTGGTAGTTAACGGTAACCTCAGTGTAGCGAGTTCTCACGCGATTGGCACCGTTACATCTGTGCTTACTTGCCGCTAGTTAACACGCTCGTGCAACCCGATGTGCTGCCACGTTCTTGCCGGCAAAACTTGACTATGATGAGCTGGATGGCGTTTCAAAGAGTGCAGCATACTTCAAATAGAACTATCACGATCATTTCATTTTTATGACTACACGAGGCGACGAGTACGGTTTGAACGTCAGTACGTGGCCCGTTGTTGCGTGAGTTTACACGCGTTTACTGATGTGTCTATGTTGCAGTTAACGATCCGTGAAGAAGTCGTGTCCACGTGTCGCGTCGATGCGTCGGGTTGCAAAGATGCTGAATGTAGCTCAATCGATCAGAACCATTAGACTTAGGCCACTGCTGCTAAAGCAAGATCTTCAGATGCCTCCGATAACTTGCTTACACAATGATCTACCGCATAGTTGAGTCGTTCGTTGGCGAGAGCTTGTTACTGCTCTCCAACTGACCCGCAGCGTCGTCTTTGACTTCAATGGAACCAGAATAGTTATATGGCGCGGATGCATCTACCCCCCATAGGCCCTGACACTGTCGCCCATTCCGAAAACTTGAGCCACGTCAAGACTTTAAGCCATGCAGATTTGCGCCGTGACCGTTGCTTATAATAATCCCAAGGAGTTTACCCGCTTGTTGCGTTCTCTTGAGGGTCAATTGAGTCTGAACGGTTTAATTGTGATTGACAACTCATATGCAACCTCCATTGAAGACAACGCAGCAGCATTTCGTGCACACTCACAGCATTACCAGTTTGCGCATCACATGATTATCGGAAAAAACATAGGCTCAGCGGCAGGATTTTGCTGCGGTATGAAAATGGCGCACGAAAAAGGGTTTGATTGGGTGTGGCTCCTTGATCAGGACGGTACTGTTGAGAAGGGATGTTTAGATGCTCTTTTAAAAAACGCTGGACAAGCGGAAATCCTTTGCCCTAAGATCGTTGATATTGACAGTCCACACACCGTTTTGCCCCAATCCGGTGCTACGCTGAATTGTTGGGGTCGTGTCGTTTTTTTGAATTCGGTGACTGAAAGCAGAAACATCTCATTTTTTGCAACGCACGGGGCATTAATCTCAAGAGAAGCGCTAGATAGGATAGGATACTACGACCCACGTCACTTCTTTGTTGGCCATGAGGACTTTGACTATGCATTTCGGGCAACGTCCAGTGGTATGGTTGTGCGGCTTATTGTCGAAGCCGAAGCGCGGCATCCCCACCTCTTCCCATCGAAGAGAAGCTTGCTCATCGCCTTTGGGGTCATCGACAGCGTTTCACCCGAACGAGAGACCACTGTTGCTGTACGTTTGCATCCTGCTGCGAGGCTTAGAAAGCGCGTATCCGATTACCTTCCCGAAGGGCTCCTCTGGATAAGCAAACCGCTGATGAACGACAAAAACTGCAGAACGAATCGAGCTATAGAAAGCTTGTCAGATACCTATTTAGCGACCAAACGATTGACAACGCTGCAGCTTGGAGCTGCCATTGTTTATTCGCTGCTGTATGTTTCAGTTCTTAGGATTAAGTTCGGCGGCAGAATATATTTGAAAAAAACAGCCAAGATGTACTCAATCAGCATGTTGAGTAAACTGCGAAAGAAGTGGCCGTTCAAGTCCGTTGAAGAGTTCTGCTTGTACGTATGTAACTAGGCGTAGTTTAGAGTTCAAAAGGACCTACTATTTGAAAGATGAAGTGCTGCCGTGCACGAGCTTACCGCCATCGCGCATCTATGCCTTTATGCTCTCTGAACATCTGTTCGAATTGTGCAACGTTGGGCCCCGTTCCCAGCCAACCGGATTTCATAGAGGCCACCACTTCGTCTATTTCAGGTTGCTTAATCATCGGGCTGCCCATAAACGACAACGTCAACCAGTCTCAGCATCATCTGCACGATTGCCTTGCGTAGGTACTACGAAGAAAATTGGGATTATCCTTTTTAAGTGCGGTTTAGGTGATCCACCTTTGTTAGTAAATAGTGCTCCCTTGCTCGAGCGTGAGGGTTATGGGATCCACATATTCATCGACGCTGATATTTTTAAACTGAGCAGGATTGACTTTGAGAGGCTGAACATCGTTGTTACGCACTAAAAATCTCGTACGAGGCTGAAATTACGCAGCACCGTCGAGTCTACTGGACAAGTTTGCGTACGCTTTCAGCTCGAATGGAATGCTGCGCCAGCTGAATTATAAGTCAGCCATCTGGCCATCTCGCACCTGCGGCATTATATATCGACGTAGCTTCTGGCCCATATTTTCATTTGCTCTCGGTTAGACCTGTTTTTGAGTCTCTCTCGTCTGGCTGTGTTGTCGATCTGTCAAAAGCGATAGGATGAGCGTCCCGTTGTACAAACAGAAAGGGATATAAGACTTCAAAGAAGCTACTGCTCTGGTTGATACTGACGTGAAACGCATCTGCATACTCATGTGCAGTTTTACGCACAAACATGGCGTCAATAGGGTAATTGCCGACCTCGCTGATTCCTTCAAAGACAGGGTGCTGCTCTGTGTAGCGAGGTATGACCCTTCCGCGGTCTTTGAAATACCTGAGAGTACAGAGGTAATCACGTTCAAGCATTGGAAGTGCTCCCCGTACCCGTTCTTTTTTTTTAGTTTAGACGTGTGGCGGTTTTTTGTTGCAAGGGTGCTGGCTAAAGAAGAGGGAGACATCGTTCTCTGTACGCACACCATAGCGGATATTATACACGCTTCCATAATAAAACTCATTTTGCCCAACAAGAACATAAGGATTTCAGCTTTTGTTTATGATAAGTTTGAACTACTCCCCTCTGACGGCAGAGATAAGCGTTACAATGCTAATCTTTTGATGACGCGTGGCGTCGTCACTCTGCTCATCAAATTTGGGCTCGTGAACGAGCTCCTTACGTTAGACTCAGATATGCTGCAGTTTGTTCGCGATATGTTGCGCACTGACAAAGTACGCACGGTGAGAATTGGGGTCTCTCACTCGCTTTTGTTGCTTAGCGAGCAGCATAACTTGACTGGAACAGAACGGTTACGGCGCCTTATGAAAGGAAGTTGCTTCAAGATCTTTTATCAGGGCATCTTAATCCCTCAAAGACGCATTGAGGACATGCTGCTGGCGCTTCACGCTCTCATCGAACACGGAAGGACGAGCACTCACTTGTTTATTGGCGGAGCATTAGTTAGTTGGTTTGGGCCTGCCTACGTGGCCTCGATCAGAGGAATGGTTCACGAGCTCCATCTGAGTGACCACGTGCATTTCCTTGGCGAGTTAACTGAGGAAGAATTGGCGTTCATGTACAGGAATTGCAATGCTTTTGTCTGGACTGGCGATGACCAATCGTGGGGATTGGCGCCCTTAGAAGCAATGTTATTTGGAAAACCCATCATCATATCAGCAGGAAATGGCGTGAGCGAAGTACTAAATGAAAGCGTAGCAATGGTCATCCCCCCACATAATCCACAAGCAATTCAACGCTCACTTGAAGCGCTCATGCAAGATGCTACACACGGAGAAGCACTCGGCATGCGCGCGCAACGTTTCGTGAAGGAGACTTTCACGTTTGCCAACACGGCCAATGAGCTGGCGCGCCTGTGGCAGCTTGATGCATAACTCTTGAACTGGCCGCGACAGCCGGTTAAATCCACTCACTCTTGGTATAAGCCAACTGCGTTACTTAATCCTCACATCCAGTGCCTTACGATTGATTGGCACGTATTCATTTGAGGTATGCGCGGATGATTTAAAGCTTATCCAATCATACTCGTCGTCGACAATCCGTTCTCCTGCTAGCCCACTGACTCGTTAATCAATGAACCCCGCAATAATCTGCGGCGTTTCGATATGGATCGCGGACGCTGAAGGTGCGCTGTAGTGCGCGTTTTCAATCTCACCCGGCAGGGCTTCTGTGTAGCTTTTACCTATACTAATTTATTGATCGCAACGAGACTCAGCTCTTGTATCTGTCGCTCATGCCGTCGAAAGGCAGGAGTCGCGGATTACAGTTGTTGGCTCCAACGGTTAAACCTTGTGCGCGACGACAAAATCTTGGTATTCGTAGTCTGTTGCACGTAAAGACCACGTGCCGTAGCGAATCGGTGTTGCAATTGTTAATCCATTCTGCGCATATAGGTTTATAACATAATCTTCATTATACGCAACAGCGCTCTCGGGGACTTCATGAGAAATCGTTCGATATTGGTCGCCCTTAAACTGAAAACCAAGAGTGCTTTTTCCTGTCTCGATGTGTTCCAACGTTTCAGGATTTAGCAAGAAGTACGTCGCAAAGCACGTTCCTCCGGGCCTTAGCATTCTTGCAACCTCAGAGATGTAGTGTTCCAGATCTTCAGGGAGCATGTGCGTAAATACAGAACTCAAGATAACAAAATCAAACAAATCCTTGTCAAACGGGAAGGCGTAGTCAGATGCCTTGACTCGGCCTTTTGGATTGTACGCTTTGCTGTAGATGTCTGCAAAGTGGAAACAAAAGCGTGGATATTGGCGAGTGATCTTTCTGGTGCACCACTTAATCGCTCCAGGGATAATATCGATGCCATCGTAGCCTCCTTCACTGGTGAGGTAATGCGTGAGGGCGACAGCTATCCGTCCAATCCCGCAACCTATATCAAGTACACGTGCATTTGGCTGCAATCCGCAGATTGTAACAAAATAGGCAAGTTCTTGATCGCCCGTCTCTATTAACTCTTGACCGTCCTTGCTGTCCCATTTGATCCAAGGTGGAAGTAGTTCTTTACGACCTTTTGAAAAGCGGTTGCGAAAATTCAACTTTGCGAAATACAGCGTCCCACCTTTTGAAAAGCGGTTGCGAAAATTTAACTTTGCGAAATACACCGTCCAACCTTTTGAGGTCTATCTAGCACATAGTGTCATGCTGGCACTATAGGTAATACTCCTTTTCGTCTGCGTCAAATAGGTGTGCTCAAAAAGCGCCTTCTAAGAGTCTCGGGGCACCCACCTAGCACTGAGCGATCGCCTTTCGAGTCCAGAAATCAGCATTTCCGTTATCTTTTTGTGCAAGTACTCAAGAACCTATCTAGGTCAAGTCACACATGGTAATAAGTGTCATCATACCAACGTACAACAGAGATTACTGTATTGCTCGGTCCTTAGAGAGCGTTTTGCGCCAAACCTGTCAGGATTTTGAGATCGTTATCGTCGATGATGATTCGACCGACAACACGCGAGATGTGCTAGGGCCATATCTGGTTGACCCACGAATCAGATACATAAAACACGTTAAGAATCAGGGAGGTCTTGCTGCTCGAATTACCGGGATCAGGAAAGCGGTAGGACAACATGTTGTTTTTTTGGATTCTGATGATGAGCTGCTCCCCAACTCCTTAGAGGTTCGCTTATCGGCTTTACAAAAGAGTGGAGTGGATCGCGCCCTCGTTTACGGGGATGTGATACTCGCTGCCAACGACAAAAGGAGCGAGCACCGATTCAAAAGGCTGCATGGCTATTCATATGCGTATCTGTTGAAAGAATTATCACTATGTTCATTTTCCGTGATGATGGTTACGACGTCGTGTTTTGCCGTTGCGGGATACTATGACCGCGATTTTCTCGACTGTGACTTGCCGAGCTGGCACGATGATTATCTAGTGCTGTCTATCGGAAGACACTTTCCTGTAATACATTGCGGCTTTCCGGTAGCTATCATGCACGATTCGCCGGAAAGCATTACCACAAATGAGCAAAGCCTTGAACTGGGATGCAGAAGAATGGTAAGCAAGTATCGCGAGGACATATTGAATATTCACGGACGTCCAAGACTATTCCTATGGAATTTGCGAATTCTTAGATGCAGAGTGAGAGCCGAAAGACAACGTGTAGCCCAAACCAACAAGGATCATCCGAGGCTCGTTGCCATATACAGTTGGTCTTTATCTAAGGTAGATTCCGTGATGACCGCGTTTTTGTCTCATTTTTTTGATAACCCGTACGCGTGAGAAACGCTCCGCAGAGAGGGAGGTCTGCAAGCTCCCCTGTGGGGCATAAACGAAGCGCGGCATCGACCTAGTGCGCGCTGAATGAAAACGACTTTTTTTTGTTAATCTCGCGGCGTAATGTTCTTTTTTTCGATGCACCTAATACGTCTTTTTCAGTTGTGCTCCGTTTAGCTTGCAGTTAATTGCGGCTTATGTGTTTCTCGTGCGTTTTTGCAGAACATGCGGTACATTTGTCATCAAGTTCGTAATACTTTGCAGGGTACCGAGGCCCTCTGTATCCTTTTCAGGTATCAAAGGCCCAGTTTCACAGGTTTCCTTACGAATACCCGAATGTGAGGATCTCGACCTTTTTCATAATGCTGGTAGCGCGCCTCTTCGCGCTGCGTAACCGTTACGCTACGCGCTGTCGGCACGCAATGCTCGCCAAGCTCAGCATTCCCCAGTTTGGTTCCTTCCAGTATATTTGAGCACGGCGATTCGTTGCACTGGAACGAAATGACAGGTTTTACGTTTTGGATGCACATTGAAAGCCTTGCGCCCGTATTGACCAGCTTGGCATCCGCGAGGATTAATATGATATCAGATCATGAGGTTTGCCGCAATAGCAAAAACGAATCGAACGCGCTGCTGATGAACCTAAGAGAAGCGCGCACGTAAGAGTTTCCCGCCGCGAATTGAAATGACCCTGAAAACGAGAACAGTACGCAGCGTTGGCTGGTCTGCAACCCTTCAAATAGCCCGACTGCTAATGCAAATACTGATTTCTGCGATCTTAGCGAGATTGCTTACACCTAGCGACTTTGGCCTGATCGCTATGGTGACCGTGTTTTCCAGTTTTGTGGCTATATTTTCAGATTTTGGATTGACGTCTGCTATTATACAAAAAAAAGAGGTTAGTGATGAGGCGTTATCTTCGACTTTTTGGATAAGCGTAGGCCTGGGCGCGTTGCTGACAATAGCATTGGCAGCTTTTGCGCCTTTGATAGCTGCGTTCTATTCTGAACCGCGATTGACCCCCCTCATCGTGCTCCTATCCACGACCTTCTTCATCGCTTCATTTGGCAACGTGCAAAGTGCGCTACTTACAAAAAGCATGAATTTCAAGGCCCTTGCCGTCATCGGCATCTGCGCCCTTGGTATTTCTGGCCCCATATCTATCTTTTTAGCTTTTTCCGGATATGGGGTTTGGAGTTTGGCTTGGAATGTGGTACTCTTCACTTTTATTACTGTCGTTCTCACTTGGATCTATTCGCGATGGGTTCCTCATTTTTCGCTTGGGCTGCAGCACGTGAAAGGGTTGCTAGGGTTTGGGATGAACCTCACAGGATTTAGTTTCGTTAATTATTTCGGTCGCAACCTAGACAATCTCCTTATTGGGAGGTTTCTTGGGCCGACTCCGCTCGGCTTCTACAACCTAGCTTACAACTTGCTCCTCTTTCCGTTGAGCAATATTTCCGATGTTGTCGGGCGCGTCATGTTTCCCGCGCTTTCGAAGATCCAACACGACAAACGGATCGTGCGCGAAGCCTACATCACTAGCAACCGCCACATTGCAGCCATATCTCTTCCGCTGATGATGTGGCTAGTAATCACAGCCCCTCAGCTTGTCAGAGTGGTTTTCGGTATGAAATGGGTGAGTGCAATCGTGCTTGTTCAGATTCTTGCCATCACAGCTGCACAACAGTCAATTGTAGCGAATGCCGGCTGGATATACCTCTCACAGGGCAGAACTGATGTCATGTTAAAGGTGAGTACTGTTGCGACTATCATAACAGCTATTTCCTTTGCTGTTGGGCTTCGTTGGGGGGTCGTGGGGGTCGCGATCGCCTACACAATAGCTTCATACTCGCTAGCATACCCTTTGAATGCAGTCCCCTTTCGGTTGATAGACCTGAAAGTAAGGCATTTTTTCGCATATTTGTTGCCAATCGTATTGGCAACGCTCATATTTGGGGTTGTCGCGTTTCTTGTTCGGATCTTTTTGGAGGAATTTGGCGTTACACAAGATGTGACTATTTTGGTCATCGTTACTGTTGCAAGCTTGTTTAGCTATTCAGTTCTGCTTTTTGTTTTGGATAGAGAACTTTTCACAGAAACGGTGCGCCTTCTCGGCCAGCTAAGATCAGGTCAGTGAACCTACGCGCAACGAAGCCCAATGGATGAACAAACATAAGAAAAATTGCTGCTTGTCGGACAGCTTGTTCGATATTTCTGGTCTTATCATCGGGCCGTATGTCACAGTGGTTTAGGTAAAAGAGTGTGCTCTAAACGCCCAAATAATTCACGAGAAGACTGAAAAGTATGCGCTACTGATCAAGAAGCTGATCAACAACAGATGCACAACATACAACATTGCGCTTTTCTATCGGAAGCAGCCGAATATCAATCATTATAGGCCGACTCCTGCACGAGCATTTCCGTCAGAGCACGTCGGATCGTTTTCGAGCCAATAATACAATGCCACAACTGTGCTTTTTTGAGGACCATCGATCAAGCTTTGACAACAAAATGGATACAGGTGCCAAAACGTGCCTTATTGCAAACGACAAATTGGTTCTATACCATAAGCTGCATAAACGTGATGCCAAAGCGTTGGTGTGGTAAGCCCACTTTACAGTTTCAAATCCAGAATTTAGCAGCAACTCGTTTAATTTGCGTATCGTGTAGCCGTCCCTCAAGTGTCCAACTTCATTTGCGTACGCGCGCCCGAAGTAAGTTGGATAATCAGGGGTAGGCACCGAAATGATGAGAGCCCCACCCATCTTAAGAACGCTGTTGATTGCCATCAGCGACTCAAAATCCTCTTTGACGTGTTCAAGTACGTCGATCAGCAGCACTTGGTCGTAATACTCCCGCTCCAACGGGAGTAGAGGCAACCCTCCTTGGATGAATGTCACATTCGGTAGCTTGCTTTTCTTTAATGTGCGCAAAGCGACTTGGAGATCTTCCGCAGCATATATTACTCCGACGATGTTTCCTAGGGTGTGGCTTGCGAATGCAAAAGTCATAATCCCTATTCCAGCCCCGATTTCAACGGTGTTGCTTGCTGGCTGGAAATACCTTTTAATCGCCGCATACCGAATATGGCTATGAAGATCCAGTACTCCGACCATCTTAACATAGCGAGTCTCGAGCTTATCTCTCCAGCTTTCGTTCTTGTTCGATGCGTAAATTGAACCCAGTGCCACGGAAGTCCCTCCCAGGCGATAATAATATCGAGCAGGGTATGGGTAACTTAGCTTAGGTGAGCAAGTTTGATAAGAGTTCGTATTTCGTGATTCTTGAGCTTTGAGGTACAGTGCTAGGTTTGAAAAGTGGAAAATGGCGGCTGAGCTAATAAGCGTTGCAAGCTAAAAACGGAATATGAATTGAAAAGTGCCCAGATTGCTTTTTTCCGTAAATTGCCGCGACAACGCTATGAGGGAAGATCGACTAAATCATATATGGTACCAGACTAATAAGTGCAGCTATTGTTGCAACGGACTCCGCTTCGAATCAACTAATTATCTTCCCTTTTTGGATTTCAAGACGTCTACATGCTCTTTTTTATGTTGCCTGCTGTTACGTTTCTTGCTTCTCGTTCATATACGTGTTGATACAATCCGTCGCCCCAGCGAGGCAGGCATCCATATTTAGATATTCAAATTGCGCAAATCTTCCGACGAGATCAATGCCAAGTCCCGTAACATAATTACGCACGATACTTACGTTTTCTTGATAGTTAATGTCGCTTATTACGTAGGCAAACTCAGTTCTGTGGACTTTCGCAAAAGAGGTGTCCCGTTCATTTATAATGTTTAGACGATCGAGATCAGCTGTTACGCGGTCAATGATATCAGCATCTTTCATCTGCCAAACGTCGCCTCCAACGTCGCAGGTTATTTCGGCTAACACAGAAGTCTTTCCCGCGGGTGCGACACTTGGGCTGAAGTTTGAAGGAAAGCTCACCTTATGTGGCAAGATGCTGTGCTCTGGAACATAAAGCCACGATAAGTTGCTCACGTTCTCTCTGTTTACGCCTAATGAAACGCTAATAAGAGAATTATACCTGAGATTAGCAGCCGCAGCTCGGACGTTTCCTGGAGCTTCTAAAGCTGTGACGACGTGCTGAATCGGCATTGAGCAAACTAATTTGCTGTACAGTCTCTCTGTTTGTCCGCCTGAAACAACCCACTTATCGTCCTCTTTTACGATTCTCTTCACATTGAAATTCTTGAAAACGTTGGCTTGAATTTCTCCCTCCAGGCATCTTACCAGAGCTTGAATGCCGCCTCGCTTCGGATAATAGAAATGGAGCTGATGCGTATAGCCTTCAGTGCGTATTCCGAGTGATGATTTTATGACATCTCCTATTGGGGGATTAGGCACCCGCTGAACCCAACTCAAGTCCATCTTTTCAAGAGGATATTTCCATATCTTCTCGTTATAAGGGATAAGATATTTTTCAGCTATTCCCTTGCCAAAAGTATAGTATATCCATTCTTTAAAGGTTGCAGGTTCGTTTAACTCTCCTTTTTCTTTTTTGAGCAAACTATCTACAAACGAGCGGAGACACTCAAAGTTTTCTTCTTTGGGCAAATCTGCCAGTCCATTTTCGAATGGATACTTGACATAGCGCTGTTTGTACAGCACCTTGGTATTTCGGACATTTTTCACGACATTATCTTTCAAAAGATTAAGCATGAAATTCAAGATTCTTTCATCTTTTGAGAAGATGATGTGAGCGCCAGAACGGTCAAAGGTATAACCTTCCTCTTGCGAGGTCTGCATAAGGCCGCCACACTCATTCTCCTTTTCCAGAAGCTCGAATGTTACTTTTTTTTGGTTCAGTAGATAACCAATTGCTAAACCTGATAACCCGCCACCGATAACTCCGACATTCATTTTTTGTCCCTGTTTCTTTAGCAAGGGGAGCCGTCAGGCGATTTTTCAACCTTTTTCAGCTCCCTGCGAACTCTCGGTATAAATGTTGAGTTTCCGCTATGTGAGCAAAACTGCTCAGCACTCGTCACGGAGGTTTTTTTGAGACTATATAATATCTTTTCATGAACATTCGTGACGGGCAGCGGAGGGGGAAAACCTAAAAGCATTCAAGCGACAAGGCAGTCGCCGAAATTGGAACATTGTCACGTAGAAAACGTAACCGTAGTTTTTCTTATGACAGTGACCAATTTATAGGCGGATTATAGGCTGAAAGCGGTTTCGATAATCGCAGAGATGATCATAGACATCAATGAGGTATGGACGGGGATATGTTGATCATTTATTGCCCATTCAATCAAACGACGTTGAGGCTCAGGCTTCTCTACGAGCGTATTTCATACTTTTTATGTTGTATGCTCTCAAAAGCTTAATGAGGGACTTGAATTTAATGAAGAGAATGATCAGTAGCAAGAAGCGTTAGCGCAGAGTGGGACGATGTGAGAATAAATTATATCATGATGGGCGTCGATCTGACTGGCGGTGTCAGAGTACTGTTTGAAATCGCAAATGGGCTTGCAAGTAGGGGACATCAGGTTACTATAACTGCCCTCGGCGAAGAAAACGGTCATTCGTGGTTTCCTCTTCACGCGAATATTGATTATGCGCGGAAAGCCGGGTTCTTTCATGAAGCAATTCTACATCATCGTTTAAAAAAGGCCTTTGACATTGATCCCTCTACATTCCCAGGTCCAGAATTGACGTTGCTGACAGATGCTAACCCCGATTGTGACATTAATGTAGCAACTTACTGCTTTACAGCATATTCCGCTATAGCGGCTCAGAAAGGCGTCGCGTTTTATCATATGCAACATTATGAACCACTGTTCTTCGAAGACGAGTATGTTCAGAGAATATCAGAGAGAACGTATCATCTGCCACTAAATAAGATCGCGAATTCAAAATGGCTTAAAAACCTGCTTAAAGAAAAATATGGTTACGATGTTCCTGTCGTTAATCCGGCCGTACAACACGATGTGTTCTATCCGAGAACCGTGGAAAATGAGACCAACAGCAAATACATCTTAGGCTTTGGCAAGCAAAAGAGGATAAAAGGGTTTCCGGAAGCCCTGAAAGCCTTCAAATCAGTTGCGAGACAAAAGCCCGATATAAAGCTTAAAGCATATGGCACGATGAAACCAACCTGCGAATCAGACATCCCATTTGAGTTCATCAAGTCTCCTTCGGACGAAGAGCTCGCTCATCTATATTCTTCGGCCGAACTTATGATTTGCCCGTCCTGGTATGAGAGTTTTCCATTGTTCCCTTTGGAAGCGATGGCATGCGGATGTCCGGTCGTCACAACACCCTATGGAACTGAAGATTATGCATTTCACGAAGATAACTGTTTGGTCGTGCCTCCGAAAGACCCCGAAAGGTTGGCCGGTGCTGTGCTTAGACTGTTAGAAGATGAAGACCTGCGCGAAAGATTCAAGAGAGAGGGTCCAAGAACGGCTAAAAAATTCACGTGGGACAGAACAATAGACGCCGTGGAAGGCCTATTTAAAAAGACTTTGAGAAGCAGCGACGGGCATTGAGGCGCGTGCGATAAAGGACGCAACCAAATGAAGATTGCGATACTCAGTCCAGATCTGTCCCACAACTGTCTTGGCAGAGCCTATTTATTGGCGAAAGTTTTGGAGAGAAGATACGAAGTAGAAGTCGTCGGACCCCTTTTTGGTGATGAGATCTGGCAGCCGGTCGTCGAAGATACAAGTATCGCCTACAAATGGACGAAACTAAACCAAGGATTCTCTCCCTCTTGGCGATTTAACGCGCTGATGACGAGCTTCATCCCTTACTCGCAGCTAAACGACCTTGCTAAAAGGATTGACGCTGATGCAGTGTATGCCAGCAAGCCCCTTCTTACAAGCTTTGGATTAGGGTTGCTTAAGAAGCTCCGAGAGCACGTACCATTGGTCTTAGATATCGACGATTGGGAAATGGGATTTGTGAAGGGTTACAGGTTAAACGATTCTGTCTCGGCACAGGATGTATCAAACCGCAGAAAACCCCACAACCCGATAAAGCGCTTGAAGTCTTTCTTATTTTCCCTGCAACGCATCTACGCACACGACTCTCCTTTAAACGCTCGACTTGGTGAGAGACTCACCCGTTACGCGGACAAAATTACAGTCTCAAACACCTATTTGAGGAATAAATTTGGCGGAGAGATCATCTACCACGCTCGAGACACGCACGCTTTTGATCCGAGTAGATTTGACCGAGAAATATTCAGGGCGAAGTACAGTGTAAATGAGGACGATCAAATCGTTATGTTTCTTGGCTCCCCAATGCCGCACAAGGGTATTATGGATTTGATTCAATCAGTGGCTCTTATCAGGAATCGCAACGTTAAACTGATTTTAGCGGGGTTAAATGATAAAGATCCGTACAGTATAAGCGTGGCGCGTACCGCGCAACAGGCGCTACACGAAAGGTTTAGGGGCTTTGATGAGATCCCCATAACGCGCGTTCCTGAGCTTTTGACTGTTGCAGACGTGGTTGTAATCCCTCAAAAACGAGACTTTGCATCGATCGGACAACTACCCGCAAAGGTTTTCGACGCAATGGCTATGGCAAAGCCAGTCGTTGCGACCAATGTGAATGACTTGCCACAAATACTGGACGGTTGCGGATGGATCGTTGAACCAGGAAACCCAGATGAGTTAGCGACAGCGATTGCCCATATTCTGTCAAACCCTGAGGAAGCCAATAAAATCGGACAACTGGCGAGAGAACGATGTATCGAAAAATACAGCTGGGACGCTCTTGAAAGCCAATTAGTTGATATCTTTGAAAAATTCAATTAGTTGACGTCTACCGCTTTTTTTCAACTCGGACCGTAAAGAAATCATCTATTTAAAGCGCAAGAAATGCAGCCCTCTCAGGTTCTTCTTGCTATGACAACCATATTCCAATCATTTTCGGTTAGCTTTGCGCAGAAGTCCATAAAGGGATACATCTCCACAACCTCATAACCAGTCTTTGCGAGCACAAACTCAAGCTCCTTAGGAAAGAAGAATCGCATTTTGTGCATCTCCTCAACGCTTTGAAGAACCTTATCATTCGCGATGTGTAGCACGTTGAAGTTCACGCTGACGGTATGCGTCAATATATCGAGTTCGGGGTGTGTGAACCTTATGATTTTTTCTGCACCCGCTTCAGCCACAAGCATTTTGTCTTGCGGCTTTTGTGCGATCACTGCGGGACCAAACCACGCGTCGAAGATGAAAAGCCCACCAGGATTGAGGTGCTTCGCAGTGTTTGTCAAGGCACTTTCAAGACGCTCATTAGTCGTTTGGTAACCTATCACAGCGAACATAGCGATGGCAACATCGAAGCGTTTGTCGAGTTCAACGCTGCAGATATCGCCGTTCCATAATTCGACCGAGACCTTCATCTGTCTCTTTTTTTCTTCGGCGATACTAAGCATCGTATCTGAGCGGTCGACTCCGGTTACGCTATAGCCCTTCTGTGCGAGCAACACTGCGTGTCCCGCGGTCCCGCAGCCAAGGTCAAGTATCGTCCGCGCGTCACCGAGCGCGTATTTTTTAATTAGCGCGTCGACGTAATCGACCTCTCCGCGATAATCTTTCTCCCCGTAAAAGAGGTCATAATACTGCGCATATTGGCCAAATACTTCCAATTCAGCCCTCCTGCACAATTTCACGCACGGCATCGCACACCACGTCGATCTTTGCTTTCGTCAAGGTGAGGCCGGAAGGCAGATAGAGTCCCTGTTGATGAGCGCGATCAGTGTTCGGAAACTGTTCGTCCTTGACGACCCTCAACTTCTGAAGGATCGGTTGTGCGTGCAATCCAAGGAAAAATGGGCGAGTGCCTATACCTTTGTCTTTGAGCCGCGTCATCATCAGCTCTGCGTCTACGTTCAGAGCTTCGTCAAGCTGAACTGCGTACATCCAATACACCGGCTTCGCGAAGGGAAGCTCTGCCTGAAAACGCACGCCGGGCACGCTTGCCAGCCGCTCCTTATAATAACTGACCAATGACCTTCGGAGAGCAATGACCTCCTCGATCCGTTCGAGTTGGGCGACGCCTACAGCTGCCTGGAGGTTGGTCATGCGAAAGTTATAGCAGAGCTCAGTGTGGTAAAACCGCTTCTCAGGATGAAAGCACAGGTTCCGATACGAGGCTGCCCGGGCGGCGACAGAGGCGTCGTTTGTGACGACCATCCCCCCCTCACCGGTGGTGACAATCTTGTTAGCGTAAAATGAGAAACAACTAACATCACTCATGTTGCCGCACTTCATCCAGCGGTTTCCCGCTACCTTGCTAAAATACTCTGCGCCGTGTGCCTCTGCTGCATCTTCGACAATCTTGAGACTGTGTTCGGAAGCGCATTCAAAGACTGGATCCATATCAACGGGAAGCCCGTAGATGTGCACAGGCATGATAACCGTCGTTTTAGGCGTAATCTTTGACTCGAGTTGCGTAGTGTCCATATTCCACGTATCCGGATCGATGTCGACGAGTACCGGTCGTGCTCCCAATCGTAAGGCGGCAAGGGCACACGAAATGATGGTAAAAGAGGGCATAATGATCTCATCGCCTTTTCGCACACCGATCCCGTATAGGGCCGTTTCAAGTGCTGCGGTGCCGTTGCACACGGCCACGCCGTACTGAGCCCCTATGTAATGCGAAAACCGTTCTTCAAATTCTCTGACAAACGGCCCCTCGGACGAGATCCAGCCGCTGTCGATGCACTCGGCTAGAAGCTGCTTCTCGCGATCTTTCAGCAGCGGTTCATAAACCGGAATCAATCGCCCTCCTTCGTGGCCCCGCCTCAATCGTCACCCGAAGGCGAGAATAACGTCTTATCGCGGTCCCCCAAATAGGGACCCTGTTTTACTTCAATCATTTCTGTCGGTTCGAGCATGGTAAAACCGTGCCCCCCTGATGCCAACAGAATCACATCGCCCGCTTCCAGTACCGTACTAGTGATGAACGTCCGCTTCGTGTCATAGAGGTCGACCTTAACCCTCCCTTTTCGGACGAAGAGCACCTCTTGGGTGAGACGGATCTCTCGATCGACGCGGTTGTGTATGTGGGGCGGAATCACCTTGCCTTTTTGGTGGTGCATATACCCCAGCTGTTGGGAGAAACTGCCTGGCGTGAAGAATTCAACGCCATCCTTTTCGTAACGCGAGCCGATGACGAGTGCGATCAGTTCATCGTTTTCATCATAGAACTTTTCTGACATAGCCGGTCTGATGTTTTTTGAGACGAGGTCAAATAATCTCTTCGTTTCGATAGCGTGTTGCGGATCACTCTCGGTGCAACAGGACCATCGCCAGTCTCGCTTCCAAAGACCAGAGGCCTTTCGAAACGGCGCTTGCCTTTTGTGCGATCTTGCATTATTGACGCTGCGAGAACACCGAGGACTGGAGCACGTGGCAAAGAAGACGCGAGCTGCAACAAGCTGCGACATTGAAGCATTATTCCATATCCCCCTTTGGTCCTGAGACTTTCTCAAGCAGGTACTGGCCTATTTCACGGCGTAAGTCTTCCCTTTCCAGTGCGAAATCTATGACTGCTTTTATATAGCCAATCTTGTCCCCCGTGTCGTATCGCTTTCCTTCGATCACGTGGGCATAGACGTCGCGTTCACGCAGGAGCAATCTAATCGCATCAGTGAGTTGTACCTCGCCTTGTGCGGAACGAGAAACCCGCTTGATGCAATCAAAGAGATCTGGGGTCATGAGGTACCGTCCGACGATGCCCAAGCGAGAGGGGGCTTCCAGCAGTTTAGGCTTTTCAACGAGGTCGCTCACGCGGTAAAATGAATTGGTGACTTTTTCCCCTTTTACGATGCCATATTGAGGCACTCTCTCTCGTGAGACGTTCTCAACGGCAATCAAGGGGCACTCGTACGTTGCGAACAGGTTTGCAAGTTGCATGATGCACGGGGTGTTTGACTTTATGATGTCATCGCCGAGCAATACGGCAAAGGGTTCGGCTCCAATGTGTTTCTCTGCCTTTAAAACAGCATCTCCAAGCCCTTTTGGCTCTTTCTGCCGTATGTAGTGTATGTCCACTAAGGTGGATATCATCTGTATCTGCTCAAGTTGTCTATATTTACCATCGTGGGCCAGGTGGTTCTCGAGCTCGGGAGAGAAATCAAAGTAGTCTTCGATCGTTCTCTTGCCCCGCCCAGTGATGATAATAATATCGTCAATTCCCGAAGAAACTGCCTCCTCGACGACAAACTGTATGACGGGCTTGTCCACAATCGGCAGCATCTCTTTTGGCTGCACTTTCGTGGCGGGAAGAAAGCGCGTGCCTAACCCCGCTGCGGGTATCACTGCTTTTTTAATCATTGTTCCCTCTCTCATCGGAGGCGGTCGGCGCGACTACTGATCATCTGAGGGCGTCACATCGCTCGGTTCGTAGTGTTGCGCGTTACGGTATAAGTTCTTCCCTCGAGCAGATCCTCAAGCGCTTCTGACTGCTTTCGCTGCTCCCGCGCCAAGGCACTCTAGGAACACCTATAAAGAAAGCCTTGTGGCGGCATGCGGCTTCGCACTTTGTGCGACCTATTAGGATGAGTCGTCAAAGACTTTTTGATTTGTTCTGCAACTGGCTCCGATAAAAGGTTGATCCTCCACTTGGGAGGACCGACGTCACGACTTGTAGCGCTGATCGTCTTGCCGAATGCCTGCCCTCGTCAAAGAGCAAAACAAGAAGGCGATATCTGCAAAAGAATGAGACGCTTCTTATCCATAGTACACCCCTTATTTCATCTTGAGGAGCAAACCCACCGCGTGTGCATCGGACGATAGCTCTTTTTCCTACCTTCAAAGGAAATCTGGCGTCGCGCAAACACAACTTTTAAATGAATGACAGCACACGAAAACGCAGTGCAGCGCATATCGATCGTTGGAACCGGGTACGTTGGCCTAAGCACTGCCGTTTGCTTTGCGTCGAGGGGCTACGATGTTATCGCCTCCACGCGCAGCGAAGATAAGGTGCGCACCATCAATGCCAAGCGGGCCCCCTTTTACGAACCAGGACTGGATGAAGCGGTGCGAACGAGCATCGAATCGGGACACTTACACGCTGAGATTAATCGTTCTGAAGCAGTGCGTCAAACGGAGGTCACGTTTCTTACGGTAGGCACGCCGGAGAAAGCCGACGGAACGATCGACCTGCGTTACGTCATCAGTGCGAGCGAGGACATCGGGCGTGCATTAACACGGAAGAAAACTTACCACCTCGTTGTGGTCAAAAGCACCGTAACGCCCGGGACGGTGCGGGGCCCTGTCAAGGCCGCTCTCGAAGAAGCGTCGGGACTCGTTGCAGGGCGTGATTTTGGTCTGTGCATGAATCCGGAATTCCTCCGGCAAGGATCGGCAATTCGGGATACGTTGTACCCCGATCGAGTAGTAATTGGAGAATACGATAAGCGTTCGGGCCAACGGCTGGCCGATCTGCTTGAGGGTTTCTATGGGTCGGGTATTCCCATACTCAGGATGAGTCTCGAATCGGCAGAGATGGTCAAATACGCGAGCAACACCTTTCTTGCGATGAAGATTTCCTATGCAAATGAAATGGCACGAATTTGTGAGCGGGTTCCAGGCGTCGATGTGTCCAAGGTGATGGCAGGCGTGGGACTTGACGAGAGGATCAACCCAAAATTCCTCAATGCTGGGGCAGGTTTTGGGGGTTCATGCCTACCCAAGGATACAAAAGCGTTATGCAAGTTCGCTGAGGCACAGGGCTATTCAGCGCCGTTGCTGAGGGCTACGCTTGCGGTAAATCAAGCGCAAGCCTCGCATGTCGCCCAGCTGGCGCTTGCAACGCTCGGCGAACCACGGGGCAAAAAAGTGGCCCTCCTCGGCCTCTCGTTCAAGCCCGATACCGATGACCTGCGCGAGGCCCCATCACTCACCGTTGCCCGTACACTCTTGGGGGCGGGCGCACGCGTCAGCGCGTTCGATCCCGCGGTCAAGCAGGTGAGTCAGCCCGGCTTTGAAGGGCTTGATTATCCGTCCTCAATTTCAGAATGCCTTGCAGGAGCGCACTGCTGCATCATTTTGACCGAGTGGGAGCAGTTCAAGCGGCTCACACCGGACGATTTCATTCAATCCATGGCGACACCGGCGGTGATTGACGCTCGGCGTATTTTTGATCCCCACGAGTTTGGGAATCGCCTCACGTTTCTCGCAGTCGGTGTAGGACGCGAGTTAGATGTCTGCCGCACGTCTGTGCGCGATAATGATTAATGAATACGACGTACGTGCAACCGCTCGGCTCCTTCATAGCACTTCTCGCTGCAGCCCCGTTTCTGCGCATCGACCGCTTTCTTTTTGAAAGGTAATCCTACCTTTTTTCCCAGTCGTCCGTGCGTATCAGCAATCAATTACGTTATAGAAACGTAGTGAGACGTCTGTATGAGGCGAACCTGTTTTTGATCCCTGCGACCTAGTCGTTGTCCTGCTAACAACGACCGTGCCATCGAAGTAGCGGCTAGCGCAAATGAAAATCGAGCCCGTGGGCCCGCAACCCGATAAAACGGTCTTTCGTTTTGTTTTCTTTCACGGGTACCTTGAGTAACAGAACGATAAAGCTGACCGCTCGTGGGCACGTGCGAACCTTAGTGAAAAAGTTCACAGGTGCGCGATTCGACGAAGACGGATCTCAGTTCGCTGACATCACGATAACCGGATTGGATGTGGTGTAAACGAGTTTTGCGGCACTCGTTCCTGCCGGCACGGAGAAGAGCACGTAGAGATCGCTCGAAAAGCCCGCGTTCAGCGTCTGGTTGTCAAGTGCTTGCGCGCTGCAGTTGGCGTTGCACGCAGGGTAGTTCGCATAATACGCGGTGCCATTGGACGTGAGCAACGCCAAAGCCGCATAGCTAAAGGGAACCGGGGTGTGTTGCACGTTTGTGAGCGTAAGGTTCGCGACCAAGTAGCTGTCGCTAGGAGGCGGCATCAACGAGACGTTATACAACCATATCCCGGAGGCTAACCCCGATTCAAGGTTGTATTTGGCCCAGGCGGCGGCGGTCGCCGGGTTTGATCCATCGGTGACACTGTTGAGTCGCAACGCAATCGTGTCACTCGTCGCGGTCTTGCCCAACGACGCGTGAACCGCTGAAGCCGGCTCTTTGTAGGTAATCTCGTAGGCCGGGATGGCGGCAAGAAACGCGTAAGCGATGACGGCGAGGGCGATAACGATAAAAAGAATGACCACGGCCGCTGCAACGAGTTTTCTGTTCATGTCGATCTGCTCCGCCTCGGCTACGTCGTATACACCACGCTTACGTGCGCATCGTCCGTGAATACGCGATTCGACCCGACGTTTTCAGTGTGGATGAGCGTTGCGCCCGCTGGAAGCTCGACGCTGGTATTCAGGCCATAGCGATCGATCCCGCCTTGCTTCACGACATAGAGGTCGTAGTGTGTCCCTAAGCCGTTTCCATACGTCAGGTTCGGCAGCGTATAGAGGTACGTTATGCGCGCCGTCGTATAGGGCGACACATCGAATCGCGATGAAAAGACCGTGAAGTCCGTGCCGTTGGTTATCCCAGGGCCGTCGAATTGGGCAGTGTCATTATATACCGCCACCAGCTTCGCTCCAGGCGGCACCACCGCCTGCGAAAAAAGGTCAGAACCCCACCAGTCCCCGTTGACGTACGTGAGCGTCAGGTTTGAGACGGCGGAACCGTCCGGAAGCAGCTGCACGTGGTAATCGATGCTTCTGTTGATACCAAAATCTGATTTTCCATTGCCTAAGTTGATATCAACGACGGAGATGGAGTCCGACTGAGGCGCTCTGTTCGTGCCGTCGCCGGTTCCCAGGAGGAGCCCCTGATCGGGATAGATGAACAGGTGTTTTTCGTTTGCCAAGTCGCGGAAAGCGTTGTAGAGCGCCAGTTTCTGCGGAACGCTCGCATCGAGGATGAGGCCAAGGGTCCCGTAGGTAAGCGTCGACAAGAGACTCGCCATTTGCGTGCCGTTTTGTCTCGACGAGTAGAATTCCAAACGTTGCCACACGTTCCTGTCCGTTATGACTTCGCCTGATGACGTTATCGGTCCCGTTATGCTCAAAATCTTTTCCACCGCGGTAAAGTCCATCCCGATGACGCCGTCGAGCTTCTGTCCGGTCACATTGTACCAGTCTGACTGCACCTTAGAGGCGAAGGAAGCAAAGTCGTATTGAACGTTCGAATCAGATAGATTTACCGCGTTGAAGCCGAAGAATGAGGTGAGGCTCTCAGGGCCGTCTAAGGGCACGACCGCTTGCATCGTCGTGCTCGTGTGGCTGTAGTAGTAATGCAGATTTTCGATGTGCCCGTCATGCAGCGTGAGCACCCCCATAAGCGATATTATCCCTCCGGTGCTTCGTGTTTCCGAGTTGTCCTGTAAGACGACGAGGTACGTCTTGTCACCGAGGAAGCCCGCAGCGCCCATCCCCTCCAGCAGCGGAAAAAGCAGTGATGCGACCACGATCAAGATGACGGCAAGCGTGACATATCGGGCGGTATGAGGGTGCTCGCGCATCGTGAATACCGCATGCCCCTCCTCGGTTATAACCTTAACTTGGGAATCACCTCACGCAGGAATCGCCTCAGACTCCAACCCGTGGCTTAGGACTGATGCTACTGCCGCTCGTTCCGACGAGAAACTGAAGGCATCTCTTGAGCGTGACGGCCTCGCTGCTGCGGCTTCCACGAGCAGTTATACGTGCTTCCGTGATGTAAGCACCAGCGCCATCATTCGCGGCCGCCGAATGCGACAGTGTGATGCGGCTGAAAACATGCGCAGCTCTTCAAAAAGCAAGCAAAATGTGGACGCTTACGGGAGACGTCCATCGCGCTGCCTGGAGAGATCATTCAGCGCCGCTCAGTCCGGCGCGTATACTGCCTCGAATCCGACCGAGCTCGTCGGTGCGAGCGCTTTCAGCCGATTAACCGGGGTTTTACATCCGTAAAAATAAGCAAAGTATATATAGCCGTGGTCAGTACTAATCATGTTCAACGTCAAGAAAGCTCAGTCAACGTCTAGTAACAACCGCAAGGCACCAGTAAACAGTGTACCAGCAAATCAAACGAGCTTGAGCCTCGTGGGATCAAGCTAAAATGCAAAACGGAGGTGAAAAAGTGAAAAAGGTAGTCGCCGTGTTAGCATTGTTTGTTGCGCTCTCACTGTTTGCTGCAACGAACGTAACAGCCCAATGTGCCGCGTCATCGACAACCACAACGGCCGCAACGACTAGCGCGCAGTGCACGAGCTGCACCACCGCATCGTGCTGCTCTTGTGCTTCCTCGTGTTGTCCGACGACGTGTGCACCCGCGTGCCCCACTACATGCGCTTGTCCGGTAAAATGCCCGGCAACGGCATGCTGTGTCGTCACGACTTGCTGTGCGCCATGTTGCTGTAAACCGGTATGCAAGTTCGAACCTTACAAGATGCCTTCTTTCAAGGTGGACAAGACCAAGAAGTACTGACGCTGTCAGACTTTTTGGTGACGTAGGGTTACGAAACGAACCGAGAGACACAACGAGCTTCGAAATAGTTGGTTGCGTTTGCACCGATGAGGCGCGTTAGCGCCTTCATTTTTTTGGCAAACGACAACCATTTTTGTTTGTTTTTATTCTGACCGAACTCTTTTTTTCGCAACGGATGCAAGAGTTTGCCGGTTGACTGCTTTCTGTTTCTGACTAGGTATGTTAGCTAACTGGCTAAATCAGCTGCTTTTTCTGCATTAGCAGAGCGTTTTTTTGGCCTCATTCAAAAGCAACCGCGTCTAGGGCTGACCCTCGGTGCGTTTTGAGCTCGTCTGAAGGCGGCACGATCCTTGCGAGTCGTCCGGCCGCAATAATGGCTGTGCGGTAGAAGTACTTGTTGCCGCCGATGGTTCTTTGTGTTGATTTGTCACGATCTATGCCTAACGGTATCCTGCCTTTATAACTGATCTACGCAGACTAAATAGCGGCAGGGAGGTGCGACTGAGCACGAGTAGTGTCAACCGTGCCGACACACAATAGCGCAGCACGACCTACGCTGAAAACGACGCGTAACCGGCGCAACGGTCTTGGAGCTCCAGCATATTTTGCACAAAAGAGGCGTTCACAAGTGGATTTTTCGAGGATCAAGACAGGAAGACGGGCCCCGCAATTTTGCGTAGTGGCGCATTTTTGGCATGGTTTTGGCACGTGCTCACATGGAAGATCTCTTGGAGATTCCGCGGCAGGCCTTTTGTGTAAGCATCAATCTAACGACGTGGTCGCTGGCAAACACAAGCTGATAATGAACCGTGAGTGGTGGCCGAGCCCCCTTGGGTCGATGGAGGCTGGCATATTTGCCGCTAGGACATTTAATCCAGCCGTCGTGATAGAACAGGTACTCGGTTTGGCGTCTTCGGAGAGACTTTCCTACGGCGTGCGTAGCGCCGAACACGATCACGTTGGAGTCAAAGGTGTAGAACAAACGCGGCTACGTCCACGCCAGTTTATCGGTGCTCCAGCTTCCGCCGCTGCTAAAATCAACGATCGAATTGTACTGCCGGTAGACAAAGAAGCCACCGATGAGCCAGTCGGTATTCGTTGACGCGCTGCTGCCACAGGCAAGGCCTGAACTTGTACTTCCTAGAGTCGCAGTTCCCACTGAATCGTCGTACCACGATCCGGTTCCGCTAAGAGCGCCGCCGCTCTCGTCCCAGTGCGTTTGATGCACCGGCGCGTTTCCATCCTCACCGATCCAGACCGTCGGATACGGTTCTTTTCCCGGGCCCGCACTGGTGTCCCACGAAATTTGGATGTAATAGTTATGGCCTACATGAAGTGGGGTATCCGTTGGTATATACCACCGCGCTTTCGGGCTTCCGCTGGTCGTAGCGCGGTAGATGGTAAGGTAATTATTATTGCCATTAGTAAGGCCGTATTCGGTGTCAATCTTAAAACCGAAACCGCCATATGCTTTGTCCCATATTTTCTGGTAGCGGTGCGCGGATGTGGCGGATGCGTCGGATGCTATTCCGCTGAAACGAAAGCCAATCTCCCACGAAGCGACGTTTGGATTGTTTGTTGCGCTGCCTGCCGGGATGCAGATAAAATCATTCTTCCCGATATCGCCCCAATAGGGGTAGCCGTTTGCTTGGGTTTGAAATAGGCTGGGGGTGCTGACGTAAGCGTTATAGCTGGCGCCGGCCGTCCCGTGGTTGACCCACGTTGATCCTGCTTGGGGAACGTAGTAGATGGACGTTGAGCCAGGGGACAACCCACCACTGTAGGTCGTCTCCCACAGGCCGCTGTCGGTGCCGCGCACAAAGACGTCGATCTTACCAGAAGCCGGTGACGCCGCCGCGGGTGACGAGGTGAGGATTCCGCCGAGGGATTCCCAGCCGGACCACGCGCCGTTATACCCTTGATGCCACAGGCCGAGGTCCGTGCCTACTACAAAGACGTCGAGACGACCTGAGCCCCATGAGCTGGCCGCCGGTCCTGTGCCGGGGTACATGATCCCGCCGAGAGAGGTCCAGGAATGCCATCCGCCGTTGTTATACTCCACCTGCCAGAGGCCGCTGTCGGTGCCGCGCACAAAGACGTCGATCTTGCCAGAGGCCGGTGAGGCCGCTGCGGGTGACGAGGTGAGGATGCCGCCGAGGGATTCCCAGTTGCCCCACCCTGACGTTGATTGGTAGTGCTTGTGCCAGAGCCCGTGGTCGGTGCCTACGACAAAGACGTCGAGGCTGTTCGCATCCTGCGCGCACACGGCGGGTCCGGTGCCTGGCGCAAGGATACCGCCGAGGTTGGACCAAGCGCCCCATGTGGCGGCAAACGATAAGGCACTGCTGTTGTAGGCCTGATAGGAACTCTCACCGGCGAAGGTGACAGACTGGTTGGCGGCAGATGTGGCGGGCGACTGAGCTGCCGCAGAAGCAGTTACAAAGCCCGCAAATAACATAGTAATAAGAAGGATGACTATAGGAAATGAAACGATTTTGTATATGCGCATGGTTGCCTCTTAGGAGGTCTTCGACGGCTAGAACTGTCGGAGGACAGGATAAATGCTTCGGTTACACTTGGAAGGAAAGACTACAAAGTTCGAAAACGTGAGCATCATCAACGCTAACGTAGCTCGCGCGGCGACGTGCCAGTCGAAGAAACATGCTGAACGTCTGTATCTCAATGTTCACGTATGAAGCGCGTTGCCAGTTCATTTATCGCACGAAAAGAAAAAAAATGGAATCCGATCTGCGGCTGCTTTGAGCTGGCCGTGCATCTGAAGTTCAAGCAACGACGTCCCCTTAATCTCGATCAGTGCTCTCGGGTTTAGGGACTTCTTACGGGTAACAGAGTGCCGCCGTTCGCCGCGAGTATAGAGTTGGCCTGCTGCTGTACTTCACAACCAATTGCTCCGGCTACTTCATCGTGTTTCTCGCTTATACTGCTAAACTAAGAAGCCGTGTGTGCCCTATATCACCACGTTTATGTTGCGATATGTTGAGGGCAGCACTTATTGGCGATTGCCTTGGAATTACAAACGGATTGCGAGAGATGTATATGAAACAACAGGGCATAGCATATGCAAAAACGATAAGTGGTTGAGCGAGAACTGAGAAACCTGAGTGCACTGTTTTTCAAGAGGTAGGCACCTATGAAGCTAAAGTTTGGCGAACGGCTCATCGAACCCGAGATCCGACGGCTCTACGACCTCCGTGACGTCGCTTTTGACTCTGCGTGGTTCGAAGGAGCGCCGGATCGCGACGCTTACTACATGTACCGTGACCTCTCACTCACGCCGACCGATGCGGAAACCATCACGCGCTACCAGCTACGCTACGACATCACGATTATCCCCCCACTCACGATGGGACTCGAGTTCGTCAAGACGTACGGCCACTACCACCCGCGTGTGAATCCGAAGCTGAGGTACACGTATCCGGAGCTCTACGAGGTGCTCGACGGTGACGCTCACTACCTGCTGCAACGCGCGAAAAACGAATACAGCGTTGATGATGTCATCCTCGTCAAGGCGACGCGGGGTGACAAGGTGGTCGTTCCGCCGAACTACGGGCACATCACGATCAACCCGTCGGAGCGAACGCTCAAGATGGCCAACTGGGTGTGCCGATCGTTCGAGTCACTCTACGAGCCTTATACGGCTCTCCACGGCGGCGCGTACTATGAGCTCATTAACGGAAGGCTGTTGCACAATCGCGCATATCATAACGTGCCTGAGATACGGGTCGCGTACCCGTTCGATGTGCCCGATCAGGGATTGGTGAAGCGAAAACCGATGTACGAGCTGATCGAAGAGGCTTGCCTGTTAGAATTCCTGACAGCGCCCGAGAAGCATAGTCCGTTGTTTCGCGAATTGTATAGTCGATAATGCGTGGTGTATGCTGGTGACGCACACGTGCACCTGCTCGCGAAGAATTCAACACTCTGCTTCCAGAGCTAGTATCTACGATGTTACCTGTAATGTATAGCGAACGACTTCAACAACGCGGTGATCGCTGCCAATATCGCGGATACACGCGTTATCTCTCATGTCGGTTGCCAGACTTGACGCAGTGACTCGCAAGATGAGCGGAGTCAGGGTGATTGTAATAATGCCTTACAACTCATGGCAAGCTCGAATAACAGTGATGTGTTGCTTAGATGTTACTGAGCCGACTACTGACGTGGCTTAACCTTTTGTGCAGTAACACGCATACCCGAGGGTGTAATCTTGCTTTTTATCGAGCTTATCCAAATAAAAAAAAGTCAGAGGCACGAGAAACTTGCAGAAAGGAACTGACAAAAGACAAGCTAATCGTAATAACAAAACACCTATCTCTTGCCAATGGCGATTTTTTTGCATTACGTACTGAGCTGAAACGTAAGAGGGGAGTATACTGACTCGATGTGCCAGATACCAAAAAATGCCCCCTCTTGGTTTGATAAATACCACTCTGAACCCCGCTTTGTTGAAAAGAAGCTCCAAACCATATTTTGTGAAGTTAAAGAAATGGTACGGCTCACCGTGTATGCCCCATCCTTGCGGGGCCGTCAAGAAAAGCTTGCCGTTTGGCTTTAGGACCCTATAAAACTCAGTGATTACTTTCAGAGGCTCTGGAACGTGTTCAAGAACTTGCGTGTTGATAATAACGTCATACGAGTTGTTTGGTTTGGGGATATTATCAAGACTGCAGATGAAATTGTGCATCTTTTTTGATTTCTTATCAAATATATCTTCAAAATCAGTGCTCTCATAATTGGCGTGAATAAAATACTTCTTATAAGGAGCGGCGCCTGCTCCTGCATCTAAAACTCTATCTGTTTCTGTTATTTCTTTCGACGCATACTTCATAAATTCAGCAATCGAATAACGTTCCGGATCTAGTTTTGCTATAAGATCCTCAACAGATCTCGCAAGCGGTCTTGTATGAGACTTGGATAGTCCGAAAGCGTCGATATCTGTCACATTCCTAAAAAAAGACTCGCGCGTATAAAAGCAATGCCTTTGCGAGATATCTGGTGGTGCAATCCGAAGAGTGTATAAGAAAAAAGTTGGAGTCGCTTTGATGTTAAATAGATCAACAAGGTGCCCCGTGCAAAACGGAAACGGTTATCGACATTCGGCTTTGCGAGATCATGTATGACCGCTCGCAGCAGCAGTACCACCGATTCAACACGATATCGCTGCCCCGAAAGAACTTGCGCGCCAAAGCTTGGCGCGGACAGCGCTTTGATAAAATGTAATGGGAAATACGGACATAGCGAGAAGCACTCACACTCTTCATTGCGGACGAGACCGAAAGTGAGCGCGTCGATTAAAAACCTTATTAGCAAAAGCACAAGTGGTTTAGTCGAACAATTCCACCGGCCCAGATTCCTCGCGAGGGAGTTTGATTATTACAAATTCATTCAGTCCAACCTTCAAGAGCCTGCTGAGCCAAAACAGCGTTTCAAAAATTACTGCGCTGTGATAACTGCATTTTTGTGTGGGGAGCGACAGCTTTGATGCGAAGAACCTGATCGCTCAGTTGTCATCTGTAGATGCACTGCGTGCTCTTTTTGACATTGTGGATGCAGCGTGAAAGCAGGATCATACGGCCAAAACGGCGCCCATCCACAATCGAAAGGGGGTACCAGCGGGAAACCATCGACATCATTGCGATAATGGCGCAAGCTACTCCTGAGTTCAGATGGAGAGAGACGAAGCTAGTGCTCGCGTCCTTAGACATTATTAGATGACGATGTTAAAAAAAAATCGCCGACGGACGTTCAGCCGGATCACTCACCGCTATAAGATCTCTCCCACAGGGCGTTGTCCGCACCGCGCACAAAGACGTCGATCACACCACTATTCGGAGACACAGCAGCCGGCGACGACGTCAAACGCCCTCCGAGCAACTCCCATCCGGACCACGTGCCGCTATATGATCGATGCCACAGGGCCCCGTCCGTACCCTCCACAAAGACGTCGAGACGACCTGAGCCCCACGAGCTCGCCGCCGGTCCCGTACCAGAGGCAAGCCGCCCGCTCAGAGAGCTCCAGGAGCCCCATGCCCCGTTGCTATACTCCCTCTGCCACAGGGCGCCATCGGTGCCGCGCACAAAGACGTCGATCTTCCCCGATGATTGAGATACGGCAGCGGGTGACGACGTCAAACGCCCTCCGAGAGAGGTCCACGACCCCCACCCTGACCCTGACTGGTAATGCCTCCACCAGAGCGCATTGTCCGTGCCTACTACAAAGACGTCGAGGCTGTTCGCATCCCGCGCGCACATGGCAGGGCTGGTGCCTGAAGCAAGGATACCACCGACGTTGGACCAGGCTCCCCACCCGCTAATAGAGGTCGAGCTGGTCGGTGGGTAATACGTCTGCAAGTCGGCGACGACCTGTTCGAATCCTAATGCTTTATATCTGGAAAGCCCCTGCGAATTGAGACCACACCACACCTGGAAATGATTGAAACCTATTCCATTGGCGTAGGACCAATCGAGCATTGACTTGTAGCTCGGTGAGCCGCCGTTCTTTGAGTTCGTCAGTATAGGGTTGTAATCGACGCTCCCTGAGTACTCCCACACCCCGGCAAGGATGCCGTTCTGCTTTCCTAAGGAAGCGGCCTGCATTGATCCGTTCTGGATGTACGGCCACTCCGACGTGTAGTAGCTCTCCCAGCTGTTCATGACGGTGAAGGAGTCCTTGTAGGGCGGTGTCGTCCACGTGCTCCCCCAGAGGCCACACTGGTCACAGTTGTAGTTCACATACCCCTTGAAAAACTGGGCCATGTAGGCGAGGTCGCCGGTTCTGCCTCCTTCTGAGGAGACGTACTCCCAGCCGGCGTTTTTGAGTGATTGGAAGTAGGGGCCAAAGGTGGTGATCGGTGTGCTCTGAAGCGCTCCCGCCTGCCAGATGACTTGTTCGACGTCAATAATCGGTGTCATGCCGAGCGATTTAATCTTGTTGAGCTCCGTCTGGTACGTTCCGTTGTCGGGAACGACCAGGTTCACGGCAGTGAATCCGTGTGCTATAAAATAGTCGAGTGAGCCGTCATCGACCATTGAGGGGGGGCAGCCGATCTGATACTCTATGGGATGTGTTGTGGCCCCTACTGATGACTGCGTCGTGCTCTTGATCGCCAGAGAGGGGGTCGGCGTAACTGCTGCACTGGCCGTCACCGCCATGAGAGAGATCAAAGTCACGGCTAGAAGGAAAAGAGTCGCGAGTCTCTTGCCGCGCGCGCTCCAGCGTTGCGTGCGGACGTGCGTTTTGTTAAGAGGCGACACCAGGTTCCCCGGCTGTTCGTTCGAAAAAGCTGCAGCTTGATAACAAAATTGAAATTACAGCTTCTAGGCAGGCTCTTTAGTTTTTTTGCTATGTTACTTAATCTTTGTTATTTGCCTCCGAGCTTGAGAACTCAACGGAGCTAAGAGAGGTCTTAGATTGCATCGATCTCGCTGCACAAGAGGCGAAGTAAGGGGAGCGTTCAACCCTTGGCGCGCTCAGTTTAGATGGTTCGGAGCTTTGGTAAACTCTCTGCTCGTCGTGCGCTCGATTAATGAGCGCTCAGGCTTCCGCTAGCGGCAATCGTGATGTAACCGCTACGTTACGAATGCGCGACACGCGCGGGCAATGTCTGGCCACAAAAAGCCTGTAATGTCGTACCATGATAACCCTCCGGCTATTTTTTGCTTCTTTCTAAAAAAGGACATAATAGGTATTGCCGCTTATCTAGCATATGTAGCCGCAACCCGTCGTTCCAATTTTTCCACTCGAACCTTACATGCGCGGTCATTAGACACTACTGTGTCGGGTGTTTTGTCGATGGGATACTCGCTATGCTTCTTACCGCTTATATCTCGCACACATTTTCAACACTGCGGCTTCATCATTACATTTTACCGTACCACGTCGCCGAACAATTGGATTTGAGCACGCTTAGAATAGCAAGCGCTATCAAAACACCAACGATAACATAGATGGATTTTTCGTTAATATCATCATCACTCTCGTTAAATCCATATCAAAATTCTTAATGCGCTTACTTTGTTAATTCGTCTGATTCGCAGCCAGCTGCGCCGTTTGTCAGCCTATAAAAGCGCCGTTTTATAACGGCCCTACAAGCGCTTAAACGCTAAAATAAGTTGACTTCTAGGAGTTATTATCAGCAACGCGCTGACACGTGGTAGCAGTGAAAAATATGGCCTTATTCGCTCCGATTGCTACTTATTCCATTTCCAAGTGGGTGGGATGGTTCTTTGCGAACACGAATCAGAATACCCATCACACTAGATAAACCCTACTTCTTGAGGCATAAATAAGGATCCCGGCTATCCTAGCGACAACAGTTTTTCAATTTTTCAAGCCGACTCGGATTGAGAAAACGCGCTTCTTCATGCCCAATATTCATCACGGCTTGTTTGAATGCCGGCGCACACGTGTCATCCCCTTGATATATGTAGGTACCGAGTGCGTTATGATGCGCGTTAAACGCGAGTTCCGCTGTACTTCTCGCGTAAGGTAACGGACAGCTCAATACGTTGACGCTAACTGAGGGGGGGCAACCACCAGTCCAGTTGCTGTTCGCACTACTGGCGGCGCGTCGTTCTCGGTGCCGGGCGGCTCACACGCAGCAGGGGTGGAACGTACTAGTGTGGGCACGTGGCCGCGGCGTTACATTCCGCCGACGGACGTCCACCCTTGCCATTCACCGTTATAGTTTTTCCACCAGAGGGCGCCATCGGTGCCGCGCACAAAGACATCGATCATACTACTACCTGGTGACGTTGCACTAGGTGACGACGTCAAGCGCCCGCCGAGGGATTGCCAGTCGGACCACGTGCCGCTATATAATCGATGCCACAGGGCGCTGTCTGTACCCTCTACAAAGACGTCCAGACGACCCGAGCCCCACGAGCTGGCCGCTGGTCCCGTACCAGAGGCAATCCGCCCGCCCAGAGAGCTCCAGGAGCCCCATGCCCCGTTGCCATACTCCCTCTGCCACAGGGCGCCATCGGTGCCGCGCACAAAGACGTCGATCATACTACTACCTGATGACGCAGCAGCGGGTGACGACGTCAAGCGCCCGCCGAGGGATTGCCAGTCGGACCACGTGCCGGTACCCCCTTTATGCCACAGAGCGCCATCCGTGCCTTGTACAAAGACATCGAGACGGCCTGATCCCCAGGAGCAGGCTGCTGGTCCTGTGCCAGCAGCAAGCCGCCCGCCGAGAGAGATCCAGTTGGACCAGGTGGCTCCTCCATCCGTGGTATACTTCGACCAGAGGGAGCCGTCTGTTCCGCGGACAAAGACGTCGAGGTGACCAGCGGCGCTTGACGTCGCAGCAGGATCTGCCGTCAGAATCCCGCCGAGGGATTCCCAGGTGCCCCACGACCCTGATTGGTAGTGTTTCCACCAGAGGGCGTTATCTGTGCCTTTTGCAAACAGGTCAAGGCTGTTCGCATTCTGCGCACATACGGCAGGTGCTGAGGCGACGCCGGGCAAGCTCGCGTCGATCGTAGACTTTAGCGTCTGCACATTGGTCGGATATTGCATCACGGCGGCGACCTTCCCTGCCGGGTCAATGACGTAGAGCGTTGGTACGCCTCCAACATCGTACGACGTCGAGACACTCTTTCCGCTAGTCAGGATTGGCCACGGTATCTCTCCTGTCGCCTTGAGATACGTTGCTTGAATTTCAGCAGCGCTGGAGTCGTACACTTCGACGCTCAGGAATTGAACGTTTGCGTTGTTCTTGTAATAGCTGTTGAAGAGTGGGACAAGGCTATTTTTGGCGTCTTGCTGACAGGCTCCACAAGAGTCCCCAAAGAAGTCGATGACGACGACCTTCCCGTGATAGTCGCTTAGCTTATGGACGTTACCGGAAAGGTCATTCAGCTGAAAATCCGGAGCTTGCTGCCCGATCTGTAATGCTAGGGTTGGCACAACGACAAGTCCCATCAACAATAAAGTGACTGCAGTTACCACGATTATTCGCTTGAACATAGTTCGCCTCCCGGCACTAGAGATCGTGCCACACGTCTTAATGGGTACGAAAAGCAAGGATTATAAGCGTTCCGATTGCAGAGTAAGATGTCTAGAATCCAAAGAGCGCAACGTAACGCGTTACATCTATTCGGGGCCACGGCGTCGGCGCGCAAAGCGAAAAGCAGCCGTAGAATCTTACAATTACCTATTGTGCCTCTGAAAAGCTACGGACGCGCCTTCTCGCCTGCGTCTCCTCCCAAGCCAGAGGGTGTCAGCATCTCGTGTACTGGCGAGCCTTTGCAACGCCCCCTCAACCATCTGATGGGGAGTCTTGCCTCTCTCTAGTCAAGGCGAAAACAAGCGGCTGCACGGCCCTCATGTCGCCGATCTGCCCAAGCCAAGCCGCCTTACCGCGAACCGGCCGATCTCACCAAAGAAGCCGCCTCTGTTGACACGTGCGACGAGTCGACATCGCGTTCGCTGAACTGGATGATATCGTGACACGGTGGATTGGGGATGACGTTATCGGTAAAAGCAGTCCCTTATTCGTTAAATCGAGCCTGTATGCGGTTAGCGGCGTGTTGCGTAGTCAGTTACCCACAGTGCCGTGACTCGAACGTCGAACGGATTTTCATGCCGTCGAGCGTGGGCGGCTCATCCACCTTGGCTGCTATGCAGAGCGGGCACGTGGGACAACGTTACGTGCGGTCGACGGACTGCCAGCTATACCACGCACTGTTATAGGTCTTCTGCCAGAGGGCGCTGTCGCCGCCTCGCACAAAGACGTCGATCATACCACTCGTTGATGACACAGCAGCGGGTGACGACGTCAAGCGCCCGCCGAGACTTTCCCAACCGGACCACCCACCGTTATACCCTCGATGCCACAGCGCGCCATCCGTACCCTCTACAAAGACGTCGAGACGGCCTGAGCCCCACGAGCTCGCCGCCGGCCCTGTACCGGAGGCAAGCCGCCCGCTCAGAGAGCTCCAGGAGCCCCATGCCCCGTTGCCATACTCCCTCTGCCACAGCGCGCCGTCCCCGCCGCGCACATAGACATCGATCTTCCCGGTTGATTGAGATACGGCAGCGGGTGACGACGTCAAGCGCCCGCCGAGACTTTCCCAACCGGACCAGCTGCCGGCATACCCTCGATGCCACAGCGCGCCATCCGTACCCTCTACAAAGACGTCGAGACGGCCTGAGCCCCACGAGCTCGCCGCCGGCCCTGTACCGGAGGCAAGCCGCCCGCTCAGAGAGCTCCAGGAGCCCCATGCCCCGTTGCCATACTCCCTCTGCCACAGCGCGCCGTCCCCGCCGCGCACATAGACATCGATCTTCCCGGTTGATTGAGATACGGCAGCGGGTGACGAGGTCAGGTACCCACCGAGGGACGTCCACGACGACCACCCTGACCCTGATTGGTAGTGCTTCCACCAGAGGGCGTTATCTGTGCCTTTTGCAAATAAGTCGAGGCTGTTCGCATCTTGCGCGCACACGGCAGGTGCTGAGGTGACGAGGGCGCTGCTCGTCCCGGAACTCGCTGTGAATGCCTTTATGCAGATATTGGTATTGGCACTATAAGAGGTCATATCCGCCCACGTACTGCCCTGTGACCAGCTGCTATCATCCGCGTGGTAGTAACTCTCTCCGGCGTTCGCTCGCGCCTGGCTGCTGTAGCCGCTGACGGGGGCCTCCGTCGGCACCGGGGTGGTACTCCCACTTGAAGTAAACTTCACGACGACAGAGAACTTCTGTCCGGCCCGTAAAGATACGCTCGAGCCGAGCGTTATTGTATGATATCCAGGAAGAGCAGTGCTTCCCGTAACGTGCGCAGCAGACCCTGACGGGTTGATCGGCCCGACAGTCGGATCGGTATAGACGTACACTTCAAACGGTGCATTTACACTTTGTGTGTAGAAACTGACCGCGGCGAGGTTTCCGTTAGCCGAAGCAGTGAAAACGTTCGCTCCCCACGCAGACGTCGATGACCCTAGACCGAAAGCTTCCGTAAAGCCAAGAGGATCGTACTGATAGATGTTGTTGTAGTTTGTCGTCGGTTGAGCCGTGAAGACGGCGTCATCTTTGCCAATATTTGCATCGTAATAGGATACGTAGAAATAACCTTGTTCTCCCCAATTTGTGCCCCAGCTGTTTTTTACGATAAAGGCTCCGTTTCCGGGAGGCTGATTCCCACTAGCGAAATTGGTACTACTATAACTATCATCCCATCCGACAATCGCCACCGCATGGTTGTTTGTTTGACCATTGGGAGGAGCAGTACTATAGTAATACGCGTTGGTCGCAGTGTTGAATTGAGCGGGGTAAGTAGGCTCAATATAGATCGTTGTGTAAACTGCGCCGTACGTCATAAGGGCGGACTTGATATTATCGTTGTCAGCCGAACCGGCCCTATCTGGAAGGAAGGAAACATCTTGGACGTGCTTCTGGACAGGCAGGTTTGACGGAGAGGATGTGCTGCCAGGGTTATATGGATCGGCTGACTCACTGACCGGCCCGCTCCACCGGGCAAGATACGCCGTCGCCATGAGCTCATTACCACCAGCACACGCTGCCTTGTCAAAACCGGCGGTATTTTTCATGTTGTTTTCGGAAAAGTCCAACGTCTCACTTGGCTTCAAATATGATTCCAGCGAAGCATACGCCGCGAAGGCCCAGCAGGCGCCGCAAGTGCCCTGCGCTTTTACCGAGGTCACTTTGTCCAACGTGCGGAGATCATACGATGCCGGAAAAGACCCAGAACGAACAAGAGCGCTGCTGATCTCTTGCCCTTTAAGTTGCTTCAGGTTAACAGGAGCAGGCGTAAAGCCGGTGTCAAGTTGCGCAGTTCCACCCGTAAGCACGCTTCCATTTGACAAACCCTGCTCGTACTTGACAAAATCCGGATTTAGCTGAGCAAAATGGGGCGAAGCCTGCGCCGATCCGCCAGTCGCGCCTTCAGCGACTTTCGTTTGTGTGACAGCAATGATGCCGCCCAAAGAAGCGCCTAGCAATACAGAGACTAGAACTAGGGACACTAGTTTTGTGTTCATAGGTTCCTCGAGTATGTAGCGGTGATCAGGCAGCACGGGGAGGCGCAAGCGAACTGAAAATGGCCGCGAAACCCCTATCAGATGCTTTTTAAGTGAAAAGTGAGCGCTTAAATAGTTTTTCCAAGCGTCTGTCGTAGGCAGTAGTCGCCCGAATCGGATGCGCCGAACAGGACGCAACAATCACGAGCGATCATCACTGCACACAGCGAGATGAGCACCAGGGTCGCTATGGCGATACGTATATGGCTGCGTTTGTGTTTCATCATACTACCGTGTTTCGTTGACGTGTCGTTCCGTGCGCGAGGATCCACATCCACGCAGACGGCACGCCTGCCAGCGGCTTCATTTGCAAATAAATTACGCACCAGTAGGCTTGTTCGCAACAAAGGTTCGTGTGACGCCTGCTTGTGACGGTTTATGCCGACCAGGAAGATAATGGCACGAAAGTAAACGATTAAGCTTTGACCACTTCACTACGACGCGCTTAAAAGCTGTTTTTATGGACTGATGTCGTGGAGCCTCTGGGCTCTCCCTTTAAAGTCTTGGTTATAGATGACGGCAGTCCCGAAGAAACGCGGAAGGTTACCTCCCGTTACTTCGATAGTCATCCAGTACGAGTTTTATCAAGAAAAGGGAAGCGATTTGCTTCGGAAAACGGTCTCTCATGACCTTTATCAAAGTTTATGCACTACCTTTTTGACCCGATTACGGCTGGCAACATAACCGAGTGAAAGCTTGTGAAGAGGGAAAAGAAGCTAGAACAGTCCCATCGCAGCGCTCGAAGTTTTCCAATTGTATAAATAACACGGGCCCGATTGCAAGGAGTCTCTACTCAGGCTTTTTTAAATACAAAAATATCCCAATTTAAGTATTTCATTTTGCTCAGCTTTTGGTATTTTTTTTGATCGTGCTCAAATCCAACAGCCTCAAATTTGTCAACCCACCAATCTCTCGAGTGCATATTTATGTGTCCGGGCTGATTCGCATCAAAGGTATTTATTGTCAATAAGATGTGCTTACGGCATATTCTATAAAGTTCGCTAATCACTGAACTTGTGTGCTCCTCTTTGATGTGCTCCATTACTTCAGAAGAAAAGACTAGATCAAAACTGTTATCTAAAAACGGCAAACGCTGGTCAGGAATCTTACCTATCTGGATCATACTTGTTTTGCAAATTGAATTCTTGATAGCGTATTCAGAGGTCTCACAACCTATCATTTTGATGCCCCGAGTTTCTGCTTCTTTTAATGCGTAACCTAAACCCGAGCCAAATTCAAACACTATGTCTGGTTCAAAACACTCTATCATGTCGACCTGATTTGTCCAAATTTTTTTATCCTTCAGATACGCTTTAGATTGAGGTCTTTTGTAATACCAGCTATCGTAATCACTAGTATCCATGGATCGAAAATTCCATTCGTTATTGTGACGATTTTTGAAATTTAGTTTTTGCAATATTGCGTCTAGTCTCAACATTTAGCCACTAGTCCGTGTTTTTGTTGGACGCCTCAGAAACCGTTAAATGAATAGTTGCCACAGCTGAAAAGCCTTAATATTATTCAAACACCTCAAACTATCTTTATATTTTGCGATGACACATTGTCCTCCGAGTTGCAAGTTACTTCGCTCGCTGAGATCTGATCCGTGGCCAGTAACTTGGCGCATGCTAATCTGGCCCAAAATCTCTATCTAGCTCCTTGAATCCGGCTTTTTCGTAGAGGTTTCGGGAAAAAGAGCTACTACGGTATCGCTGGATGAGATTTCCTGCGGTAGTTCAGGCACCCTTCTAGCGGCTCTCTCCACGCGGGATCGCCGACCTGTTCCCTCGGAAAGTGCGAAGGCTCCCGCGGCCCCCGCAATACTTCTCTATACAGCGAATCTTGATACATAGCAGAGCAAACAGATCTCACCTAAAAAAGAAAGGCGAGCGTGAGAACGACGGGAATCTCAGACAAACATTGAAATCGGCACACTTATGACATATTCCATAGCCCAAATAATTCTATACATCTCGCGGGGGTCACAAACTATTTCAACTTGGATCCTACACTTGTAATTTGGTTACTATTTCTTTGATTACTAGTGCTGCGTGCGCTTACAAATCCCGTTCCTCAAGCACTTCACGTTATCTGCAAGGTCGGGCAAGATCTCAAATAGCCTTGGCCCGCACGGCGTAGTTTACCCCACTTTATGCCTCCTCTCGGTGTGAGCTCACCGCACGCAACATTCGTTTAAAAGCAAGTTGCAGGTACCACAAGTTTCTTTTTTCAAACGGATTGCACATAAAGGCCCGCAAGAAAAAACGTCGACCTTTTTTCGTTTCACCTGCAAGGTAGTGAAGCAAACCAATGTGGCCATAAACAACTGCCCGGGTCTCTCGTGTTATCTCGTCGTCGTATTGCCGCATCGCATCTTCAACTATAGAAATATACTCTTTATCGGATATCTGTCGCCGTTTTAATGCTTCTGGGCCTGAACTCGCTAACGTGTTATCACCGTGAATTCGATATTTAGCTAGCGGTTCAGCTATGTAGTAAAAATGGTATTGTCGTGCCAGTTCAAGGAAAAACTTGAAATCGTTTATGACGAGTATTCCCTCGTCATATCTCACGTCCCCCAGATTCTGCTTTTTGTAGATTATTGTTGAGTGAAAAATGTAATTTGACGGCAAGAGCTCTTGCCAAAGATTCCCGCTCTTCTTTGCCTTTGCCGATACATATACATTGTTTGCGAGTCGTTCACTGAAGCTTTTTCCTATGGATCGTCCTGCGGCGTCAATAATCTCCCCTTCCGACCAGACGATTAAATCCTCGTCGCGTTCAAGAACGGCAAGTTGCTTGGTAAGCTTATCAGATACCCAGACGTCATCAGAGTCTATTTGGGCGATAAACCTCCCTTTTGCCGCTTCGATGCCATCGTTAGCGGCTCTTGAAATGCCCAAATTATGCTCGTGATATATTACGCGAATTCGCGGATCCTGCTTTGCGTAGCGTTCGATAATCTGCCTCGTCGCGTCGGTCGACGCACCATCCACAATGATGAGTTCGAGGTCTTCGAAATCCTGCCCTAAAACACTCTCAATGGCCTCGGCGATGAACCGTTCGGAATTCCACGTTTGCATGCAAACGCTAACTAGTGGCACGATCATCCACCACTACATCCCACCCGCGACGCCTAGACTGGCAATCTGTCATTACATTGCCAGCCCTTCCGCTTCTATGACGTTGTAGATGCTACACTTTCTCAGCTCCGCGGTATATGTTGATTGCGGTGAATGTGGCTTTGTAGATTAAGTACGTTTTTCAGGTGATTTTTTCTACAAACAGACGATACACAGATTTATAAAGCAAAAAGCTATACTTTTAATGTTATGGTTTCGAGAGACGTAAAAATCCGTCCTTATCACGTGATTTTAAAAAACACCGTGCAAAATTCTCTGAATTTGAACAAGTGTTTCACAAAAAATTAAAAAAATAAAAAAAAGCAGGTAACTAAATGAAAAAAATGAGCATTGGCCTTAGCCTAAGTCTAGTAACTATCGTGCTGCTATCGGTGGCTGCTATGAGTATTAGTGCTATGAGTGTACCGGCGGCAGCTCAAACATCAGTAACGGTGAAGTACTCACCTGCGTTGTTGTCAACGACGGGGGCGAATCTTAATATGTTCGTAACTGGTTCGGACGGCAACGTATACTTCCGAACCTCAGCCGACGGTGTAACGTGGTCAGGAACTACATTCTCAAGCCTCGGCGCACCCACAGGAGGAGCGACGTCTTCTCCGACAGCGGTACAAGTCGGCTCAACAATAGTCGTCTATGTGTGTGGCACCGATGGCAGCCCGTATAGCACTATCGGGAGCGGTTCGCCGTTAGTATGGACCGCTTGGCACCAAGAAACCGGCAAGTTATTAACAGGAACCGGCCCATCAGCGATTAACAACGGTGGACCTACAACATTATTCGTTGCCGGAACCGATAGAGCGATGTGGGTAGGAACTGTCACCTCTGGTGGAATAACTTGGGTCAGTAAAGGTGGCATTCTTATATCGTCACCGTCTGCAGTAGCAACGACGACGGGCGTTACCGCATTCGTTACAGGCACGGATCATGCGGTTTGGATGCTAACCGAAACCGGAACGACGTGGGGTGGATGGTCTTCCGCAGGAGGTAGACTCTTACGAGGAACAGGCCCGTCAGCATACTCATTGTCGAATGGTCGGGTTGGTACCGAGGTCGCCGGAACGAATGGCGCGTTGTACGATAAGTACTGGCAAGGAACCTCAGCTGTCGGTTGGACATATCTGGGTGGAGTTATGGTATCGTCACCTGGAGCAACCGCAACCAGAGGAGTGACAGCAGGTACCGTTGACGTAATGGTAGTGGGAAGTCCGAGCGTATTTACGAGCCACACACCACTATACCAGAAGACCTACACCACAAGTGCGGGATGGGGCAACTGGAAATACGTCGCGGGGACGTTGGCATAAGTAGTATAATAGAAGCATAAGCAGTAGGGGGGTCAATGACTCCCTTCTTTCTTTTTTTTAATGAAACTAAAACGATAAATGGCGTGCGTCAACCTTCCTGGTAAATTCTGTAGCGCTGTCAACAATAGAAGCAGGTAACAGAATTTCCTTATTATTTTAGTAGCAAGCGGCCTATGGGTTGGTGTATCGATTGTAATATCGAAAATGATCCGCGGGGTAACTTCTTATCTATAGAATGGAAAAAAGAGTGCTTAGAGCGCGATAATTATACTTGCCAAGATTGTGGAGCGACAAATCATTATTATGAGGCAAGTAAAACTTGCGATAATTGGGACAATTATTGGAGATGTCTCGATGATTATGAACGCTACCATAATGTCAAAAGGAATTTGGCGAAAGCGAAGTCCCACAATCACACGTTCATTATCAAGTCGTTTCTCTACCATCCTAGCCATAGATATGACGTAGACAATGGTAGAACATTATGTCAAGTGTGCCATATGAGTTGTCCAAAAGAAACTTCTTTTGAGATAATTATTAGAAAAGCACGAGGAAAAGGGGCACCGCTTAATTTGTAGAAAGTCAGAAAATTCGCTGATTCCCTATCTAAAAACAAAGATAATCTGCAAGCCTTGGACGTTAAAACGATGGAAAACGCAAAGTATGACGTAATCCACGATAACTTGTTTCAATACGTTGTTGAACTAGAATTGGATGATAAGAATTTTACTATGTTTAATCGCTCGAATCTCTACGATGTAATAAGGAAGGAATATGCGCACGTTTATTAATCTACTTCAAATACGCGACGTTATTTAGAGCCCTTGTAGATCTCATAAATGAGTTTAGTCTCTTGTATCGTGAAACCCCGCAGCGCAAGCAAAATGGTCAAATAGATTGCTGCGGCAACGGTGATCGATAAAGCTATGCTGAAGAGCCCAGAGGGGTTCCACAAAAGCAGAAACAGGGCGATAATAATCGAGCCGCATACGCTCTTTACGACGAATCCGCCGTTCACGTCAAACTTAAAGTATCTAGATGAATAGATTGCAGTCAACACGAAAGCGAGCAGGAATGCAAGGAAAGTGGTCAATGCAGCACCTATGAGGCCTAGATAGGGAATAAGTACCAAGTTTAAACCGAAATTTAACGCGGCGCTCAGTATCCAGATCGTGCCAATGATGGCGGTCTTCTTTTTTAATGCGATTATCGTAACAAGCACCGAGTACGCTCCGATCAGCGCAGTTCCTGCAGCAACAAACGGAGTAACTAAGTAGCCGTTTGTTGCAATCTGCTGCGTGGTTAGCACAAGCAAAATCGGCTTTGATAAGACCGATAAGGCAAACACGCACGGGAGGGCAATTCCGATATAGTACTTCAGCGAGTATGTCATGATCGTGCGTACATCCGCTATGTTGTTCTCGTCGTAGTGTTTCGATAGAACCGCAGGAAGCAGTGTCGCTAACGGTGCTGCGATCATGCTGATGGTAACCCCTGCAGTGTATGCCGGCGAATAATAGCCCACCGCTGCGGTACCTAAAAAAAGCGCAATGAGATAACGATCGCTTGAATTTACGATCCAACCAGATAGACTGCCCGGGACTAGTGGT
>Ga0208457_1000262_pt1 | contig 60666 bp, 46 predicted proteins | sample June2015DPH_10_1_FD_185513 | JGI IMG/M metagenome (GOLD analysis project Ga0208457, IMG submission 185513) | Peatland microbial communities from SPRUCE experiment site at the Marcell Experimental Forest, Minnesota, USA - June2015DPH_10_150... | ecosystem: Environmental > Terrestrial > Soil >... | reverse complement strand
TGTTTCAGCGTAGCCGTGCCGTCGAAGGAATAGGGCAGAATGTCCTCCACTGCGGTTAGAACGTTTTTCGGCCCCAGGAGACTGATGAGATCTTTGATCATGAGAGGAAACGGAGTATCGCGGCCGGCGGGTTACAGGACGGAAAAGCATGGCGCCGCGGCTGGCGGGCGCTGGTTGCGTGGTCCGACGCCGCGAGGGGTGATCGGCCGGCGGCTTCAGTCGAGGTGGAATACTTCCTCCATGCCGGACCACCATTCCTCCTTGGCCCGCCCGACGAGCGGCTGCTGGCAGGCAACAGCACCATCAGCCACCCCGAAAGGAGTTTTTGCGCGCGCATTACCGGGGATTGCTGGGTCGCACGACAGGCTTACTTACCCGCACGCAAATTCTTGGACGTCGCCAGCGCAATCGTGCGCTGGTCCCCGGCAACAGCGCAATAGAAGTGATAAACGACCCCATCGTGTTTGAGTAGCCAGGGCTTGTGCGCGAAAGTCTCGTCCCATGTCTCGCTCGGTTCCACCAGAGGCGGTCCGGACCACTTGGTCCAATGCACAAGGTCTCGCGAAACTGCGAACGTATCGAACGCTCGGGGCGCCCAGCGAAATCCGAAGTAGAACATCACCCATAAGTTACCCAAGCGCACAATCTGCGGGTCACCGGAGCTGGCGGGCCACCCTGGCGCGTTGTCGACTACCGGCTCGGCACCATAGCGCACCCATGTCGTCAGGTCGCGCGAGACCGCCATGCCGATTGCCTCGTGATGTCCCTGTTGCGTCTTGCCGTTGTAGAACATCACGAATGGGAATCCGAGCGTCTCGTCGGGGTCCCGAATGATCGTGCTCTTGTAAAGTGTCACGCTTTCGAACGGCCTCACATCTGGCTGCGTCGTGGATAGCACCGGGTTCTGCGGCAAACGTGTCCACGGTGCCGCCCGGTCCGGGGTCGTGGTCCAGGCCATACCAATGGCCAGCGGATCCGGTTCGTAGCCTTGTTTCGCGCCGCCGATGTAACTCATCCAGTACCGGCCATCGAACTGCTGGAGGGCGGCCGAGCCGCCCCAAATGCAATCCACCAGTGCCGCGCCGCCGTCGCCCTGCCACGCATCCCAGCCGGTCCGGGCGAACGGCAGCGTGCGGCCCAGCGCTTCCCAATGCAGCAGGTTGTCACTCACCGCCAGCCAAGTTTCATAGCCGACCTTGTCCTTGATTGCGACGTAGAGCATATACCACCGCTCGTGGTAGCGAAATATGCTGGGGCAATCGAAATATTCACCTGGGCCTGGGTGCAGGATCACGCCGTATTTGAAGGGTGTTTTGACCTCATCGTATATAAGCTGGAATTCCGCGTCTGTCACGTTGCTGGCGGCGATCGCCGCACGCGCCGGCAGGACCGCGGCGGCCAGTTCGCCGGATGAAATCCGACCGACGAGGAGCAGTCCCGTTGCCGAGAAAAGAAATCTCCAAGTTGAATTCATAAACAGTCGATTATGTTCAATCCCGGCGCAGCGTAACCGGCCCGAGCAGCCCGGCGTCGAGCAGTGGTTTCCTTTCGGTCCTGTCGGGCGCGGTCGTCCAGGTCCGCCGTTCCGCCGGCGGGAGTTTTTGATCGCCCGCAAGCCGGTTGAACCAAGTGTTGGTGACATCCACGCGAAGCTGATTCCCACCCGGATGGAGCGCCGCCGTCACCTCCACGCGATAGGGCGGCGTCCAAGCCACGCCGCACGGAATGCCGTTGACGGAGACCTCCGCGAGGTTCGCTACGCGGCCGAGGTCAAGCCAGACGCGATGCGGTGGCGCACCGGCCGATTGCCAAGAAAATGAACGCGTGTAACTCGCCGTGCCTGAGTAATGCCGGATGCCGTCCACGGTCGATTCCGTCCATGACACTAGTCGCTCGAATGGCACTGGGGCCACTGGACCCCCGCGGGCGGCATCAAATGCCACCTGCCACGGGCCCGCAATGGTCTGCACGGTCGCTGGCTCCGTCCAGTTAGGAGCGCCATTCTCCTCCTCCTTTGTGGTGGGCGTACGCAGAACGAGGAAAAGTGATCCGCGGGGCGGCAAGCGAAGCGGCAGACCGGTACGACCATCGCGCATGCGCCAGGTGCCAGCCACGCGCCGTTCCGCGGTCACCGGATCCCACAGTTCCGGCACGCGGCCGGTCACACGGACCGAAACGTCGATTTCCCGCGCGGCGTCGTGTTGGTTCGAAATGAAATAGAAGTCCCAGCCTTCGCCGGCCCGATGTGTCCAAGCAATGCCGTCCGCCCTGCCCCCTGCGGCATCCGTGGCGGTAAAACCGGGCGCCAGGCCAAAGCGCTCGAACGAGGCGGCGGCCACAGGCCCGGTGATGACACGCCCCCCGCCCTTTCGGTGAATGGTTCCGTCCGCCGGCGCATCCACGGGCCAGAGTGCGTTCACCGCCTGCGCGACCGCTTCGTCGCAGTGCGGATAGTCCTGCAAGGTGGGCGAACGGCGCGTGGGCGGCGCGCCGAGCAGGACCGTAGCGCCCGCGGCCACCAACTCCTGCAACCGAGTGGCAACCTCCGGCGTGAACGAATCAGCCGCGGGATTGAAGCGGTTGGGCGCCGGCACGATCAGCAGGGCATAGCTCGGCCCGCCCGGTAGTTCGATCCGACCATCGCGCACCCGTGCCCGACGCAACAGGGCATCGCGGTTGACAGAATCGTAGGCAAAGCCGTGCAGGGGATCGACCCAGTCCCCGGCTTCAAGGATCTGCCGTGACCGCCGGTTATCCGGCACCGGGAAAAAGCCAGGCAGCGTGTCGGCTAGGGCCCAGGGCACCAAGGCACGGCGCGGCTCCCCGTCGCCTGTAAATACCGCGACATCCTCGACCGGCCGCCCCAGCTGCAGCATCGCTTGGCAGCGCGCGAGATAGTCGACCCACGCGCGGCCAGGCCGCCACCATGTCTGGTCGCGCTGAAAATAAAGCCCCACCCCTTCCAGGGTCATGCCGGGCCGCCGGTCGAGCCACGGATTGTGCGCGAAAACGTGGATGACGAAACGATTGATACCTAAGCAAAAATTTCGGTCGCCAAGAGCTTTGAGCATTGCCGGGGCCTCGTCCCACGAGAGGCGCAGCTCGGTGAAAGCCTCCGCCTGCGTGATCGGATGCCCGTAGATGTGCGCACCAGAGACTGCGTCGAGAATGTCGTTCAATTTGTCGTGCGTCGGGCTGCGCAGCCAGAATTCACCCATAGGAATGTCGACCACGCTAAAATGCGCCATGCCGTCGACTTCCATCGTCGGCGCGACGCTTTCGGCGCTGAACACGCAGCCGTGCCCATGCGCCAGCGCCGCGAGCGGACGAAAGAAATTGTCGATGAGGAGTTCGCCAATCGTCTCGCGCACGTCGCGCAGAAAACGTTCGGAAACATCCACGCTCTCTACTGGAATTCCGGCCATTGCCGGCAGGTAACGCAGGGGATCGTAACCGCGCCGCCGGATGAATTCGTCGCGGAAGACGGGCGACCAGTTCTGGCTGCCGCACTCCCAACTGTCGACGTGGAAGACCTGCAGAACACGTCCAGCGAGGTCGGGCCCGACGCGCCGGATGATTTCGCCGAACCAATGGTCAAACTGAAGACGCACGGCGTCGGGGTTGAACTTGTCGCACTCGAGCCCCAGCCCGCCGCCGCCGACGTGATTGGTGTGCCCGGTCGAGGTGTGGCCAATGCGCAACACCGTCCAACGCCCGGGAGGCGCATCCCAGATGAAGCGCCCCTCCTGGTCCAAGTGAGCCGTGAGATTCACGATCTGGGCAGCGGGCGCGCAGTTCGCGATGGGCACCTGAGCCATGGTGGTTGTGGGCGCGATCCGCCAAACCGCGCCCGACTTTCCTTCGAAGCCATTGATGCGTGCCTCGCCGGAAAGTTCGACGGCGCACACCTTCAAGACGGGTTTCCATTTTGCGGAATCGAGATCCTCGGCGCCAGCTTCCGACTCAGCCGGGTCCCAGCGAAAGCGAAAATACCGGGACGTCACTGCAGGAACCGCGTGTGTGACGTCGGCATCGCCATCCTGCCAGCCGTGCCGCGGCGGCTCGAGGCGGACGAAGGGCAGAAAATGAATTCCGTCGTCGCTCGTTTCAATCACGAGGCGGTTGGCTTGGTACGTATTCTCCGTTTGGGCGTTGGGGGCTGGCGGTACACGGATGGTCAGCGACCGGCAGGTGAAGGGTTCGGGAAACGCGTATTGTATCCAGCAAGGATTCTCGCTGACGAAAGTGCCCTCTCCGGGACCACCCGGCAAAAAAAACGGTGGCGGTCCTGGCAGGCTGGACGTCACGACTGGCGCGGCTGAACGTGAGGAGACTCCCGCGCCTGCCAACTCCGGAAAGGCCAGCACGGCGATGTCGCGGTAGTAGCCGGCGTTGGTTTCCGGCTGCGCTAAGGCCAGCTCCACGCGGTCGCCGCCGGCCACCTGCGTCTCGCTCCAGACGACTTTTTGCATCGACAACTCCGGCGTGATCCACGGTCCTCCTGCCGTGGCAAACCCGTCGCACACATGCATGGCCAGTTTGAGGCCAAGGCGGTCAGCCTCCGTGAAGGCCCAGCGCACGCAGTCCCACCAAACCGGATTGAGCTGCTCGGCTGGAGGATCGATCAACGGAGGCCGGGTCGCACCCTCGATCGGCATGAGATACGCGCCGCCAATGCCGGCCGCCTTCATCGCCTCGAGATCCGCCGTGATACCGGCCCGCGTGACCGCAGCATTCATCCAGTACCAGTAGACCCACGGCTTGGCCTCAGCCGGCGGATCGTGAAACGCTGTTGCGAGTGCGTTCCCATCAATCTGCGCGCGCCCCCCGGCAGGCGCCACCAGCATCGCGGCCAAGACCAGACAGCAACTGATCCACCCCGCGCCCATGGACTGCAGCCGACGGAAACGAACGGTAGGAATGGTTTGCACGATGTCGTCGAGACTGAGGCGCGGCCGACCGGACGCGCCAGTTTTAATCCTCGGGCGGAACAAAATAAGATCCGGACAATCGGGCAGGCGCGCTACGGCCTGCCCGCATGTCGGGGACTAGCCAGCTCTGTACAACCTGTATCTTCTTACAGACGCCAGCTCACGGAAGCCATGAATTGGACGTCATCAAGAAAGAAGGTGCCCGGTCTCGTAGTAACGCCCCAGTATGACTCGCGAACCGTGTTCATGAGGTTCGTGCCCTCGACCGTGACCCGGAGCCGCTTGGTGAAATCGTAACTCACCGAGGCGTCCAGCCACCCGTAAGCCTTGTAGAAGTTGGGGAGAGCGCCGATTCCTACGAAGTTGCCGATGCTCGCCAAGTACTTGTCGCGCCAGTTGTAGGCGAGGCGAGCGGACACGCCGTACTTCTCGTACATCAGGATCGCGTTGTAGCTGCTCCTTGACAGGCTCTGCAGCGGGGTCGACAGGCCGACGATCGTGCTGGGCGTCTTGCTGTCCACATAGGTGTAATTCAGTTGCAGGCCGAGGCCGCTCAGGAAACCGGGCAGGAAATCGTAGAACTCTTGGTAGCCCACCTCGAAGCCCTTGATCTTGGCGCCGTTGGTGGCCGTGGGCCGACTCACCTGATATGTCACGCCGTTCCAGACCTCGGGGTTGCTGATGGTGGTCGTGAAGCCGTTGACGGTCTTGTAGAACCCAGCCGCGTAAACCGACGTCGACTTGTTGAAGTACTTCTCAAGCGACAAGTCGTAGTTATCGGCGCGCACGGGGGGAAGGGCCGGGTTGCCGGCGCTGCCGCTATTCTGAGCTGCATTGGTCGGATTGGGAACGAGCGTGATCGACGGAGACAGAGAGCTGAAGTCCGGCCGCGTGAGCGTCTTTGACGCGGCCAAACGCAGGAAGGTGTTATCCGTCAGGTGGACCCGCACGTTTGCGCTCGGCAGCCAGTCTGTATAGGTGGAGGCGATTGCGATCGGCGAGATCACCCCGGCGTTGCTCTGGTATCCTGTAACAGACTCCTTCGTCCGCGTGAGGCGTACGCCGACGTTGCCGTCGACCGGCAATCCCAAGTTGGCCGTGAACCGCGGCATCAGGTACAAGGCCGACGTATCCTCATGGATGACCCAGAGGCTAACCAAGCCCGCCGAGGTCGCCGGCGTAGTAGTGATGCCAAAGGCGGCGCGACTGTCTAGGGGATCGCGCGCCAACCCCAAGCTGCCGACCAGATACTGCCGGAACATCGGGTTGAGGTCATACGGGAAGAAGTTGGGCACCGGGTTCGGCGTCACCAGATTGAGATGCGTCGTCACCGGCCCGGAGATGGTAACGTCGTTGAAGAGCGTTCCCGTGCTGTCGTCAGCCTCGCGCGCCGCATAGCGGAAGCCGGCGAGGATCGAGGGGATCACATTGTTTGATAGCTTGTATTCCCCGTCTAGCTGCTCAGCGCTCATTTTGCCGTAGAAGGGTCGGGTGCGCCAAGCGTCGGTCGCCCAGGAATAGAGGCTGGGGTCGAGCAGGCTTACCCCGGTCACGATTGTCGTCGGGATGTGGGGCCCGGTGTCCATGAGGAAATTCGGAGAGGTGCCAGAGAGTATAGGCCCGGAGTAGTAGAGAAGACTGTAAGTTTTGGTGTAACTGAAGTCGCCCTTGAGGGTGAGGTTATCCCCTGTCCACTTCACGCTGAAGGCAGCCAGCTTATCCCGGTCCACCGTGTCGCGGGCGGCGGCTATGGTGGTGAAAGGGGCATTGATGCTGTTAAGGGTTTCGACGTCGCTTGTGCCGGGAAACAGCGTGACCGAGGTCAACTTGCCAAGCACCTGCGAGAAGCCATATTGGTCTTGGTGGGTTAAGAATTCCTCGGCATTGCCTTCCAGATCGAACTCGAGGCGGGGATTGGGTTTCCACTGCAGCATTGCATTCACGCCCTCCCGTCGGCGGAAGCCGATTATAGAGACTTCGTAATTGCCGTTGGGCACGCTGATCGTCTGGCTACCGGTATTGGCGCTGGAATGGGCTACGATCGAGCCATTGGCGAGGATGTCATAAGGGGTGGGATTGCCGGCCATGGCTTGGTCCTCCCGTAACGGGCGGAGCTGGTAGCTGACATGGACCAAAACGCCTATTTCTCCGCCGCCCGTCTTCCAACGGTCGCTGACCAGAAGGTTGTACTGGGGCTTGGTCTCGCGGGCAAGGCTGGCATCGGCGATGCGGAACATGCCGTCGACCTCCAGGCCCTGAAAATCGAAGGGCTTGTGAAAGCGGATATCGATCGTCCCGCTGGTGCCTCCCTCGATCATGTTCGCGGCCGAGGTTTTGTAGACGTCGAGGCCCGCGACCAAAGCGGCGGCGAAATCCTCGAAACTGACGGTGCGCGTGCCGGCGCCGGTCAGGACTTCGCGGCCGTTGACGAATGTCTCGACCTGGGTGAGGCCGCGGATGGCGACGTTGCCTGCAGTGGTTTGCGGGGACGTGCCGCCTTCACCCAGCTCGATCGGAATCTGGATGCCGGTGATGCGCTGCAGCGCATCCGCGACGTTGGTGTCGGGGAGCTTGTTGATGTCGGTAGCCACGATCGAATCGACGATTTGCGTGGAATTCAGCTTAATTTCCTGGGCCGTCTCCATACTGGCGCGCAGGCCGGTCACGTAGACGGTCGGCATCTTGACCACCTCAACCGTGCCCGTCTGATCGGCCGGGGTGGTGGCGCTGGCAGGAGTGGCGGCGGTGGGGTTGGTTTGGGCGAACGCCGGCGACAGACAGGCTGCGAAGAGGGCGACCCAGCCGCCACTCGCTAGCAGTTTTAGTTTCATTTTCATGGTGCGGTGTCCCCATTGGGACAATCTTGGTTTGTCTTGGGGGTTGTTTGATTTCTCTTGGGTTTAGAGGTCTCGGGTAGCTATGAAAGCGACCGAACCTAATTTTTGGGGGTGGTTGCTGACGGCCGGGAAGCCGCAGCGCAGAAGAGAAGAAGAAGCAGCCTGCGGGGCGATCACGGCCTCCGCTGGCAGTGAAGGATATTAGACAAGGGTAGGGCTTGCAGCGTTGGGGCTGAGATTGGGGGCACTGTCCACGAGCAACTTTCAAACAGTCTACGGTGTGCGGACCATTGCAGGCTATGGGATGCTACTCCAACACTGGTGAGGATTCTGCCTGTTTATAGATGAATACCTCTTAGATTCTAAGCTCTATGGCCGCACGCATTCGGTTCCGAACCGCGAATACCGCCGCATCCCCTCGCAGGTTTCCCGGACTCACCCGGACCGCTCGTAGTGCAGGCGATATTCCCGCGGTGCACAGCTGCAGGCGCGGCGGTCGCTTTGATCGTGACTTCGGCGCCAGGCTCCCTATGACGCCAGCCAGACGGCGCCGAAAAACAAGACGGCTAGGATCGATTTCATGGACCGACACTCGCGCGCACGAGAATCGCTACTTCGCGCGGCGGAAGTTCCACGTTCCGAACCTCTGCGCCGGTGAGCACGTCCATCATCGGTCCGGGCAAACGCACGTTCGTCGTCATCTTGGCATGGTTGATTAAGACGAAGACGTCACGGCCTGCCCCGACCCGACGGCAGACTTCGACCGTGTCGGGTGCAGCAATCGGGGCCGGGTCCACTTGGGCCGCACCGATCAACATTGTCGCGGCGCTACGCATTAGCGGGAGGTCGAGGATGGCGCCGAGATAGGAGATCGTGCCCTTGCCTAGCTTCCGTTGAATCGCCGCCGGTTGGCCCTCAAGCCAGCCGTTGCCTGCGCCATAGCGAAGGACAATTTCCGTGTCTGGCGTTGTGGCGGATAGGTGCTCGGCCCAAATGGTTGCCCTTCCGTTTCCCCATTTACCGGAAACCGGGACATCATCGGTCAGGGCGTAGAATTGCTCCACACGTCCGCCGAGCGCTGCGACTAGCGGACCGGGTTGGCGCTCAAAATGCATGGCACAATATTCGTCCATCATTCCAGAGCGCGGGCCGAGAAGGAGATGACCGCCTTTGTTGACATAGTCCTTAAATCGTTCGCCGAGCTTTTGGGAAATGACGTTCAAGCTCGGGGCGACCACGAGCTTGTAGCAGCTGAGGTCGTACGATGGATCGATGATATCGACCGATTGAGTCCGTTCGCGCAGGACGCGGTAATAACCAAGGAGCAACTCGATCTGATCGTAACGCTGGGTTTGGCGATGATGATCGATGGCCCACCGGCTGTCGTAGTCGTGCAGAATTGCGACCTGCGATTGCGGCGGCGTGGTGTTGGCGAGAACCGATACGGCTTTCGCGAGTTCCCCGGCGGCTCGTTGGACCTCGGCGTAAACCGGGGCCGGGGTCGTGTCGGGTCCAACCAAAACTCCGTGGTACTGTCCGTACGAGCCGCGTGCCGCGCGCCACTCCCAGAATAGGATCGCATCGGCGCCGTGGCCGATCGCTTCCCAGACCATCGTCCGGACGACTCTGGGTTCAAGCGCGTTGCATACCGGAGCCCAATCCACGAAGGCGGGCTGCATCTCCATCACCCAGAAATTGCGCTGCTTCCACCCGCGTACGAGGTCGTGAGTCGCGCCGTTGCGCCAAGGGTCAAACTGTTCCAACGTTGAGTAAGTCGCGCCGTTGCGAGCCGGATCGAAATGCTCGATGCCGACATAGTTGTCCCACGAAACCAGATCGAGGTCCTTTGCCAGTTCCTGCCGACTGACACGGTCGGCCCACCCAAGGCCGCCGAAGTTTGTCGTGATGAACTGCCGGCGGTCGGCGTACTTCCGGATGGCGTCAATCTGGACGCGCTGGAAGCTCCGCCATTCGCTCGACACGAAACGCATATAGTCGAGAGCATGCCCGGGAGCGCCGCCGTGGTGGAGGATGATGTCGTCGAATGAGTCGTAAGTGTGACTCCAATACCACGTCATCCAACGCTCGTTGAGGTTGTCGATCGTTCCGTATTTCGTACGCAGCCAGTCGCGGAAGTCCTGCAGAGCTGCGGCGTCGTAGGAGTCCTCCGTGGGCTCGTTTCCTATTTGCCAGCCGATCACGTTCGGATTGTGCCCGAAGCGCTGGGCCAGCTGTTCCACGATTCTCCGGCAGAGTTCGCGGTACTTCGGGCTTGCGTACGAAAACGAGCGCCCTGCGCCTGGGCGGGAACGGCGTCCTTCGATGTCGACTCTCAGGATCTCCGGATATTTCCGGGTCAGCCAGATGGGCGGAGCATCCGATGGCGTGCCGATGACGATGCAGATTTTATGCGCCGCCGCAGCCGTGATCACCTTGTCCAGCCAGTCAAGCGTGTAGTATCCCTCCTCCGGCTCTAGGCTGCTCCACGCGAACTCGGCGACGCGGGCCATCCGCAGTCCGGCCTTCTCCATCATGGCGAGATCCGCTTCGACTTGCGCGTCTGTGCTGTGCTCCGGATACCACGCGCTGCCCAGCATGAGCGCCGGGACTTCGGCCGCCTGCGACGCGACGGGAAATAAGACGGCGGCAGGTACCCAGACGAAGAATCGAACGATTACGGATTTCAGAGTAGTCCTCATGGATTATGGTTTTCTAAGGGGTATCTTCAAACCGTCATTGAGAGGAATACCGCGCAGCGGGATGAAGAAGTAATCCAACTGTATCGCCACGGGCCATTCTGCTGGCCCGCAGAACTGGCCTCGCGATGACAGTAGGTTTAGAAACACACCCTAGTCGACGTCGATGACGATGCGGCGGTAGGCGGCAAGTGAAGCACATTTGCCATTGTCTTTAACTTCGAGGATGAGGTGGATCTGTTTGCCGCCCGCACCGGAGGGAACCGTGAAGTACGCCGTGGGGTGGTCAGCGTCATGCACGACGATGCGGCCGGGGTAGGTTCCGGCTTCCTCGTAAATCCACCAAGAGAAGGTGAGTTGGTCGCCGTCGGGATCGGTACTCGCGGAGGCGTCGAACCGAAGCGTCGAACCCGAGAGCGCGCGCATTCGCACGATCGTTGGGCTCGTGTCGCCGTCGATGGCAGCAACAGGGGGGTGGTTGGCCTCGTTGTACGGTTTCACACACCATTCCATCCTGCAAATGTAGTCGGCATACATCGCGGACCGCCAGCGCCACACAGGCACGGAGTCGCCTTCGTAAACGGTGCCGTCTTGCGGATCGGTCCAGGTGTCGCTGGCCTGTTGGTACATGTAGAATGGGGCGAGTTTTCTTTCCCCAAGCCGGATATCGTCGTAGTGCGACCAGCAGTCGGCGACTTTCTCTGCGGTAAACCGGCCACTCCAGCCGCCCCACGACGGATGGTCGATATCGAAGAGGCCCTTGTTGGCGAGGCCGAGAAAGGGGGTGGTGCCACCACCCTCCATGAAGGCCACAACGGTCGAGTTGCCGTCTGGCCAACGCCGGTCGGGGATCAACTCGCCGAGCGCGCCATGATTGGTCTGCACGTGTTCTCTCATCCACTGACGCTGACCCTCGGGAGAGTAGGCATAGGGATGCCAATAGTGGGGCCCGAGGTTGGTATTGCCGGTGATATCGTCGGGGCCAGGGCCGCCGTAGGCATAGGTCTGGGAGTTGGAACGAAGCCAATGAATCGCCGGAAACTGGCTGCAAATCCATGCGCCCGAGCTGTCCTGTGCACCGTTGTCGAATACGCGTAATTTCGTGATGGCGGCGCGGACCTGCGGCGGGGTATGCGTGGCGCGATAGTCCATGAGCGCCTGCGCAAGCGTATTAGAGCCGGCATTCAGAATGACCCAGATCGGGCGCGGGTCAGCTTTGTCAAGAGCTTTGACGATGAGCTGCGAGCCCGCACTTGAGTTTCCCAGCTTCGCGTCCGCCAATCCATAGAAACGCTGCCCATTCGCCACGATGCTGTGCAAGTAATCGGGCGTTGGCCACCCGATGGCATGGAGCTGGAGGTTGGGATAAACCTTCGCATAGCCATCGATGAGACGGTGTGCGAGGTCGGGCCGGAGCGGTTTCGCCGGCGGCTCGACGATCCTGATGGCTACGCAAAGCAGTCCCTCGATGTCCATCTCGTTCGAATACATCAGCAAATGGCCCACCTGCTGCTCCTCGTCGGGCTCGCAGCCGTAGTCGTCGAGTATTATCATGCGACTGCGGGGAGACGGACCGGGCAAGACGGCTCCCAGCGTGACGGAGGTGGTAAGCGACAGAGCGATGATGAGGCCCGCAAATCTATTGGTTGACGTTATCATTTTATATAAAATCGGGGTTCACTTAGGTCGAGTCGAGCGGAGGAGAATTGCCACGTCGCGAGGCGGAAGTTCCACGGCGCGGATCTCGGCGCCTTTAAGCACGTCGGTCATCTCGCAGGGTAAGCGCAATGTGGCCTTCGCGTTGGCATGGTTAATCAGGACAAAGACCTCACGGTCTGCTCCAACGCGTCGGCAAACCTCGACCCCGTCCGGGGCTGGAAGCGGAATGGGACCGACACCGGCCGCGTCGGCCAGTGCTTTTGCCGCTTGCCCCATCAGGACGGGGTCGAGCACCGCTCCGAGGTAGCAGATAGCGCCTCGACCCAGTTTCCGTTGAATCGCCGCCGGCTGGCCCTCAAGCCAGCCGTTGCCTGCGCCATAGCGAAGGACAATTTCCGTGTCTGGCGCCGTGGCGGAAAGGTGCTCGGCCCAGATGGTCGCCTTTCCGTTCCCCCATTTACCGGAAACCGGAATGTCGTCATCAAGGACGTAAAATTGCTCCACCCGCCCGCCCAGCGCGCCCACGAGGGGCCCGGGCTGCCGCTCCACGTACAACGTGTTGAACTCATCCTTCATGCCCGAGCGCGGGCCGAGTAGGAGATGGCCCCCGTTTTTGACATAGGCCTCGAGACGTTCGCCCAGCTCTGAGGAGATGACATTCAGACTGGGGGCGGCCACCAGCTTGTAGCGGTCGAGGTCGCATGATGGGTCGACGATATCGACCGACTGCGCACGTTCCCGCAAAGCGCGGTAATAACCCACGAGCACATCGACCTGATCGTACCGCTCGGATTGACGGTGAAGGTCAATTGCCCATCTGCTGTCGTAGTCGTGCAGGATTGCGACCTGCGACTGGGGCGTCGTGGAGGCCAGAACCCCCGCGGCGATCGCAAGCTCCCGTGCAGCACGCTTCACCTCCGCATAGACAGGGACGGGCGTTGTGTCGGGGCCGACCAACGTTCCATGGTACTGACCGTCGAAGTTCCGGCCGGCCACGCGCCACTGCCAGAAGCTGATGCCGTCGGCGCCGTGCCCGATTGCCTCCCAGACCATCGTCCGGGTGACCCCCGGTTGAACCGCGTTGCCCCCACCCCAGTCGGTGAAGGCCGGCTGCATTTCCATCACCCAGAAATTGCGTTGCTTCCATCCGTGCACCAGGTCGTGCGCCGCCCCATTTCGCCACGGATCGAAATGCCCTACACTCGTGTAGGTCGACATGTTTCGCAATGGGTCGAAATGCTCAACACCCGAATACTGGTCCCATGCGGCCAGATCGAGATCCTTCGTCATTTCGTGCCGGTTGATACGATGGGCCCAGGCGAGGCCCCCTAGGTTTGTCGTGATGAACTGGCGCCTGTCGGCGTACTTCCGGATGGCGTCGATCTGGTTGCGTTGGAAGCTCCGCCATTCGCTCGACACGAAGCGCTTGTAGTCCAAGAAAAGCCCGGGAGTGTCGCCATTGCCGGGGAAGGAAACGTCATCCCAAGAGCCGTATGCATGGCTCCAATACCACGTCATCAACTGCTGATTTAATGATTCGATCGTACCGTATTTGGTCCGCAACCAATCGTGGAAGTCCTGCAGGGCCGCGGCGTCGTAGGAGTCCTCCGTGGGTTCGTTGCCGATCTGCCAGCCGATCACGTTCGGATTGTGCCCGAAGCGCTGGGCCAGCTGTTCCACGATTCTCCGGCAGAGTTCGCGGTACTTCGGGCTTGCGTACGAAAACGAGCGGTACGAGCCGATACGTACGCGGTGCCCGTCGGCGTCGATCCTCAAGATTTCGGGATATTTCCGCGATAGCCACTTGGGCGGACCGTCTGACGGTGTGCCAATGACAATGAAGATGCCATGCTTCGCCGAGGCCGCGACCACTTGTTCGAGCCAGTCCAGAGTATATTGCCCCTCCCCCGGCTCCAAGCTACCCCACGCGTACTCCCCGACGCGGGCCATCCGCAGTCCAGCCTTCTCCATCATGGCAAGATCCGCTTCGACTTGCGCGTCTGTGCTGTGCTCCGGATACCACGCACTGCCCAGCATGAGCGGTGGAACCTCGGCTGCCTCTGCGGTAACAGCGACGAGGAACGCGGCGGAAACGACAGCCGCCATCACCCGTCTGATTGCGAAGTTCGCAATTGTCGTCGCTGTCGCCACCGAGCGGAACAGAATCCGCATAGCAGAACCACCGGGCCAACTCCAAGCGGGGCAATGTCGGAACCAACGGCCAGGAGATTCGGCTGGGGCATCCTGTTCCGACGTCCAGTGGTTCGTCGATCGGTTGAATTGCCCGGCTATCACAGCCGAATGGACACGCCCGTCATCAGTTCCATGTCGTCCTCATAAATATTGCTCTTGAGGGTCTCGCGCAAAAAATACTGTGAGCGAATCGTGTTGAGGAGGTTCGTCGCTTCTACCGAAATCTTGATTCGGTCTGTCAAGGCATAAGTCGCCGACGCATTGAGCCATCCGTAGGCCTTGTTGTAGTTGGGGAAGGGTCCGAGGCCCACGACGTTGGTGATGGTGGTCAAATACTTGTCGCGCCAGTTGTACGCGACGCGTACGGACAGGCCGTGCTTCTCGTACATCAGGATGGCATTGTAACTGGTCCTCGAGAGGTTAGGCAGAGGCGTGTTCAAGCCAACGACCGAGCTAGGAGTCTTGCTGTCGACATAAGTAAAGTTCAACTGTGTGCCGAAGCCACTGAGAAAGCCCGGCAGGAAGTCATAGAACTGCTGCTCACCGACCTCGAAGCCCTTGATCTTGGCACCGTTGATAGCCTCGGGCCGGCTTACTTGGTAGGTAATGCCGTTGTAGGTTTCCGTGTCGCTTTTCGTGGCCGGGAAACCGCTCGCGGTCTTGTAGAAGCCGGCGAGGTAGACGGATGTCGTCTTGGAGAAATATTTTTCCAGCGAGATGTCGTAGTTGTCTGAACGCATCGGCGGGAGGTTGGGATTCCCTGCGCTGCCCACGTTCAAGGACGAATTAAAGGAAACTGTCGAGAGCGTCAGCGACGGCGACATATTGGCGAAATCTGGCCTGGTTAACGCCTTTGAAGCGCCCAAGTGGACGTAAGTGCCTTCTGTCAGTTTGACGCGCAGGTTCAGGCTCGGAAGCGCGTCGTTGTAGCTGCTCTTGAGGGCGAGCGGGACGTACGTCGCGGGGCCAACCGCGGCTACCGTCTGGAAGCCCGTCACGCTCTCGTCGGTACGAACTAGCCGCACGCCGACATTGCCATCGAAGGACAGTCCTGCTTTGCCGCTAAACTTGGCCATCAGGTACGTCGCGGCGGTGTCCTCCTTGATTTGCCAGAGGCTCACGGGGCTGGCCGCGGCGGGCGGCGGAGTGGTGATGTTGAAGGCCTGGCGAAGCGCCATGGGATACCGCGCCAGATATAGGGCCCCGACTAGGTACTGCCGAAACATGGGATTTTTTTCAGAGGGGAAGAAGTTGGGCACCGGGTTGGTATAAAACTGCGAGGGAATCGCGGTAACGGGTAGATTGATCGGCACGGGGATGATGTTCGTCCCGGTGCCGTTGTCTGCCTCGCGGGCTGCGTAACGGACGCCGGCCAACAGCGAAGTAAAGAAGCCGGATCGCAGCTTGTATTCGCCGTCGAGCTGGCCGGCTGGCATTTTCTCATGATACGGACGGGCGTTCCACTGGAGGTTCAAATAGTTCCAGACGCTGGGGTCGACCAGGCTTTCGCCGATGACTGTCGTCGTCGGCACGCGTGGCTGGGTGTCGAAGAAAAAGATCGGCGCGGTGCCGTTCAGAAAGGTGCCGTCGTAAAGGAGGGTGTCGAAGGAAGTATAGAAACTCGCGTCGGCACTGAGCGTGAGATTATCCCAAGTATATTTCGCGCGAAGATAAGCCTGCCGATTCCGGTCCAAGGTATCCCGGATCGCGCTGAGCTCCGTCATCGGTGCATTGGTGAAGTAGGCGGCCTCGACGTCATTTGTCCCGGGGAACAGTACGGTCGAATTGGGAAGCGAGGTCTTCGAGGACCCCACTTGCATCCCGTAGGTGTCCTGGTGTGTGAGGAAAGACTCGTAGTTGCCACCAAGGGTGACATCGAGATTCGGGGTGGGCCGCCATTGCACGATCGCGTCGATGCCGATCCGCTCGCGGTAGCCGAAGCTCTGGTTCTCGTATTCCCCGTCCGGCACCGTGACCGTCTGGCCCGGGACAAGGTTCGTATTCGGAATTGGATTACGGACCGTGGCCGCGTCCTCCCGCCACGGCCGGATCTGCTGCGAGACGTTCACTAGGGCGCCGATTTCGCCGAAGCGCGTCTTCCAGTGATCGCTCGCCAGCAGGTTGTACGACGGTTTCGCCGTCCCCATGAGTGTCCCGTACGTCTCCCGGTACGACGCATCGACCTCGCTGCCCGCGAAGTCGAACGGATGCCGCAGCCGGACGTCGATCGTCCCGCTTAACCCGCCCTCGACCAGATTGGCCTGTTGAGTCTTGTAGACGTCAAGCCCAGCTACCAGCGCGGCGGGTAAGATTTGGTAGTTCATGCTCCGGGTACCGTTTGCGACCAAGACTTCGCGTCCGTCGACTAAGGTCGCAACTTGTGTGAGCCCGCGCAGCGCCACTCCGTTCGGCCCGCCGCCTTCGCCGGAGACGTCAATCGCCATCTGAATCCCAGTGATCCGTTGCAGGGCCTCCGCCACATTGGTATCGGGTAGCTTGTTAATATCGTCGGCCACGATCGAGTCGACGATTTGCACGGAATTCTGTTTGATCTCCTGCGCCGACTCGAGGCTCGCGCGGGAGCCAGTAACGTAAACCTTGGGAAGGACGATGGTCTCGCCTGCGACCGCAGCAGCGATGCTTTTCGGCGCGGGTGCGTTCGTCTCAGTACTATTCTCCGGGCGATCGTTTCTCAGCGGCGTCGCCCCTTGGGTTTTTGGGTTGCTGGTCCCCTTTTGGATCGAAAAGGCTCCGCTCTTGTCCTCGACCGCTACGAGCCCCGTGCCACTCAACATCTGGTCGAGCGCCACGCGGGGCAACATCTCGCCCTTCACCGGCTGCGTACGGATGTCGTGCACGAGCTCGGTGGAGAATAGAACTTCCCGGCCTGCCTGCTGGGAAAACAGCTTGATCGCTTTCTCCGCGGCATCCGCTGGCACGTCGAAGGATTTTGGGGTGGATTCGGAAGCGCGGAGACTGAAAGAGAGGACGATTGCGGCACAGACACTAAGGAGGATCCCCACAGACGTCGACATCCTCCGGCATTCTAACGGTCGAAGCGAGCGTTGGATAGGGTTCATACCCTACAATAACGCGCCGACCACGAAAATCTGTTACGTAAAAATCGGAGACCGTCGCGACCGCGACCAGACGTTCTATTTTGCCTTGCGGAGGACAAGCGTGTTCGTGCTACTCTCCACTTTGATCCCAAAGCTCGCCTGCAGAAGCCGCACAAAGGCTTCCGTGTTGCCGGCCCGAAAGAACCCGCTCACGCGCAAATTGGAAATCGCCGCATCCCCGATGATGAGCCATTTGCTCTGCGGCCCTAGTGCATACCGATTCATGAGCGCGACCGCCTCTGCGAGCCGCGCACCAGAAAACTCCAAGTGGGGGGCGCGCCAACCGAGCCGTTCATCTATTTGCTCCGGGGACATCGGCGTCACCAGAAAAGTCACTCGCCCGATCGGGTCGATTTCAACGTCCAATTGGTTGCCCGCATCGACGATTACGGAGCGCTGCAGGCCCGCAGGTTCAGCGCCGTGTGTTGCATCCACCGCTACCCGGCCTTCCGTGACCAGGACCTCGACGTGAGTCGCGCCGAGCTGGACGTTGAACGCGGTGCCGACCGCGTGCACTTCCACGCGGTCCGTCTCAACGATGAAGGGGCGTGCGGGGTTTTTCGCGACTTGGAAAAGGGCCTCGCCCTTACGCAGGGCGACGCGGCGTATTGCGTCCTCAAAGTCAACCGCAATCTTAGCCTCCGCGTTCAGTTCGACAACGCTGCCGTCGGGGAGAAACTGTTTTTTCGGCGTCACCACGACGGATGTGGCGGCGCTGGGCGCAAACGCGATGGGATCTGCCGACTTGAGCCTGCTCATCTGCCACTCGAGCCCGGCGACGAGCAAAACAGCCACTGCAGCCGCGGCGAGACCGACGCGGCGGCGGCGCGCGGAGGCCCGCGTGCCCAGTTGTTCGAGGAGCAACTTGGCCTGACCCACGCGCAAAGGCTGGTCAAGGGTCGACCACGTCTGATCGTACTGCGCCAAGGCCACGGTATGCCTTAGGTCCACCGTGCGCCAGCGCTCGAATTCGGCCTCCTCGGCCGGCGTGAGCCCGGCGTCGCGCCGCACGATCCAATCCGCGGCCACGTCTTGGATGTCGGTCAGAACTCGTTGGTCGGCACGGCTCATGTTAAAGGCAGCCGGTTTACTCCGTGCCGCCGCAGGTATTGATCGCAGCGACGCAATCCACGGCGCGCCTGCACTTGGATCGTCTGTTCGGAGAGTCCGAGTTTCAGGGCGATTTCCTTCTGAGACATACCTTGGAGCTTTCGCAGAATGACAATTTCACGGCAGCGGTGGGGCAGGGATTCGATTGCGGCCAACAATACTTCGACTTCCTCTTTCGTGCACGCTGATTCGGTCGCATCCTGACCATTGTATATAACGTGCAAGGCCTCGATATCTGTTACTACATTAAATGGGGACGAGCGTGTACGCCGCAGCGAGTCGAGCGCGAGACGACGCGCGACTTTGAACAAAAACCCTTTGGCGAATGTGATCGGTCTTGCCAACTGCCGTCGCCAGACGCGCAGATATGACTCCTGCACAATATCTTCCACATCGCGCACTGTCGGAAACGCACTGCGCAGGTACCCCTTGAGCGCGGTATCGTGCGCGTAGACCTGTTCAGCGAACCACTGCACGTTCTCAGGCGGGATCGAAGGCGCGTTCGACGCTGGCGGAGAGGTCGACAAGTTCACGTAGGGGTATAGTTGCGGGGCACGGATTGCGGCAATTTTTACGGAAGGCAAGACGATTTTTTGCGTCGAATCGACGCTAGGCGCGCTAACCGGGAATTCCGAGCCCGGCAAGAATTAGACGCCGCCAAGCGTTGCGACAGAACGTAAACTACGCGAGCGGCCCGTACTTTGGGCGTAGCTTGCTCAAGGATACCGGACGTTTTCAGCCGGTCGCTGGGTGCGATTCACACCGCGATTTGACCCTGTCCGGCTCGACTTTCTACGACACGACTTAGGGCAGACAAACGCTACGATCTGGAAGAGGTTGCCTGCGGAAAAATAATCGTGAGTTTCCAGCGGCCGCGTCAAGAGAGAGGTGGGAACCCTTGTCGTTGAATACGACACGGCACAAATCTCGAAACAAGAAACCGATTCACTATTGCGCACGAAGTTGGCCACCTCGCGCTGTGGAGTGTGACCCATGAGATTTGTAAACTTCCCGTGCGGCGTGCCCAGGCAGGAAGCGAGATTGAAGAACTATGCAACAAGATCGCGGCGGAAAGCCATGTTTGGTGCATACGCGACGGAAAGGGGATCGATAACCGCGCGGCCCCAGTTGCCAGAGCAGGCCTTCCAGATGGTCAGGTGATTGGTCGAATCCCAACGAAGCTCGCGGTTGGGTCACCCATACAGCGGTCGAGCGCTCGGCACGCAGCTTCCGACCAACATTGGGCAAGGCATAGCCTTCGGCGCTATACGTAGGTAGAAGTTCAAATGCCAACCCGAGTTCTTCCGCTTGTTCGATGGTAACAGACCGGGGCTTGAGATGCCCGAGCGACTGCTGATAGACCCGCAGGTGCTCCTTGCGAAGCACACTTAGAAGAGCCACGCCGGGACTCTGCCCACACAGTTCCCTGAAACGGATCGCAGCAAAACCAAGGGAAACGTTAAAAACCTTAGCTAACTCCAAGACAAAATCCGCTCTCTTAAAAGAAAGGTTTTGTCTGCTGTATTGCCAGCGGCTCACTACCTCTTGACGTGGTGCCAGGATTTCCGAATGAGCTGAACGAAGAGATCTTCGCGCTCTGCTGCTTCATCTTTGGTACGCATGAGAGATTTGTCGTGCCTCGCGCTGCGCTTGAAAAAGCGATGGTGGAAGGGCTAGAACAGGCGATCAACTCAGCCAGCTAGTGTCCGTGGCCGGCTCCACCATGCCTAGCGGGTGCAGGTGTTTTCGTTGGCCGCTCTGGAAGCTGGGAGAATGTGATTGGGTTGGTGGAATCCAGCTCACGGCAATGTTGGGGCATGTATCTAGGACTAACGCTAATTGACATTTGAGTGAGTCAACGGTCCTGTCGCCAAGCGCCGGATTGTGGCCTTAACGCCGGCGTCCGACGTACTTAGGTATCCATCTCTCGCTGACGCAGACACCTAAACTGGCGGCGACGCCTGTCGCCGAGCCTTCCTTACCGGTTCGGCGAAGCAGCGTGGACTCTTCAACATGTACCGACCCGCCCCAAAGAGGCCGTAAGCATCTAGGCGTGAAAGAAGCGGTTCCTTCAGTATCCAACTTTATTATCTGCCGAAACTGATCCCGCGAGCTCTCAGTTTCCATCTTTATTGTCCAGTAGCCGACTTTATTATCTGGTTTCCAACTTTATTGTGCGGATACAACCATGGCAGGCGCGGCGTCCCGGTCATTCGACGGTGACGGACTTGGCGAGATTGCGCGGCTTGTCGACGTCGCGGCCGAGTTCCGCCGCGATGTAATAGCTGAGGAGCTGCACCGGCACGGCGGCGACGATGGGCAGCACGGCCTCGTGGCAGTCGGGGATGGTGATGATCTCGTCGGCGAGTCCGGCCGGGAGCTCGCAGCCCTCGGTCGCGATCACGATGGTCTTCCCCTTGCGGGCCTTGATCTGCTGGACGCTGGAGACGACCTTGTTGAAAATCTCCCCCTGCGGGGCGAAGAACACGGTCGGGCAGGTTTCGCTGATGAGTGCGATGGGGCCGTGTTTCATCTCGGCGGCGGGGTAGCCCTCGGCGTGGATGTAGGAGATTTCCTTGAGCTTGAGCGCGCCCTCGAGCGCGAGGGGGAAAAGCGAGAGGCGGCCGAGGAAGAGGAAGTCCTTATGGCGCGCATAGCGCTTGGCGATCTCCTTGATGCGCGGGGCCTGCTCGAGCGCCTTGCGCACCAGCTCGGGCGCCTGCTTGAGGGCCTGCACGTACTGCACGCCGTCGCTGTAACTCATGTCCCGCATGCGGGCGACATAGAGCGCGAACATGGCGGCGATGAGGAGTTGCGAGGTGAAGGCCTTGGTGGAAGCCACGCCGATCTCGGGGCCGGCGTGCTGGTAGATGCCGCCGTCGGCCTCGCGCGCGATGGTGGAACCGACCACGTTGCAGATGGCCATGACCTTGTAACCCTTGCGCCTGGCCTCGCGCAGCGCGGCGAGCGTGTCGATGGTTTCGCCGGACTGGCTGATGACGAAAAAGAGCGTGTTGGAATGAAGCGGCGCGTTGCGGTAGCGGAACTCCGAAGAATAATCGACCTCCACCGGCACGCGGGCAAAACGCTCGATCAGGTGTTCGGCGACCAGGCAGGCATGCCAGGCGGTGCCGCACGCGCAGAACTGGAAGCGGTCGATCTGGCGGAAGTCGGCGGGGGTGAGATTGAGGCCGCCGAAGTTGGCCGTGCTCTGATCCTCCGCGAAGCGGCCGCGCATGGCGTTCTCGAGCGCGGTCGGCTGCTCGAAGATCTCCTTTTCCATGAAGTGGGCAAAACGGCCGAGGTCGGCATCCTCGATCGTCCAGGCGACCCGGTCGATGACCGGCGAAACGTCGGTCAGGTCGAGCGTGGTGATCGAGAAGTTCTTCGGCGTGATGTGGACGATCTCGCCGTCCTTGAGGTAGACGACGTTCTGCGTGCGGCTGATGAGCGCGGCGACATCGCTGGCGAGGATGTACTCGTTGTCGCCGACGCCGAGGATGAGCGGTGAGCCCTTGCGCGCGGCGACGATCTCGCCGGGATGTTCGGTGCAGAGGACCGCGATGCCGTACGTGCCCTCGACGTGGTGGAGGGTCTTGCGCACGCTTTCAAGGAAGCGGCTGGTATCCGGCCGCGCGGGTTCCTTCTGGTAGTGGTAGGCGATGAGATTGACGAGCGCCTCGGTGTCGGTCTCCGACGCAAAGGTGTATCCCTTGCCGATGAGGAATTTCTTCATGCCGACGTAGTTTTCGATCACACCGTTGTGCACGATGGCGAACCTGCCGTCGCTGCTGACGTGCGGATGGGCGTTGGCGTCGGTCACCCCGCCATGGGTGGCCCAGCGCGTGTGGCTGATGCCGGTGGTGCCGCTGAGGCGGTGCTGCGCGGCCAGTTTGGTGAGGATCTCCACCCGCCCCGCCTTCTTGACCACCTTGAGCGCATGGTTTTGCTCGACCGCCAGGCCGGCGGAGTCATAGCCGCGGTATTCGAGGCGCTTCAGGCCTTCGAGCAGGATGGCGGAGGCCTTCTGTTTGCCGACATAACCGACGATGCCACACATATGTTGCTTTCTTTAAGCTCGCGATTTTAGGGAGTCTGGCAAAATTTGGGCAAGGTTATTGAGTGCCCGACAAAACGTCCACCCTCCGGGGTCACGGGCAGTGCCATCCCGCGGGGAATCGCGCATCCCGCCGTTGGCGACGGGGGTGATTCTCCGCCAGACCCGGAGTGAGACGACGCGTTACCGGGCGCTCCCACTTTCCACATTGCCATGAATATCAACCCTAGCGTGCTCGCGGTCATCCTGGGCGGCGGTCGGGGCACCCGCCTTTATCCTCTGACCAAGGAACGCTGCAAACCGGCGGTGCCACTGGCGGGCAAATACCGCCTGGTCGACATCCCGATCAGCAATTGCCTCAACTCGGGCATCAACCGCATCTTTCTGCTCACCCAGTTCAACACGGCGTCCCTGCACCGCCACGTGCAGAGCACCTATCACTTCGATTCGTTCGGCCGGGGTTTCGTCGACGTCATGGCGGCCGAGCAGACCGAGAAGAGCGCCGATTGGTACCAGGGCACGGCGGACGCTGTGCGCCGCAATTTTGTGCACTTCCGTACGCACCCCCACGACTACCTGCTCATCCTTTCGGGCGACCAGCTCTACCGGATGGATTTCCGCAAGATCATCGCGCAGCATATCACCACCGACGCCGACGTGACGATCTCGGCCATTCCCGTCCCCGCCTCGAAGGTCGAGGGCCTCGGGGTGATGCGCGTGGACGACAACCTGGAGATCAAGCAGTTCGCCGAAAAACCCAAGGAGCCCGCGGTCATCGACAGCCTCGCCATCAGCCCGGCGCTCGCGGCGCGCCTGGCCACGCCCTCGACCGAGAAACGCTGCCTCGCCTCGATGGGCATCTACCTGTTCAGCCGCGACGTGCTGCAGGACGCCCTCGACAACCAAATGACCGATTTCGGCAAGGAGGTCATCCCCAGCCTGCTCGGTCGGAAGCGCCTCTTCGCTTACATGTTCGAAGGCTACTGGGAGGACATCGGGACCGTGCGGTCCTTCTTTGAGGCCAACCTCGCGTTTGCGCAGCCGCTGCCGCCCTTCAATTTTTATACGCACACCACGCCCATTTACACCCACGCACGTTTCCTGCCCGCCACCAAGATCAACCGCTGCAACATTGACTACGTCGTCGTCGGCGACGGCTCGATCATCACCGACACCTCGCTCAAACACTGCATCATCGGCATCCGTTCCATGATACGCGAAGGCTCGTTCCTTGAGGATGTGGTGATGATGGGCGCCGATTTCTACGAGAGCGAGGTGGAGATGAAGGAGAACGCCGCCCGGGGCATACCCAACGTCGGGGTGGGGTACAACTGCCGCATTCGGACCGCGATCATCGACAAGAACGCCCGCATCGGCGACGGCAGCGTGCTCTCGCCCGAGGGCAAGCCCAACGGCGACTACCCGCACGACGTCATGATCCGCGACGGCGTGCTCGTGGTGCCCAAGGGCACGGTCATCCCGCCCGGCACGACGATTTGACGCCGGCCGGCCTGCGTGTCAGCGTGACGGCGGTCAGGAAAACGAAGCACTCACCGCAAGTTTGAACCCCTCAACGGGGGACGCCGCCATGAACAAGATCCTCGTCTGCACCGACGGTTCGGCCTACTCGTTCGTCTGCTACGACTACGCGGCCTGGATGGCGCAGCGCACCGGCGCCTCGCTCGAGATCCTCTATGTCTCCGACCTGCGCCAGTTCGAGGTACCCATGGTCGCCGACCTCAGCGGCAGCCTCGGCGTGCAGCCCTACCAGGCCGTGCTCGGCAAGCTGCAGGAGTTCGAGCAGGAGCGGGCCAAGGCGATTCTCGAGCAGGCCCGGAAGCATTTTGCCGCGAAAGCGCTGCCGGCGGGCGTGACCTTCACGCACAAGCTGGGTTTCCTCGTCGACACGTTCCACGATTTCGAGGCGCACATCGACCTGATCATGCTCGGCAAGCGCGGCGAGAACGCCAACTTCGCCACCGCGCACCTCGGCTCGACCATGGAGCGCGTGGTGCGCGCCAGCCACAAGCCCTGCCTCGTCACCTCGCGCGCCTTCAAGCCGGTGGAGCGCGCGCTCTTCGCCTACGACGGCAGCAAGAGCTGCCAGAAGGCGCTGGAATTTCTGTCCACCTCGTCGGCCTTCAAGGATCTCGAACTGCATCTCGTGACCGTGGCGGCGCGCAACGAGGAGGAAGCCGCGCTCAAGACCCTGCAGGCCGCCGAGGGCGTGCTGCGCGCCGCGGGCTGCGCGCCGGTGTGCCAGATGCTGGTGGGTGTGGCGGACAACGAGATCAGCACCTACGTGGAGGGGCGGGGGATCAATCTGCTCATCATGGGCGCGTACGGCCACAGCCGCATCCGCCAGCTCATCATCGGCAGCACCACGACCGCGATGATCCGCCACTGCAAGGTTCCCGTGCTGCTGTTCCGCTGAGGCGGCGGGCTCCGAAAAACGGCCAGGCATGATTTCAAGATTTGCGCTTGACGCCTTTCATGGAGATAGTACCTTGTCCTAGCAAGGTAGCTTGGTTGACTCCTATTCATGGGCATTGACGAAAAGTTCACCCCGATCCGGAAGGGACTCCTCGAGTTCCTGCTCCTCAAGATCATCGCCGCGGACAAGGTCTACGTCGCGGACATCCTCAAGCAGCTAAAGGAGACGGAATTTGCCACGCCGGAGGGCACGCTCTATCCGCTCTTGAGCAAGATGCGTCGCGAGAAGCTGCTGGATTACGAATGGAAGGAGTCCGACGCCGGACCACCCCGGAAGTATTACGAACTCACGGCCCGCGGCCGCGAACGCCTCCGCGAGACCACCGAATACTGGCAGAAGATCAACAGCACGGTAAAGAATCTCGGCCAGCCGTCCGACCCATAACCCCGATCGCACGCTCCGATGAACAAAGTCATTACGATCAATCTCAACGGCAACGCCTTTCAGTTGGAGGAGGGCGGCTACGAAGCGCTGCGCGCCTATCTGGACGGCGCCGCCCGCCGGCTCGAAAATAACCCAGATAGGGACGAAATCATCGCCGACATCGAGCAGGCGATCGCCGACAAATGCCGCGCCGTACTCAGTTCGTACAAGACAGTAATCGGCACCAAAGAGGTCGGCACGATCATCGATGAGATGGGGCCGGTCGAAGACGCTTCAGCGGAGACAGACGCCGCGGCCGGCCAAGCCGGTGATGCGGGGTACGCGCGTTCCGGCTCCACCGAGCCAGAGGCGAAGGGTGCCGCGTCGGTCCGGCGGCTCTACAAGATTCCCAACGGGCACCTGAGCCCCGGCGTCTGTACCGGGCTGGCAGCATATTTCAATGTCGATGTCTCGCTGGTGCGCTTGGTCTTTCTCTTGTTTACTGTGTTCTGGGGTATTGGCTTCGTCGCTTACGTGCTGCTGATCTTCCTCCTTCCCACCGCCAAAACGCCGGCCGAGAAGGCCGCTGCGCAGGGCCCACCCGCCACCGCGCAAGAGTTTATCCGCCGGGCCAAGGAGGGGTACTATGAGGGTATGAAAGCGTTTTCCGACAAACGCGCGCACCGGGAGTGGCGCAGGCGGTTCCGCCATGAGATGCGCGGCTGGCGGAGGACGTTCCGGAACGAGATGCGCGAGCATGCGCGCTGGTGGCGGCCGGGCGGCCCGCCGGGTTTTCTCCCGGGAATCGGTTCTTGGTTCGCCTTGCCATTCGTTTCGGTCCTGCGGGCGGGTCTGGCGCTGCTCTGGATCTTCGCGCTGGTTTCGTTGCTCGCCACCGGAACGATGTTTGGCGTACCCCCGCCGGGCGGCCTCCCTGTCTGGGCGGCGGTGCTCTGTCTGTTCGTGTTCTATGGTTTTCTCGCCTGGCCCCTCAAAGCCATGCGTCGCGCCTATTACTGGAACGCGGCGGGCGGGCCATTCTGCGCCCCTCCGTTCATCTACGCGTTCGATGCCTTTGTGGGGATCGGGTTCGTGGTCCTGCTCCTCTGGCTGGCCCTGCACCATCTGCCGCAGTTGCATGAAGCCGTCCGAAACATCCCGCCCGTCATTCATCAGGGGGTGGAGGCAGTGAAGGACTGGTGGGGCCGTTGGTAGCGACGCCATCCGTGTTTTCCAGGCGGAGCCATGCTGCATCGCACGCCGTTTACCCTTCCACTGTAACCTGAGAAAAACCAGTGAAGCCCGACTTCAATGGCAGTGATGCCTTTGACGCCAACAGCTTCGTACGCACCCCGGATGGGAGATAAAACTTTAGGCCCAACCGGAGCGCCCTGCGTGTCCGTCACGGGCGCTTCTTCAGCAGGTCGCGGATTTCCTCGAGGAGCACTTCCGTGCGCGGCGCGACGGTCGGCGCCGGGGGCGTGGTGTATTGCCGGCGCAGGCGGTTGATGAGCTTCACCACGACGAACATCGCCCCCGCGATGATGAGGAAGTTGATGAGCGTGTTCAGGAAGACGCCAACATTGAGCGTGACCGCGCCCGCCTGTTTCGCGGCACTCAACGACGCATAGGGTCCGGGCTTCTCCGTCCCGACTTTCAACACGACAAAAAGGTTGGTGAACTCGACGCCGCCGATGAGGAGGCCGATCGGCGGCATGATCACGTCATTCACGAACGAAGTGACGATGGTTCCAAACGCGCCGCCCACGATCACGCCCACGGCGAGATCAACGACGCTTCCCTTCATGGCGAACTCACGGAATTCCTTGAACATGGCGATGGTGATTAAGGGTCAGTGGTTGTGGCATTGCACGGCAAGGCACCGTCCGGTTGATGGATGCTTTTCAAAGGGGCAGGAAACTCACGGGAACAGGCCGCGCTTCTGCTTGGCCTCCGCCACGCGCTGGATGCCGAGCGTGAGCGCCGCGAGGCGGCGGCTGAACTTCATCTTGCGTTTCTGGTATTCGACGCTCGCCTTCGCCTTGTCGAGGATGGCGTAAAGCTTGGCCAGCACCTCGTCGCGGGTCCAGTAGTAGTTCTGCAGGTTTTGCAGCCACTCGAAGTAGGAGACGATCACGCCGCCCGCATTACAGAGCACGTCGGGGATGACCTCGATCTCCTCGCGGGTCTCGAGCACGCGGTCAGCGCCGTTGGTCGTCGGACCGTTGGCCGCCTCGGCGAGGATGCGGCACCGGAGCTTCGGCGCATTGGCCTCCGTGATGACGCGCTCCACCGCCGCCGGCACGAGGACGGTGCAGGGCAGCTCGAGCAGTTGCTCGTTGGTGATCGGCTCGCCGCCGTCGAAGTCGCGCAGCACGCGGTTGAACTGCACGTATTGCAGGGCCTTTTTGACATCAATGCCGTTGGGATTGTGGAAGGCGGCGGTGTGATCGGAAATCGCGATGATCTTCGCGCCATAGTCGGCGAGGGCCACGGCGCTTTCGTTGCCGACGTTGCCGAAGCCCTGGATGGCGGCGGTGACTTGATTCACCGGGATCTTGAAGTCGTCGAGGTAGGCCTTGACCAGGTAGGCCACGCCGCGACCGGTGGCCTCGCGGCGGCCCTCCGAGCCGCCCAAGGAGAGGGGCTTGCCAGTGACGATGGCCGGCTCGACGTGGCCGACGTGGTTGGAATAGGTGTCCATCATCCACGCCATCACTTGGTCATTGGTGCCCATGTCGGGCGCGGCAATGTCGACGTGCGGCGAGAGAAAGGGGATCATCTCCTGCATGTACCGGCGCGAAAGGCGTTCGAGCTCACCCGGCGAGAGGTTGTACGGGTCGACGATGACACCGCCCTTGGCGCCGCCGAAGGGCAGGCCCACCAGCGAGCATTTCCAGCTCATCCACATGGCGAGCGCGGCCACCTCGCCAAGCGTGACGTCCTGGTGGAAGCGGAGGCCGCCCTTGGAAGGCCCGGTGGAGAGGCTGTGCTGCACGCGGTAGCCCTCGAAGACGACGGTGGTGCCGTTGTCGCGCTTGATGGGTAGCGCCACCGCCATGCAGCGGCGCGGGTACTTGGTGCGGTCGCGGATTTCCTCCGGCAGGTTGATGGCATCGGCCGCCTTGTCGAACTGGCGGCAGGCCATGCGGAAGACGTCGGAGTCGTAAAGTTTGGAAACAACAGCCTTGGACATGAGTTGGTAGGGTTGGACCAGGGTTGAGGGTTTTTCTTTGTGGACTAACTTGGCGGAAGCCGGACGCACTGGCAAACGGCTTCGGAGCGGCGCAGGAAAGCCGGACGGAGTAGAGAGGGAATGTCTTATTAAGCGTTACGTCCTGAAGTGACCAATGGCGGGGTAGCGCGGGGCTTCAGCCCGCGCTGCAATAGTCGGGAGTGCGGGCTAAAGCACCGCACTACTCGCATTCTTCAAGCACGCCGGGCCTTGCCCTTGACGCGGAGGGCCGCAAGATGGCGGCGGATGCTATCGCGGCTCTCCAAGCTTGCCTCATGGTTGATACGAAAGGTCGGCGTGGCCGTACTCTTTGTCGTGCTCGGCCTCTGGACGTATGCCTTCCGGCTAGCTGCCCGGGACCCCGTCGATTTCGACCTGCACCGGCTCGAACTGCTGCGCAGGCTCACGGGCGAGCAGAAACATCTGCAGGCGGCGCTGGGCGACGTGAAACTGCGCTTCGCGGGCCTCGAGACCGGGCTGGCCGCGCAGGAGGAGCGTCTCCGTACGGCTGACCGCGCGATGGCGGCCTTGCGCGCCGACGACGCCTGGTGGCGCACCGTGTGGGACAAGCTGTTCGGCGACGCCGACCGCGTCCGCACCAAGGAGGAGCGCCTGGCCCGCCTCGAGCAGATGAAGGCCGAAACGACGGCGCGCGTCGCCGAATTGCGCAGCACCATCATCCGGGCGACATGGGAGCGGGATGGCGTGGAAATCGACCTTGGACGGGTGAACCGCAAACTGGCCGCAGTGGAGCAGGACCGGTCGAAGACGCTGCACTATCTGAGTCTGGCCTGGCAGCGGAGCCGGTGGTATGTCATCGCCGCACTGGCGGCGTGGTTCCTTGCGCCAGCGCTGTGGCGGCGCCGGCGTCAACCGGGATGATTCAATTCAGAAGCCAGGAAGCCAATTTTGTAGGAAGCCCGCTTGCGGGCGATTTTTCTTCCGTATCGCGCGCAAGCGCGCTTCCTACTTTGCCGACATCGGCATGACCACAGATAGGCGTATTGTGCGTTCATTCATGGCTTCCTGGCTTCTGAATTGCTCCTTGCCTGTGGCTTCCCGGCTTCTGGATTCATCCCTGCATCCCCGGTTGCCATTTCCCGCCTTCCCGGCTTCCTGATCGATCATGGATTTCAAGTTGCACGCTGACTATGCGCCCACGGGCGACCAGCCGCAGGCCATCGAGGCGCTGGTGCGTTCGCTCCAGGCGGGGCAGCGTCACCAGACGCTGCTCGGCGTGACCGGCTCGGGCAAGACGTTCACCATGGCCGGCGTCATCGCGCGTCTCAACCGGCCCGCGCTCGTCATCTCGCACAACAAGACGCTCGCGGCGCAGTTGTACTCGGAATTCAAGAACTTCTTTCCCGAAAACGCCGTCGAATATTTCGTCAGTTACTACGACTACTACCAGCCCGAGGCGTACCTGCCCTCGAGCGACACCTACATCGAGAAAGACTCCTCCATCAACGAGGAGATCGAGCGCCTGCGCATCTCGGCGACGAGCGCGCTGGTGAGCCGCCGCGACGTGATCGTGGTCGCCAGCGTCTCGTGCATCTACGGTCTCGGCTCGCCTGAGGATTTCGCGGAGCTGCGCATCGAGCTGCGCCGCGGCGCGACGCTCGGCCGCAACCGCCTGCTTGAGCGCCTGGTCGACAATCTCTACGACCGGAACGACTACGACTTGAAGCCCGGCCGCTTTCGCGTGCGCGGCGACGTGGTCGACGTCATGCCCGCCTACCTCGAGCAGGGGCTGCGCGTGGAGTTCTGGGGCGAGGCCATCGAGGCCCTCAGCGAGTTCGATCCGCTGACGGGCGAGGTCATCCGCCCGCTCGAGCAGTTCGACCTCTACCCGGCCAACCAGTACGTCACCACGCGCGGCAAGCTCGACGGCGCCATCGCCGGCATCAAGGCCGAGCTGGAGGAGCGCGTGGCCTGGTTCGAAAAAAACGGCCGCTACCTCGAGGCGCAGCGCGTCCGCATGCGCACCAACTACGACCTCGAGATGTTGCAGGAAATGGGGTTCTGCAGCGGCATCGAGAACTACTCGCGGCATCTCGCGGGCCGCCGAGCCGGCGAGCGGCCGTGCTGCCTGATCGACTTTTTCCTCAAGGATTTCCTGCTGTTCATCGACGAGAGCCATGCGACCGTGCCGCAGATCGGCGGCATGTACAATGGTGACCTCGCCCGCAAGCAGGTGCTCGTAGACTTCGGCTTCCGCCTGCCCTCGGCGCTCGACAATCGCCCGCAGAGTTTCGCCGAGTTCGAGCAGATCACCAGCCAGACCATCTTTGTTTCGGCCACGCCGGGGCCGTTCGAACTGGAGCGTTCCGCCGTCGTCGCCGAGCAGCTCATCCGCCCGACCGGCCTGCTCGATCCGGAGATCACCCTGCGGCCGACAAAGGGGCAGGTGGAGAACCTCATCGGGGAAATCCGCGCCGCGGTCGAAAAGGGCGAACGGGTGCTCGTCACGACGCTGACCAAGCGCCTCTCCGAGGACCTCACGGCCTATCTGCGCGAGGCGAAGATCCGCGTGGAATACCTGCATTCCGACATCGATGCCATCGAGCGTGTCGAAATCCTGCGCAATCTCCGCCTTGGCAACTTCGATGTGCTCGTGGGCATCAACCTCTTGCGCGAGGGGCTCGACCTGCCCGAAGTGGCGCTGGTGGCGATCCTCGACGCCGACAAGGAGGGATTTTTGCGCAGCGAGACGAGCCTCATCCAGACCGCGGGCCGCGCTGCGCGCCATGAAAACGGCCGGGTCATCTTTTACGCCGACCAGCTCACCAACTCGATCCGCAAGACCATCGAGACCACGCGCTACCGCCGCGAAAAACAGCTCGCCTACAACCGCGAGCATGGCATCGCCCCGCGAAGCGTGAAGCGCGCCGCCCAGGCCAGCTTGCACGCCTACGACGGCACTGGGCGCGGCGAGGAGCCGCCGGCGGTGGCCGAAGGCGACGAGGCGGACATCGCGGCGGTGATCGCCGAGCTGGAGGAGGAGATGCAGGAAGCCGCGGGCAAGCTCGAGTTCGAGCGCGCCGCGGTGATCCGCGACCAGATCAACGCCCTCAAGTCGGGCGATTTCAAGCGGCGCGCTAGGCCGGCGGCATCATCGCCGTCCAGAAAACACGGCAACGACTCGCGCCGGAGGCGCAAGATTTAGCTGATAAGAGAAACGGTAGCTTAAGGAAGGGATTCTCGGTACGGCGCCGCGTTGGAAGTGGTCGCCCGTCACGGCTAACGCGCCTGGGCCGCGAGGAGTGCGCGGAGGTTTCTGGCCAGCACCGGCTCCTGGCGCGGCTGGCCGAGTTGTTCGAACTTGGCGCGAAGGCCGTCCCAAGCCGGTCCCTCCTCCTCGCCGTCTGCGCCGAGCAGCGCGTCGGTTTCCTCGGCAGTGAACACCACGCCGGTACTCTCGACCGGCAGGTCCCGGTTGGCGGGGCAGGGGCGCTGGCAAAGAAGACAGCCGAGCAGGCAGTTGTGGGCCGACGGCGGAATCCAATCGGGCCATGCCCCGGGACTCTCGTTGATTAAGGTGAGGCAGCGCTCGCCGTGGAGAAGAACGCGGTCCTCTCCGATGGCGCCCGTCGGGCACGCGGCGGCGCACACCAGGCAGCCCTCACATTCGGGCAGCAGCTCCGGCTCGCGGGGCCGCCAGCCGGCGGGAAGCGGGAGCGCCGCATCGGTGAGGTAGCCGAAGAGCTGGAAGTAGCTGCCGAGCCCGGCGGCGTACGTCACGTTGTTGCGGCCGTAGCGCACGAGGCCGAGGCGCGCCGCCAGCGGCTTGAGCGGGACTTTGACCCGCTCGATCCGTGCGCCGGGGAGGCCGTGCTGCTGGAGGTCTTGGCGGACCTCCTCGAAAAGCGGCTGGTAGCGGACGTAGGTGGGCGGGAACACCGCCTCGAAACTTCGGCTGCCGATCGTGAACGCGACGGTATGGGCCGGACGCGGCATCACCACGACGACGACGGTCGCAGGACCATCCCACGGGGGCGTGTCAGCTGCGTCGAAGCTCGCGAGGTTTGCCTCGAAGAATGCGGTGGCCAACTCACCCGAGCGTCGCCGGGATAGAACGTCATCCCGCGCCGCCCTCAAGGCGGTTGGCAACCCCCAGGCGACTTGGTAGCCGCGCTGCCTCGCCCACCGTTGAAGGCTCTCGACCATGCGATCCCCTTTTATTGAGAGGGGACTGGATTATAGGGAGGGGACTTGGGGAAATCAATCGGGCGATCGGATATCAGCTCCGAGATAGCGAGAAGTGGCCGCGGCCGCAGCCACCTCTCGCGTTGATCAGTAGGGAAATTCCATCGGGGAAAGTCGCCCTACGCCAGTTTCACCGGCGTGACGGTCGCCTGCTTGCCGTACACCAGGGCGACCACCATGCCGCAAAGCAGATATTCGACGAGTCCGTAGAGGAACCACTGCAGGGCCATGGAATAGGGGATCGGCATGGCGCCGTACGTTCCATACGCCGCCGGAACCGCCATCATCATGCCTACATAAAAACCGTAGCGCAGTCCTTCCACGATGCCCTTCCCCTCGTAGCCTTTCGAGAAGATGAGCGTGAAGAAAAACGCTATGAACAGGTAGACGACATAGAACAGCCAGATTTTCATCTCTGCCATCGGCCGCCACAGATGCGCGGTCGCCTGATACGCCGAGGAGAGCAGCAGCAGGTTGACGATGGTCTCACACACCGAGAGCACCACAAACACCGCGACAATACCCAGCCACAATTTCTTGGTCATACGATTTCCTTTCGAGTTGTTGGGGATTAACTGACAGGAAGATGGATTTCAGGAGAAGGGGGGAGGGTCCGTGGCGAGACGTCCGACGAGTGCAAGGGCGAAACCCAAAACTCTAAACTCAAAACCCAAAACTCAAAACTCAAAACCTTGAGCTCCTCCTACGCCCACTCGGGCGGGTTCTGCAAATGCGGCTTGAGCACGCCGACGCTCGACAGGTTGCGGTAGCGCTCCGCGAAATCGAGCCCGTAGCCGACGACGAACTGGTCGGGGATCGGGAAGCCGACGAAGTCGGCCTCGAACGCCACCTCGCGCCGGCCCTTCTTGTCGAGCAGCACGCAGGTCTTCACCGAGGCGGGATTGAGCTTCTGGATGAGGTTGACGACGACCGACAGGGTCTTGCCCGTGTCGAGGATGTCGTCGATCAGCAGCACGTGGCGGTTGGTGATGTCGATGGTCAGGCTGTGCACGATCTCCGGCCGGCCGAGGGAGCGGGTGGCGTTGCGGTAGCTCGACACGCGGATGCAATCAAGCCGGATGGGGCGGCGGATCGCGCGCAGCAGGTCGGCGGCGAAGAACAGCGCGCCGTTGATGATGGCGACAACCGTGATCTCCTCCTCGGGATAGGCAGCCGTGATCTCCTCGCCGAGCGTCTTGACCCGCCGTTTGATCATGCGCTCGGAGATGATGATTTCCTTGAGGTCCTGATACGTGGGTAAAACTTGGTTGGTGGCGGGCATGGCGGGGAGGCGGACGGTCCTTTTGATCAGGGGCGCAGGGCGGCGGGTCCCCCACAGCCAAAAGGCAAAACCGCGTCGCTGGCAAATCGTTTACGGCCGGAAGAAACGCGGGTCCCCGGTTTTGTGACAACGAGGAAAACCCAGGCGCCGGTGGTTCGGGCCCGGGGTGTGCGGATTTTCTGCGGAGTTGGAAAGAGAGAAGGCGTTGCACGGCCGTTATTCTTTTGACTTTGCGGAAGCCGGCCGGTTGCCTCGCCCCTCGCGCGGGACAAGCGATGATTTCCATTCAGATCAAGAAGCTGACGAAGCGTTTCGGCCCGGTCGTCGCCCTGCACCAGCTGGACCTCACCATCAATCCCGGTGAGCTGTTTTTCCTCCTCGGCCCGAGCGGATGCGGCAAGACCACGCTGCTGCGGTGCCTCGCCGGCTTCTACTTCCCGGAGGAGGGGCAGATTTTCTTCGGCGACGACGACGTAACGCACCTCGCGCCCCACCGGCGCAACACCGGCATGGTGTTTCAGAGCTACGCCCTGTGGCCGCACATGACGGTGGCCGAAAACGTGGCTTTTGGCCTTGAGGAGCGCAACGTGCCGCCCGACGAGATCCGGCGTCGCGCCGGCGAGGCGCTCGAGTCGGTGCATATGGGCCCGTACGCCGACCGCAAGCCCAACCAGCTTTCCGGCGGCCAGCAGCAGCGCGTGGCGCTCGCCCGCGCCCTCGTCGTCCGGCCGCGCTGCCTCCTGCTCGACGAGCCGCTCTCGAACCTCGACGCCAAGTTGCGGCTGGAAATGCGCGGGGAAATCCGCCGCGTCTGCAAGGAGTTCCAGCTGACCACGGTCTATGTGACCCACGACCAGAAGGAGGCGCTGTCGATTTCCGACCGCATGGCCGTGCTCGACGGCGGCCGCATCCTGCAGGTGGGCGCGCCGCACGAAATCTACCGCCGCCCCGCCCGCAAAACGGTGGCCAACTTCATCGGGGAGACCGACTTCATTCCGGGCAAGGTGCTCGCCGCCAGCGGCGGCAAGGCGAGCGTGGAAACCGCGATCGGTCGTTTCGATGGCGTGCTGGGTGATCCGACGCTGCCGCCCAAGGCCGGCACCGAGGTCACCGTATCCATCCATCCGGAATGCTGGGTGCTTGGCCGGGAGGCGAAAGCGCAGAACTGCGTGCAGGGGATCATCGGCGAGGCGGTCTATCTGGGTGAGATGGCGCAGTATGATTTTGTCTGCCCCGGCCTGACCCTGAAAATCGTCGAGTTGAATCCGCGTTTCCTCGGGCCGGCGGCGCAAGGCGAGCTGTATGCCCACGTGGAACCGGAGGACGTGGTGGTGCTAGTAGAGTGATTTCCTCAAGGTATGCGCAATTCATGTAGGAAGGTCGCTTGCGACCGATAAACTCGCCCGCCAGCGGGCTTCCTACACGCTCAACTTACAACATGGCCAAACGCGCGATCATCCTCCTCGTCCTGGCGGCCACGATCGCCCTGCCGTTTTTTCTGCGGCCGAAAAAGCCGGCGGCGGTGCGGGCGGACGTCACGCTGGTCATCATTACGCCGAACAACGAGGCCATCCGCTACGAGTTCGGGCTCGGTTTCCAGCGCTGGTACAAGCAACAGACCGGCAAGACGGTTTTTGTCGACTGGCGGGTCATCGGCGGCACGAGTGAGATCACGCGCTACCTCGACGGTGAATACACGGCGTCGTTCCAAGACTACTGGACCCACAAGCTCAGGCGCGCCTGGAGCAACGCGGTGGCGAGCGCCTTCGCCAATCCGCGCGTCCGGCCCGGCCCGTCGCCCGAGAAGGACACGCCGGCCGAGGCCGCCCGGCGGGCGTTTCTGGCCTCCGACGTGGACTGCGGCATCGACCTCTTTTTCGGCGGCGGTCCCTATGACTTTGAAAAACAGGCCCAGGCCGGACACCTCCTCGACTGCGGCGTGCTGGAACGGCATCCGGAATGGTTCACCGAAAGCGTCATCCCGCGGTTCTACGCCGGCGAGGAATATTGGGACAAGCAGGGCCTGTGGGTCGGCACCGTGCTGAGCAACTACGGCATTCTCTACAGCAAGGAATCCCTTGCCCGGCTCGGCATCCAGGAGCCGCCGGCCCAATGGGCGGACCTGCAGGATCCGCGCCTGCAGGGCGAGGTGGCCCTCGCCGACCCAACGAAGAGCAGCTCCATGGCCAAGGCGTTCGAGAACGTCATCCAGCAGCAAATGCAGGAACGATTGCTGGACCTGATGGTCGAGGCCGACCGGATATCCGGCCTCGATGAAAAGAAAGCCGTGGCTACGGCGGTCCACGAAGGGTGGATCGAGGGCCTGCGGCGCGTGCAGCTGATCAGCGCCAACGCGCGTTATTTCACCGACTCCTCGCAGAAGGTGCCGATCGACGTGGCCGACGGCAACTGCGCCGCGGGCATGTGCATCGACTTCTACGGCCGGGAGCAGGCGGAGGCGGAGCGGCGCCGCGGCGGTTCGGACCGGCTGGGGTTCGTTGCCCCCTCCGGCGGCACGGTCAGCTCGGTCGACCCGATCGCGCTCCTGCGGGGGGCGAAAAACCGCGCGGTGGCGCTGGCGTTCATCGACTGGGTGCTCTCGCTGGACGCGCAGAAGCTGTGGAATTTCAAGCCCGGCACGCCGGGCGGGCCGGAGCAATACAACTTGCGGCGCATGCCGGTGCGGCGCGACTTCTACGCGCAGGAGGATTGGATGAAGTTTCGCAGCGATCCCGACGTCTCGCCGTTCGAGGAGAAGAACCAGCTGATCTATCATGAGGAGTGGACCGGCGGGCTCTTCCGGGAGTTGTCGTTCATCATCCGCGTCATGTGCCAGGACGACCATCCAGAGCTCGTCGCGGCGTGGCGCGCCATCATCGCGGCCGGAAAGCCGGACCAGGCGATGGCCGTGCTGCAGGACATGTCGGCGGTCGACTACGACAAGGCCGCGGGCGAGATCAAGACGGCGCTGGGCTCGAAGAACAAGCTCGAGGAGGTCGCGCTGGCCAAGCGGCTGGGGAAGCTCTTCCGCGAGCAGTACCTGCGCGCGGCGGAGCTGGCGCGCGCGAAGCGATAGCCGGGTCTCACGCCAAGCCGCCAGGTTTTTTCCAGCTCCGAAGCCAGGAAACCAGGAAGGAAATTGTGGCTTCCTGGCTTCTGAATTCAATCAACCTGCCGCAATTCCCCGGCGGATGCCGCGGAATCGGGCACGCCAAGTTGCGAAGTGCGTGTGCCTACGTCGGCGCCGGCTGCTGCCACGGCTGCGGATTCCGCTTTTCCATCTGGTTCCCGGGCTTCGCCACCGGCGTGAAACCGAACTGCGCGTACAGTCCGTGGGCATCGCGGGTGGCCAGGGTGAAGCGCCGAACGGTCTGCAGCCGGGGGTGCGACATGGCCGCGCGCATCAGGGCCTTCGACAAACCCCGGCCGCGATGCGGCTCGAGTACGTAGACGTCGCACAGCCAGGCAAAGGTCGCGTAATCGGTGACGACGCGGACCAGGCCGACCTGCTCGCCGGCGGCGGTATACACGCCGATGCAGAGCGAGCCGCGTACCGAGCGTTCGACGAGTTCGCGGGGGATGCCGGCCGCCCAATAGCTGCGCGTGAGATAAGCGTGAATGGCGGCGACATCGAGCCGCGCGGGATCGTCGGATATCAGGCAGCCTGCGAAAAGGGTTTCCTCGGGCATATGGACGGAACCGGCCGCGGCCGCTAAAGTTTTGCAAACGCCACCGCAAAGGCCGCGGGGTCCGGCGCGCCGAAGAACGAGGTGCCGGCCACGAAGGTGTCGGTGCCGGCGGCGCGGCATTCGGCCGCGGTCGCGAGGTCGATGCCGCCGTCGACTTCGAGGCGGAATTTCAGGCCGCGGGAACGGCGCCATTCGGCGATTTGCGCGAGCTTGGGCAGCATGTCGCGCCGGAAGGCCTGGCCGCCGAAACCGGGCTGCACCGTCATCACGAGCACGAGGTCCACCCGGTTGAGCAGCGGCTCGATGGCCGCCGCCGGCGTGCCGGGGTTGAGCACGATGCCGTTCTGGCAGCCGAGCTTTTTGATGCGCGCCAGCGTGCCCGCGTGGTCATAGGACGGCTCGATATGGATGCTGATGAGGCTGGCACCCGCCGCGGCGAACGGCTCGACGAAGTGCTGCGGCTCGTCGAGCATCAGGTGCACGTCGAAAAAGAGCCGGGAGGATTGGCGCAGCGCGGCGACCGTGCCGGGGCCGAAGGTCAGGTTGGGCACGAAGTGCCCGTCCATGATATCGAGGTGGATCCACGGCAGGCCGAGGCGGTTGACAAGCGCCGCGCTGTCGGCGAGGCGGGCATGATCCCCGGCGAGAATGGACGGGACGAGCAAGGGCGGGAGCATGGAGCAGGGAGAATGGAGAAGGGAGAACAGAAAAGACTCAATCCTCCTTTCACTCCTGCTCTTTCCGCCCTGGTCCCCCGCGCGGCCGCGCGTCACCACACATCAAGCACGGTGTGGGCAACCTTCCCGGCCAGCGCGCCGGCCAGCAGCGGCAGGGCCTGATACTCGGCCTGCAACTGGCCGCTGTCGGTATAGGCATCCTTGGTGACCCTGATCTCGCGGTTGGTGAAAAGCGGCTTTCCGGTGCGGTTGTCGGTGAGGGTGCAGGTGGCGCGCAGGTTGAGCGCAAATTCCCGCGCCAGGCCGGTGTCGACGGAGCTGGCGGCGGCCACCTCGCGCTCATAACTCACCAGCGTGACCCGCAGCGTGGCGTCGGCCGCCTCGGGCGAGGTCACCAGCGTCACGCGGCCGTCCTTCAACAGGGCGTCGCGGATCTCCATGGCGAAGATGGCCTGCGCCTGGGGCAGCATGGCGCGGTTTTCGACCGGCGCCACGTAGAGCGTGGTGAACGCCAGCTTGGTCTTCGTGCCGAGCTGATAGTGCGAACAGGCGGACACCCCCAGCAGGCCGAGGCTGAGGAGAGGAACGAGCGCGGAAACGGGGAGGCGCACCCGGCGGAAGGACCGGTGCTTTGAATTTCCCCGCTGCGCCCGGAATGACATACGAAGGATCCGCGTGTGCGGCGCGGCGCTCAGAAGAACAGGAACCGCTTCTTCTTGGGCGGGGACGGGGGAGCGGAGGGTTCCTCAGGCGGTTTGGCTCCGGTCAGCTTGGCTTCAACCTTGACGAGCTGAGTGCGGGCACGCAGCGCCACGGACGAGTCGGGATAGTCGGTGATGGCCTCGTGGTAAAAGACCTTCGCCGCTTTGTAGTTGCTGCGATATTTGAAGTAGTAATCGCCGATCCGCAGCTTGCTCTCGGCGAGCACCTGTTTCATCTGGGCAAGACCCTTTTCCGCGGCGGCGATGTTGGGATCGCCGGGGTAAAGGATCATGAAGTCCTCGTAATAAGTGATGGCCTCCTTGGTGGAGGTCTGATCGTAGTTGGGGCCCTCGACCAGGGAGGCATACGCCTGGGCGAGCCGCAGGTAGGCGTCGGGTGTCAGCAGGCTTTTCGGGTAGGTGTTGATCATGCGGTCCAGCGCATCGATGCTTTCCTCCGGATTTTTGAACATCTGGTGGGCCTTGGCGATGTTCATGAGCGCGAGCGGCGCATACTCGCTGTAGGGCGCGTTGTAGAGGATCTGCTCGAACAGGCTGATCGCTCCTTCGCGGTTTCGGAAGCCGGGGAGGAGGAGCCAGCCGCGGTTGCGCGCCCCGTCCAGCAGGGCGGTGGCGATGCGATACTGCTCGCCGATGACCTGGTTGAATTTCGAGGTGCTCGGATAACGCATCACGATTTCCTGGAAGGCCTGGAAGGCCTTCACGTATTGGTGGCGCGCGAGGCGAATGTAGCCGGTGCGGTAGAACGCCTCGGGGGCATAAAGGGAATTGGTGTACCTGCTGGTGACTTTCTTGTAGGTGCTGAGAGCCGAGCGGTAGTGGTGCTTCTCTTCGGCGGCGCGCGCCTTGTTCATCAGCGCAAGCGCGTTGCGATTCTCCGAGGGGGCGAGACCGGAGACGACCCCGCCTTCAAACTTCCAGCCGCCTTCCGGCGTCCAGCTGAGATCGGCGGCCAGCCGTGCGGGCAGGAAAAGCAAAGTGAGGGCGGCCAGCAAGGGCGCGTAACGGTGGAGCACGACGGGAAGCGGCATGAGGAGGTTTTACCAGCGAATCAGGGCGGACCCATACGTCAAGCCCGCCCCAAACGCCAGCAGCAGCGTAATTTCGCCGGCGTGGATGCGCCCGGCGCGCCGGGCCTCGTCGAGCGCGAGCGGAATCGAAGCGGCGGAGGTGTTGCCGTAGCGGTCGAGGTTGATGACGAAGCGATCCAACGGGATTTCCAGGTTCTGGGAGAGGGTTTCGATGATGCGCCGGTTCGCCTGGTGCGGGATGACGCAGGTGATTTGGTCAGCCGTCAGCCGATGTTGTTCCAGAATCTCCCGCGCCGCCCCGGCCATCACCCGCACCGCGTGTTTGAAGACCTCGCGGCCTTTCATCTTGATGTAATGCTGGCGGTGCTCGACGGAGTGCACTGAGGGCGGGTGGAGGCTGCCGCCGCCGGGGATGCATAGCAGGTCGGTGGCGCCGCCTTCCGCGCCCAGGTTGCAGCTGAGGATTCCATGCCGGGAGTCGGCGGCCCGGCCCAGCACGACGGCGCCGGCGGCGTCGCCGAACAGCACGCAGGTGGCACGGTCCTGCCAGTCCAGGAAACTGGAGAACTTCTCCGCGCCGATGACCAGGGCGTGGCGGCCGCGGCCGGCGGCCAGCAGCGCGCGCGCGACCTCGAGGGCGTAAAGAAAACCGGTGCAGGCGGCGTTGAGGTCGAAGCAGACGGCGTGCGCGGGAATGCCGAGCTTGTGCTGCACGACACACGCGGTGGACGGCATCGGCATGTCCGGCGTGACCGTGGCGAGGACGAGCAGGTCGATGTCGGCGGAGGTCAACCGGGCGTCGGCGATGGCGGCGATGCCCGCCCGCGCGGCCAGTTCGGAGGAAGGTTCGTGCTGGCCGGCGATGCGCCGCTCGCGGATGCCCGTGCGGGTGGTGATCCACTCGTCGGAGGTGTCCACCAGCCGGGCGAGATCATGATTCGAAACGATTTTTTGGGGGGCGTAGGAACCGGTGCCGAGGATGGCGATGGAAGGACCCATGAACGGTAAGGCCGGAGCGCGCGGGGGCGTCAGGCGACAAGCTGGCGGAGGATGTCGTTGGCGAGCGCGACGTCGACCTCGATGCGGTGGTTCAGGTCGGCTTGGATGACTTCGTTGGCAATGCGGATGGCGTTTTTCCACGACTGCCGGTTGCTCGAGCCGTGGGCCTTGATGATGTTGCCCTTGAGTCCGAGGAGGGGCGCCCCGCCGTAGCGTTCGGGGTTGATCCGGCGGCGCAACGCATCAAACGCGCCCTGCGCCAAATAGGCGCCCGTCGCCCGCAGCGGATTGGCCTGCAGCTGGTCACGGAGTTCGCCGGTGAAAAACTTGGCGAGCGACTCCCAGCTCTTGATGCAGATGTTGCCCACGAATCCGTCGCACACCACCACATCGACATGGTCGAAGAACAGCTGAAAACCCTCGACGGGTCCGACATAGTTAACGAGCGAACCAATCCGCTTGAGGGCGTCGTGCGTCTCGGCGATGAGGGAGTTGCCCTTGCCTTCCTCGGTGCCAATGGTCAGCAGACCGACGCGGGGCGCGGCGATGCCCAGCTCGATGCGGGCGTAATGCGAACCGATAATGGCGTTGTGCACGAGGTGCTCGGGCCGGGCGTCGGGATTGGCGCCGGCATCGATGAGAATGAAATAGCCGTCGGCGCGCGGTACGACCGGCGCCAGCGCCGCGCGGTCGAGGCCTTCGAGCGTGCGCAGTTTGAGAATGCCGGCCGCCACCAGGCTGCCGGTGTTGCCGCAACTGACCGCCGCGATGGCCTCGCCGTTTTTCACCAGTTCGATGGCACGCATCATCGAGGAATCCTTCTTCCGCCGGATGGCCAGCAGCGGCTTGTCGTCCATCGTGATGATCTCCGACGCATGGGAGAGCGCCAGGGTCGGCTGGTCCGCCAAGCCTGCCTTCACGAGCAGGGGCTGCAGCACGGCCTCGTCCCCCACCAAGGTGAGGGGGTTGAGGCCGGGATATTCCGCCAAAGCCAGCTTGGCGGCTTCGACGACCTCGGCGGGGCCAAGGTCGCCTCCCATGGCATCCACGGCAATACGGCCGGCGGCGGACGTTTCTGCCATTGCGGAAGAAGCAGCGGGGTTAAAGCCGGGTATTCGGTTGCGCTTGGGCTCAGACTTCCACGGTCAGCACCTGACGGCCGCGATACATGCCGCTCTTGGGATTGATGCGGTGCGGCCGGACGGTGCTGCCATCAGCCGGATCCCGGGCAAGCTGCGGAGCTTTGAAGACATTGGCAGCACGGCGGTTAGCGCTGCGGCGTTTCGATTGTTTGCGTTTCGGATTGGCCATGATGAAAAACGTTGCGCGTGTCGTGCGGATTGCCGGGCGGCGCAGCTGAACCGGCTGAAGGTGCCCGAGTAAAGGTCGGCCTCGGGGAGGGTCAAGACATCATATCAGGAAACCGGCGGCACGCCGATACCGCCGTCATAGCAGATAGAGCGCGCTGAGCACCGCGGCCACGAGCAGTCGATACCACGCAAAAATGTCCAGACCGTGCCGGGTAAGATAGCTTACGAGAAACTTGACCGCGATGGCCGCGGAGACGGTCGCCACCACGGCGCCAAGCAGCACGTGCGGCCAGCCGAATACGGCAATCATGGCCGGGCCGGACTCATAGCTCTTGTAAACGGTCGCGGCGGCGAGGGTCACGAACCCGAGAAGGAAGCTGAACTCGGCGGCGAGGCGGGGTTCGAAGCCGGCAAAATAGCCGCCGACGATGGTGGTCATGGAACGGCTGGTGCCCGGCCAGAGCGCCAGGCACTGCATGAGGCCGATGCCCAGCGCGCGCGCGGCCGGCAGGGCGGGCAGATCGAGCACGGCGTTGGCGGCGGTGGCGTATTTCCGCCGCCAGCGCTCGGCGGCGATCATCAACACCGCGCCGCTGATCTGCGCGGCCACCACGGCCTCAATGGAGAACAGGTACCGGTCGATCCATCGGTCGAGCAGGAGGCCGAGCACGGTGGCCGGCAGAAACGCCACGAGCAGGTTGCGCAGCAGCCGCAGGCCCGCCGGATTGCGGCCCAGCAGCCCGAAGCCGATGCCCAGCAGTTGCGGCCAGTAAAGCAGGGCGACCGCGGCAATGGCTCCGAATTGGATGACCACCGAATAGGTGTCGGCCGCGAGCTTGAGCGTCAGCGGTTCACCCCGGGGGTTCCGGGCGGAAGGCTTTTTAAGCCAAAGCGGCCGGCCCGCGGCGTCGCAAAGCGGCGCCTCGGAGTCGAGGTGCAGCGCGTGGTTGGCGATGATCAGGTGGCCGGTCGAGGAGATCGGCAGAAATTCCGTGATGCCTTCCACGAGCCCGAGCACAAGGGCGTCGCCCACGCTCAGCTCGGCGGCGGGCCGGCCGGACGCGGCGGCCACCACGCCCAGCGGCGTGCGAAACGCGGTGAAGGAGAGACAGGAGACCAAGGCAATCAGCAGCAGCAATAAGCGGCGCACGGCATGTAGCTCGGAAATTTCGCCCCGGCTGTCGAGTTTTATGACGCCGGCTTTTTTCGGCTTTTCTCCAGCCGGCAGCCTCGCAATGTGCTCGGTGCCATGACCGGGCTTTCCTTGTTGACTGCCAGACTCGCCGCCGGGGAGAAGCTGGACACTGCCGAGGCCCGCGACGCCGCCCTCGCGCTGGCCTCGCCCGAGGTGCCCGATGCGGAGAAAGCCGCCTTCCTCACGGCTTTCGCGGACAAAGGGGAAACGGCGGCGGAGGTCGCGGCCTTTGCCACGGTTTTTCGCACCCTGTCGCTCGATCCCGGTTTGGAGGCGTGGGCGCCGCAGGCCATCGACATCGTTGGCACGGGCGGCGACCACATGGGCGGATTCAATGTTTCCAGCCTGGTGACGCTCGTGCTGGCCTGCGCCGGCGTGCCGGTGATGAAGCACGGCAATCGGGGCATCACCTCGAAATGCGGCAGCGCCGACCTGCTGGCCGCGCTCGGGGTCGATCTGAACGCGCCTCCCGAAAAACTGCGCCGCGCCATGCAGGAGCTGGGTTATGTGTTTTTCTTCGCGCCCAACTATCACCCGGCGTTCAAACACGTCGCGGCGGTGCGCAAGGCGCTGGCCGTGCCGGGGCGCCGCACAGTGTTCAACTTCATCGGCCCGCTCATCAATCCCGGCCGTCCTGCGCACATGCTGCTCGGCACATTCTCGGAGATCTGGGCGATCAGGCTCGCCGCCACCCTCGAAACGCTGGGCGCACGGGCCGGCCTCGCCGTGGTCGGCGTGATCGACGACGGCCGCGGCATCGACGAACTCACCACCGCCACCGTCAACCGGGTGCGCGGTTTCGGCCGGCTGGCGGCGGTCGACGGCCACTGGCAGGCCGGGGATTTCGGCCTGAGTCAGGCACCGTTTGCCGACATCCGGGGGGGCGACGTGCCCACGAATGTGGCCCTCGTCGAGGCGATCCTCGCCGGCCGCGGACCCGCGGGCCTCGTCGATACGATCGTGCTCAACACTGCCGTTGCGCTCTGGATCGTGGGCCGCGCCGAGCGGGTGCTGGACGGGATTGCCCCCGCCCGGGAATTCTTGCTCGGCGGCGCAGTAAGGGCCAAGATCGCGGCGACCAGGGAATTCTATCGCTCATGAAACGACGGTATTTCGGCACTGACGGGGTGCGCGGCCTTTACGATGGGCCGATCATCAATGCGGTCTTCGTCCAGCAGCTGGGCACCGCGGCGGGCCGCTGGCTGAGGACCAACGAAAAGTGGAAAGCGGAAGGCGGCAAGCGGCTGGTGCTGATTGGACGGGATACGCGGTTTTCGGGACCGGTGCTGGAAAAGGCCGTGGGCGCCGGTCTGGCGAGCGCGGGATTTTCGCCGGTGAGCCTTGGCGTTGTGCCGTCCCCTCTGGTGTCTCGCGCCGTCTGCACGCAGGGCGCGGCACTCGGCGTCGTCATCACGGCCTCGCACAATCTCGCCATGGACAATGGCATCAAGTTTTTCGGATCGACCGGAGTCAAACTGACCGACGAGGAGGAACTGCAAATCGAGCAACAGGTGGACTACGTTGCCCCACCGGCGGAAAATGCCGCGGGTGCGGCGTTGTTTCCGGTGCTGACGGATGCCGCCAGAGATTACATCCACGCCGTCGCCCACCTCCTCCCGCCCTTGTCCCTGGCAGGCTGGCGCATCGTGCTCGACACTGCCAACGGTGCCACGTGCGGCACCGGCCTCGCTGTGCTGCACGAGCTCGGCGCAGCGGTGACCGCCATCGGCAACACCCCCGACGGTCGGAACATCAACGCCGGCATCGGCAGCGAGCATCCGGCGCAGCTTTGCGCCACGGTGCGCACCACCGGCGCGCGGCTCGGCATTGCGCTGGACGGCGACGGCGACCGCTGCGTCCTTTGCGACGAGTGCGGCGAGGTGCTGGATGGCGACGAGATTCTAACCGTGCTGGCCGTGCATGCGTTGCGGCATGGGACGCTGGCGAAAAACATTCTGGTCGTGACTGAGCAAAGCAACCTCGGGATCGATGACGCCGTGCAGGCGGCCGGGGGACGCGTGCTGCGCACCCCGGTGGGGGACCGCTACGTCAGCGAACGCATGCGGGCGGAGGGTGCCATGCTGGGCGGCGAGCCGTCAGGCCATATCATCTGCGCGGAAGTGTCGCCGACTGGCGATGGCCTGGTGGCGGCGCTCAAGGTCATCGAGGTGATGGGCGCCACGGGCAAGCCGCTCTCGGAACTACGGGGCGAGTTGCGGAAACTACCGCAGCTAGCGAGGGCGCTGCGGGTGAGGGAGCAGCTGCCCCTGGGGGAGCTGCCTTCGGTGAAGGCTGCGATCCGCGCGGTTGCGGCCGAGCTCGGCGCACGCGGCCGCGTTCTGGTGCGTTACTCCGGCACCGAGCCGAAGATCCGGCTGCTTGTCGAGGGCGAGGATGCGTTGAAGGTGCAGGCGGGTCTCGACCGCTTGCTGGCGGCGGTGCGCACGGACTTGCTGGTTGAGAGCGGCACGCGCGGACCCATGGGGGGCGGTACGCGCGGACCTATGGGTGACGGCGGCACGCGCGGAACTTTTTTTTGACTGACAGAAGTTCCCGCACCTCTTCGAGCGCGGGGGGATGGACGCAGCCCGGCGCCCGGGAGCAAACCAACGCAGCGACGGCGGCCGCAAACCGCACGCACTCCGCGTCGGGCCAATCCTGCAGCATGCCATACACCAGTCCGCCCCGGAAACTGTCGCCCGCCCCGGCGGTGTCCACCACCTTCACCCGGAACGACTCCAACTCATAACGCCGGCCCGGCTCCGCGTTTCCGTCAGACGATCTGCTTCTCCCGTCGGCGGCCTTCGCCCGCCCGCGGCCCCACCACACGGATCGCGAACCGGCCGTGAATGCCACCAAACCGGGGCAACGTTCCAGATAGCGGGCGAACAAGCCGGCGCGCTCGTCTTCATCGGAGACGGCCGCGGGATATTCCCGCCGGAGCAACTCGCCGGAAATGATCAGGACGGCGGCGCCAGCGGTGAGTTCCGAGTCCAGCCGCGCATCATAGGTGACGAGGGGTTTGCCGAAAGCGGCCGCGTGACGCGCCACGGCGAGCGTGGCCTCGCCAAACGTGGAATCCACGGAGACGATCCGGGCAGCGGCGATTTTCTCGGGATCGGGATCATCCCATTGCTTGGTGGTGAAGAGCAGGTCGCAATAGCGGCCGAACACGGTGCGCGAGGCGCCGTCGGAAACGACCACCTCGGTGACGCCGGGATAGTTGGGCACCACGCGCAGCCCGGAGCAGTCGATGCCGCGTTGTTGGAGGAATTCGAGGGTGCGGCGGCATTCCGGGATATCGCCAATCCAGTTGCCTTCGAGGGCCACGGATACGCCCAGATGCGCAAGAACGAGGGCGGTGCCGGTGGCCTCGCCCGCGTGGTTCTCCAGAATCTCGACCACCTCGGCGTAGCCATCCGCCTCCGGATACTGATCGCGCAACCGCAGCACCTTGCCGGTGCTGACGTGCCCGTAACAATAGACCTCGGCCATGCTCCCATCCCGTCCGAAGCGCGGACTTTTCCAAGAATTATTTTGTCACTTTCACCGCGACCGTCTGAGTGTGGCAAGCCGGGATCAGGTTTTGGTATTTAAGCGAGGGTCCTGAGCAAGGCCGGAACGTCATTGTCCGCGCGGTGCGGTGGGTGACAGAAGCCCAGCGTCTTTGGCCGAGGGGCGCCTCTGGGAATGACTGCCAGATCGGACCCTACGGCACGTAGGTCAGGTTTTTCGCGGCGAGGAGGTTGGGAGGGTGGTAGTCCGGCCGGGCCGTCATGCGCGCCTGCACGCTCTCATGCACCAGCGATTGGTCGGGAATGAACCGACGCCACCAGCCCAGGATCCACCAGACCGGCAGCAGGGGATTGTGCAGTTCGCCCAGCGGATCGGCCGGATAAACGTCCGGACCCGGCATAGCGGCCAGCAGTCCGTGGTCGATGGCCTCCCGCAGCATCCAGCGGAGCGCCACGTGGGAGAGGCCGGCAGCCACATACCCGCCGCCCACATCGCTGTGTACGCCGGCAAACCACACCTGGCGCACGTCCTGATGCGGTTCGTGCGACCACAGGTTGGGACGGTACTGGCTGCGCTGCTCGTCGATCGAAATCGCATGCCGCGCATGGGCGACTTCCGGGTTCAGCGTGGTGTTGGGAAACTTGCGGCGCCGGATGATGCCGACTGATTTCACCGTGTCCCAGACGCCGATGAAATACACCGGGCAGCTCCGGGAGAACGTCCGTTTGAAGTCCGCCGCCAGCGCTTTCGAACCGTGCCGGTACATCTTCGAGGCGTAGGGGATCAGGTTCTCGCTGCCGCGTTGCAGCAGACCGCACTTGTAGAGCATGCCGGCGAGGGCGCGGGCGGTGAATGCCCCGCGGCTGAAGCCGAACAGGTAGACCCGGTCGCCGTCCTGGTACCGCTCCATCAGGTAGCGATAGGCGTCCTCGATGTTGGCGGTGAGGCCCAGGGCGAACGCGAGCCCGAGGAGTTTCGTGAAAGCCCTGGCCGGGGCGGAAATAAAGCCGGGCGCGCTCAGCGTGCCGACACCGGGATCATAATAGGCGGCTTGGGTGGCGGGGTTTTTCTGGAGCAGTTCGAACAATTTGACGACATTGGTGTTGGTCGGGCCGAACTCGTTGCCCGTGCCATCGCAGCAGATAACGATGTTTTTTGACATGACGGGAAAGCGGCAAATCGCCGGATCGGGTCATTGTGGTATGTTTCACCCGATAAGGCCAGAAACGATCCGCCCGCCCGCCGATCTTAGATGGGATTCGCCATGGGCAAAAGCACCGCCCCGGATCCTGTTTCGGATGAGGCATCCCGGGTGGACTTGACAACGTTCGCACACAAAGCCCTTCGTGTCTCATTCATGGGCGACCCCGGCAGCCAGTCCTCCACCGTGCGCATCTACTGGACGGCGTTCATCGGACTGCTCTTCGACTACTACGACCTCTATCTGTTTGTCTACTTGGAGAAGGTGCTGGCGGCACACTTCGCGCTGGCGCCAGCCGCCAGCAACACGCTGCAGTTCGTGGGACTCGCGGGCGTGGGGCTGGGCGCACTGGGTTTCGGCTGGCTGGCGGACCGGTTTGGCCGGGGGCGGATAATGCTCGCCGTCTTCGGTGTCTACGTGCTCGGGATCGCCGGCCTGAGTATGGCGTGGAGTTACGCCAGCGTGCTGGGATTCCGGCTGCTCGCTTCACTGGCGCTGGGGGCGGAGTGGGGGATCAGCCACACGTATCTGGCGGAGCGGGTGGATCGCGCGACGCGCTATCGTTTCGCGGCGTTGCTTCAGTTCGCCATCCTGGGAGGGTTGCTGGCCGCTCTGGCGAGGAACTACCTGCTGCCGGCATGGGGCTGGCGGGGGCTGTTCGCGGCATCGATCGTGCCGGTCGTGGTGTTGTCGTTCGTGCGCTGGCGGGTGCTCATGACGGATACCGGATATCGGATACCGGATACCGGAAAGGCAAACCCGCCGGCGAAAATCGGCGGCGATGAATCGCTGGCAGAAGAAGACGTAGGAAGCGCCCTTGGGCGCGATTCATCGGTCGCAAGCGACCTTCCTACAGAGTTGGCGGCGAGAGTCGAGGGTCCAAGGTCGAACGCCGAAGGCCCAGGCCTATCTCCGGCGGCTTGCGACCTTCGACCTTCGCCTTTCGGTTCGGCCGGTCTTCGAGCGCTGCGCGAGAACGCTCGTGCCTTCGCCGTTTGCTTTGGCATTGCGAGCCTGACCATCGCCAGCGGCACCATCAATGTGTTCTATGCGAAGGATCTGCCCCAGTCGGTCATTTATACGGTGTTCTTCTGGTTCAACGTGGCGCCGGGCATGCTGCTGGGGGCGTGGGTGGTGCGGCGGCGGGGCGTGGGGCGCGCCCTCGCGCTCTATGCGGTGGCGCTCGTCGCGCTTTCGGGGTGGGCGTGGACCAGTGCCTGGCCGCAGCGAACGCTCGCCTTCGCGCTCGTGCTGCCGCTGCTCAACGGCATTCCGTTCGGCTTGATGGGCGCATTCTTCAACGAAGTCTTCGGCAAATACCGAACCATGCTCTCCGGCGCGGCCTACAACCTCGGGCGCATGCTCGCCGGCTTCTCCCCGGCGCTCATCACCGCGCTCGGACTTCATCAGGGCGGCAGTTACTTTCTCTTCACCGCGGGACTGGGCGCAGGCGTGCTGGCGTTGAGCATCGCCGCGGCGCGACTCACCCGCCGGTTTTGATATCCGGCCGTCCAGCGACCAACCCCTCTTCTTGCCATCCCTGCAGCTTGTCTCCGGCCCGGCGAATTGCAGGATCGACCGAGGAACCTTCCCATGCCCGAACTTCCCGAAATCTATCATCTTGCCCACCAGATGCACCGGGCCCTCCGCGGCCGGCGAATCGTGAGGATCGAGGTCAAGCAGCCCAAATGCCTCAATGTTTTGCCACGCGTGTTTTCGCGTCTCCTGTGCGGCCGGACCATCGATCGCGTCACCTCGCGCGGCAAATGGATCTTCACGCATCTCGATCCCGGGGTGACCTTCCTGCTCAGCTTGGGCATGGGTGGCGATCTGCTGTGGCACAAGCCCGCGGCGAAACCGCCCGAGCGGTATCAGCTCAAGATCGATTTCGCCGACCGTTCCTGTCTGACCATTCGGTTCTGGTGGTTTGGCTATGCGCACGTCCTGCCCGACCCGAAGCTGCCCACGCACAAGATGACGAATCTCCTCGGGTTGAATCCGCTCGATCGCGCCGAATTCACCTACGAACGTTTTCACGCCCTGCTGGCCGGCCGACGCGGCTCGATCAAGGCGCTCCTGATGGACCAGAGCAAGGTTGCCGGCATCGGGAACGTCTACATTCAGGACATACTCTTCAAGGCGCGCCTTCATCCCAACCGCCCGATTTCGAAGATCAGCGAAGACGAATGTTTCGCCCTGTATCAGGCCATTGTCACCAACCTCGCGGGCGCCGCCCGGCTTGGCGGCCTCGCCTTCGAAAAGGACCTTTACAATCGGGGCGGCGGCATCAGGGACTTCCGGGTCGGCTACCGGGAGGGGAAGCCCTGTCCGGAGTGCGGCACCGTCATTCAGAAGATCCGCGCCGGCGCCACCGCCTCGTTCATCTGCCCCCACTGCCAGGTCTGAAGCGGGCGGCCGCCGCCTTCTCCCGTACCGTTCCGCTCACACCCGGAAAATCGCCCCAAGCTTTTTGCCGAGCAGCAGGCTCATGCCGGCGATGGTCACGCCGAGGAAGACCATCGCCCACACCCCGAGGGCCGAGGCGAGGAAACGGCCGTCGCCCAGCAGCTGGAACAGCTCGAAAATGGCCTTGGTGATCGGATAAAACACCTGCTTTTGGGCGAGGATGAGCGAGTCGGACACCTCGAGCATGGCAAAGGCAAAGGCGAGCAGTCCGCCGGCGATGAGGTTGGCCGTGATGAGTGGCAGCGTGATCTTGATGGTCGCCTTGAGCGGCGGGCAGCCGAGATTTTGCGCGGCTTCCTCGAGCGTTTCGCTCGTCTGCTGGAAACCCGCGGCCGCCGAGCGCACCACATAGGGCAGGCGCCGCACGGAATAGGCGATGATCAGCAGGGCGGTGGGATTTTCGACCGGGTTGAGAAAGGCCAAGAGATGCCCTTCCTGGCTCATGGCAAGAAAACCAAACGCCAGCACGAGGCCGGGCACGGCCAGCGGCAGCATGGCGAGGAAATCAAGGACCTGCCGGCCGGCGAGGCGCGTCCGTACGACCACGTAGGCAATGGCGATGCCGAGCACGAGGTCGACGACGGTGGAGGCACTGGCGTATTTGAGGCTGTTGGCGATGGCCGGAACGGTGAGGTCGTGGCCCAGCGCAATCCGGAAATTGTCGAGCGTGAGGTGGTGCGGCAGCACCGTGGCGTGCCAGCTGCTGGAAAAAGCGACGAGGACCACGCCGAGGTGGGGCAGGATGGCGACCAGCGTCACCCCCGCAAAGAACGCCGTGCAGAACCCGGCACGCAGGGGCGGCAGGGTTTTCGCCCCGCCGGTGCTCGTGGCCTTGGCCATCATCGCATGGCTGTCCCGCCCCCATAGGCCCTTGCCAAGGGCGTAAATGAGCACGGTGCTGGCCAGCATGATGACGACCAGGGCGTACGGGAAGGGGTTGTCGCCGATGTCCTTCAGCCCATGATAAATCTGCACCGGCATCACCCGCGCGTAGTCAAAAATGAGGGGTACGCCGAGCTCGGTGAATGTCCAGATGAAGACGATGGTCCCGCCGGCGAACAGGCCCGGTTGCATGAGCGGCAGGGTGATGCGCCAGAAGCGCCGCAGGCCGGTGCAACCGAGATTTTCGGCGGCTTCCTCCATGGCGGGATCGATGTTGGCCAGCGCCGCCACGGCATTGAGGTAGATGACGGGGTAGAGGCTGAGCGCCTCGACGAGCGCGACGCCCCAAAACTGGTTGGCCGCGAACCAGTCGAACGTCCAGCCGGGCGGGCGCGCCCCCAAGGCGATGAGCAGGGCGTTGAGCGCCCCGTATTGTCCGAAAATCTGCTTGATGCCGATGGCGCCGACGAACGGCGGGAGAATCATCGGAATCAACACCAGGGAGGCCAGCACACCTTTGCCGGGATAGCGATAGCGGTCCGAGATGAAGGCGAGCGGCAGCGCCAGGAGCAGCGCGAGTGCGGTCGTGACCACCGCGAGCAGGAAGGAGTTTTGCAGGCCGTCGAGATAGAGGGGATTGGAGAGCAGTGCGGCCAAGAAGGCAAAAGTGAGGCGTCCGTCGGCATCGATGAAGCCGCCCTTCAGAATTTGCAGGATCGGCCACAGGAAAAACACGGCGAAAAACGCCGTCGTGACCACGAGCACGACACGGGCGAACGACTTCGACATCGCGCGGCAGTGTGGCGAGGCGGGGGAGGGCGAGACAAGGCCGAAGTTCGCCCGCGCCATCCGGCCGGCGGCCTCCTCGCCTCAGCGGTCACGGCGGCCGGCGCGGCCGTGGCGGGCGAGGTGTTTGACGAAGGCGGCGAGGGTTTCCTTGCTCACGTGGTGCTCCATGCCCTCGGCGTCCGCGTGGGCGACAGTGTCCGGCACCCCGAGCGATTTGAGGAATGCGCTGACGATTTCGTGACGCCGGCGCGATTCCTCCGAGAGCTGGCGCCCGGCATCAGTGAGGAAAACGGAACGATAGGGGAGGGCGGTGACCAAGCCATCGCGGCGGAGGCGCTGGATGGTGCGGTTGACCGTGACGTGGGTGACTCCCAAACGACGGGCCAGATCCGTCACTCGCGCCTCACCCGCCGTGGCAATAAGCTCGGCGATCATTTCCACGTAATCCTGGGCGGTTTCCTGGGCGTTTTCCTCCCGGGTGCGCTGGAGACTGATCTTGGGCGGAGCGGGACGGGTTTGGACTGACCTGGCCACGGCGCGATTCATGCCCCGTTTTTGAAAAAAGGGAAGCTTGTTGACAAGCTGGCCAACGGTCTGTAGCCACGGCTACATCTTGGAGGCAAGGCCAAAAGAATCCGCCGACCCGACCCCCGCCAGCCACCCGTCACTGGAGGGGCTGCACGGCACGGTGAGCGTGCCGCCCCGGCAGGCCGGGTTCTGGCGGCAATGGAGGGCCTTCGTCGGGCCGGCGATCCTCATCAGCGTCGGCTATATGGACCCGGGCAACTGGGGCACCGACCTGGCGGGCGGGGCGCAGTTCAAATACGGCCTGCTTTGGGTCGTCGCCCTGGCCAGCTTCATGGCGGTCATCCTGCAGGTGATCTCGGCCCGCCTGGGCGTGGCGACGGGCAAGGATCTGGCCCAATGCTGCCGCGACTACTACCCCGGGTGGATGCGCTGGCCGAACTGGGTTTCCATGGAAATCGCCATCGGCATGACCGATCTGGCGGAATCGCTCGGCAGCGCGGTGGCCCTGAACATGCTGTTCCACATTCCCCTACTGTGGGCGATCATCATCACCGCCTTCGACGTGTTGCTCCTCCTGGCCCTGCAGGGGTTCGGCATGCGGCTGATCGAGGCGGTGGTCGCGGTCTTCGTGCTGACCATCGGCGTCTGCTACGGCGTCGAGATTTTCGGGCTGGCCCAGACCCGGCCTGATTTTCTGGAAATGGGCCGCGCCATGGCGCGGCCTGACTTCGCCCAGGCCGGCATGCTCGTCGTGGCCATCGGCATCATTGGCGCGACCGTCATGCCGCACAATCTGTACCTCCATACGGCCCTGGTGCAGACCCGCAAGTTGCAACAGGACGAGCCGTCCGTCCGTCGCGCCATCCGGTTCAACACGATTGACTCGGCGGTGGCGCTGACCATCGCGTTCTTCATCAACGCGGCCATTCTGGTGCTCGCGGCGATCGTGTTCTACGGCAAGGACAGTGTGACCGCGGCCGGTGGGGCGGTGGTCAGGTTCACGGCCGATAGCGACTGGATTCGCGTGGCGTATCTGACGCTGGCGCCGCTGCTGGGGACGACGCTGGCCAGCACGCTCTTCGCGGTGGCGCTGCTCGCCAGCGGGCAGAGCAGCACGATCACCGGCACGCTGGCCGGGCAGGTTGTGATGGAAGGTTTCATGCACTGGCGGATCAAGCCATGGGTGCGGCGGCTGATCACCCGCACGCTGGCCGTCGTGCCGGCGATCCTGATCATCAGCGTCCGCGGCAATAGCAGCGTGACCGATCTGGTCAACCTCAGCCAGGTTGTGCTGTGCCTCGAACTGCCCTTCGCCATGTTTCCGCTGCTGCACTTTACCAGCTCGCGCCGGCGGATGGGGCAGTGGCGGAACGGCTGGTTCCTTATGATTGCCGGTTGGGGCAGTGCGTTGTTGATTACGGCGATGGATATCTATAGCCTACCGGACGCGCTGAAGCAGGCTTGGGCCGTCATCGTCGGCCGCTGAAGACCGACCTCCACGCACCCCAACGGAGAGCAAGCCATGTATAACAAGATTCTCGTGACTTTGGACGCGACGCCCACCGACCGGGCGATCATCGATCACGTCAAGGCCCTGGCCCAGACCATGCACAGCCGGGTCGTGTTATTGCACGTCGCCGACGGCTGGGCGGCGCGGGTGTTCGGGCCCGACGCGATCAGCCCCGAGATCGCCGAAGACAAGGCGTACTTGGAGAAGATTCAGGCCGAGTTCCAATCCGCAGGCCTTCCCGCCGAGGCCGAACTGGCGTTCGGCGAACCGGCCAAGGAAATCATCAAGTGGGTGAAGGAGAAGAGCTGCGACCTCGTGGCCATGAGCACGCACGGACACCGATTCGTGGCCGACCTGTTTCTGGGGACGACGTCCCGCCGGGTGCGGCACAGCGTCAACGTGCCCGTGCTCCTGCTCAAGGCGAAGTGATCCGGCGCGAGCGGAATGCGGGCGAATCCGCGCGGCCATTTTGCCTCAGCGGGAGACATGCGGTTGTAGGAGCGAGCTTGCTCGCGATGAAAAAGTAGAAATCGCCTGCAAGCAGGCTCCTACATTACTCGCGGAACGGCTTGCGTACCGGCGGCTCCGGGCGTCACCGCGCGACTTCAAGTCCCTGTGCAAAAACCTATTTTTCAAGGTGCGCTGGCGCCCGATTTCTGGTGAATTCTGGCGCATGCCGATGCCCGCTCCACTGACCATCACTGTCACCGCCGCCCGCCGTTTCGTGCGGCGCGCCGTGCTGCTCGACGCGCCCGTGCTGGAGGTGGCGGCGGCGCTTGATTACTTGGGTTACGTCCAGATCGACCCGGTCAACGTCTGCGGGCGCATGCATGATCTGATTCTGCGGAACCGCGTCACTGGCTACCGCGAAGGCGCGCTGCACGCCTGGCTCCATACGCCGGAGCGGCAGGGATTCGAACACTACCTGCGGGGAGGACACGGCGTTCTGGCGGCTTTCCCGCTGGAGGCGTGGCCGTTTCTCACGGGCGGGATGCAGCGGCGCAGTCGGTTGCGCCACGCGTATTCCGGCCGGCTGACCCCCCGCGAGGCGGCGCTGGCGGAGCATATCCTCGGAGAGATAGGCGCGCGCGGACCGCTGACGTCCGATGACATCGAGCACAAGGGCCGCGCGCGGTCGGCCTGGGGCCAGCAGGGCCGCCTTGTGAAGCACGTGCTGGAGAAACTCTTCGCGCACGGGCGCGTGCTCATTACCGCCCGGCGAAATTTTCGCCGCGTCTATGATCTGCCCGAGCGCGTGCTACCCCGCGTTGTGCTCGACCAGCCGCCGTGCGCGGAGCCGGAGGTCGAGGTCTGGACGTTACTGCAGCGCCTCAAACAACGCCGGTTGGTCGGCCTCAACCGGCGTGAGCTTTCGCTTGTGGCGGATCAGATCCAGCCGGTGGCGGTGGACGGCCTGCCCACGCTGTACTGTCTGCGGCAGGACGCGGCCCTGTTCGAAGCCGTCATGGCCGGGGCGCCACCGGCGTCGTCCCCGGTGCTGCTCGCACCGCTGGATCCGCTCATTTATGACCGCCGGCTCACCCGCGACCTATGGGGTTTCGACTACACATGGGAGGCGTACACGCCGGCGGCCAAGCGGAAGCGCGGCCACTATGCGCTGCCGGTGCTCGCGGGCACGGAGATTGTCGGCCACGTCGATCCGAGGGCGGACCGGGAGCGGCGCAGGCTGCAGGTTGTCTCCCGCCGAGTGCGGCGCGGGCACAAGGTCGCCGCCGCGATCAAGGAGCTGGCGGGGTTTCTCGGGCTCCGAGCCTAAACCTCACCCAGCGCCGGGGCGACGGCTTCCGCTCTTTCCATAACCCGCATCTACTATTCCGGTGGCCTGCCAGCCGCCTAGTCCGCCATAGCTTCAGCGTCGGTGGAAGGCCTTGGCGAAGGCTGGCGGAGAGAGAGGGATTCGAACCCTCGGATAGGTTTAACCCCATCAACGGTTTAGCAATCCAAGAACACTACAATGAAGTAGAATTCTCAGAGGTAAGGAGACGCACAGAAACGCACAAATGCGTCTGTATTTCTGCAACAGAAACGCAACGGCGGACCGTCGCTCATCAAGCCCGGCAAGGGGCCAATTCCGGGGCAAATTCAGGATGTCACCCGCCACCGGAATGCGTGGCGTACCCGTGCTGCCGTGTCCTTTGCCCGAGGCGGGGCGATCTCGGGTGTGTGCGATATCCCCCCCCCCGGCGGGGGGCTGAGGGACGTCTAAATCCAAATATGCGGTGCCACAGTCGCGCCAGCCGGCGGCTGCTGCCGGCCACGGTGATTCAGGCGGTGACGAGTTTTCGGGGCTGGACTTCGCGGGTAATACGGGAGCTGAGTTCCCGCTTGGCCTTACGAAGCTCGCACTCAGCCTCAAGGCGAAACCACCAACCCTCGGAAAGACCAAAGTAGCGGTCGAGCCGCAACCCCGTGTCTGCGGTGATGGCCCGCTTGTTGGCGAGGATGGCGGAGATCCGCGTCAGGGGGACTCCAATATCCTTCGCCAGCCGGTAGGCGGTGAGGCCCATCGGCTTCAGGAACTCCTCGTGGAGCATTTCGCTGGGTGTGAGTAGGGGAAGCATTTTTGTTTTCATGGGTGGTAATCTACGATCTCCGCGTCCTCGACACCGCCGGCTGTCCATCTGAAACAAATGCGCCATTTGTCGTTGACACGGATTGAGTGCTGTCCGGCGCGGTCTTTCTTCAGGGCTTCCAAGTGGTTGCCGGGCGGGACGCGAAGATCGGAGAGTATTTGTGCAAGGTTGATTTGGACTAACTTCCGCCGCGCAGTGGCCTGAATCGTTGATGGCAGATCCGGTGTCTGCTGGTCATTGAAGATCGCTTCGGTGGCCTTGCAAGCGAAGGAGTTAATCATCTTCAAAAAAAGATTACGCGTGACGTTAGTAACGTCAAGCGTAATTACCGGGATTTTAGACTAATCCTGTCTGGCGAGATTATGCCCGTCATGCCGCGTCTGTGACCCCACGCTTAACGATCTACCTCCGGCGTGATAGCAGGCACCAGCCGTTTGAGCCTAGGCGAAATGAGGGGCGTTCGAGAGTTGACCGATGACTCGGCGGGGCGGTTTGCTCAGCAAGGACTCGTCCTAACCTCTATGCTTAGGCGTCGCCTGAAACTTCAACTCCCCCTGATCAAGCTCCGAAAAAGTCACCTCAATGATCCTATCGTGCGCATCGCTTAGCCTGACCTTTGCAGTCCCTGAAACGCAGGCCACATCTTCCACTGAATCACGAACAATCTCACCGAACGAATCTTCCTCCAAGGGATCCTCTGGCTCCTCCCAAGGATCCTCCGGCTCCTCCCACTCTAGCGCCACCCTGCAATCAAGGTTTGCCTCAAATGTCACTGTGCATTCCGTCTCCCCAACGCCGACGATCCGAATATCGCTTATAGTTGCCGTTTCGAAGGACACATCGTCGATTTTAAAGTCTCTATCTGAGTGCCGACAGACCAGCCATCGCGCATCTTTCAAGATAGCTTTCTCAACTAGACCTACCTGATCCAAAACGATCTGCCGCAGGCCCTCAACTCGTTGATCATCGATCAGCAGCATTTCAGTCAGCCGCGGCAAAGAGGAAAAGTACAAGAGGGCTCCGTACCTGGCGCATGCGTCCTTGAAATCGTTGTCCGCGGACACAACGGCAATGCGACAGTTCTCTTTGCGGGCATATAAAACCAACGCTTCCAACGCGAACGCGTCAGGAAATTCTTTCCTTTTCGGTCCCTCTCGAAATGGCGCTAACATTCCATCGTACCACCCCATTATACGCTCTATTTTGACCCCCTCGTATCCTAGTTTCACCACATCGAAGTTACCCAAGAACTCTTTCCACTCGATCCGAGCAGCCTCCCTTGCGCTAGCCCGCACCGCTGGTTCACCACGGCACTGCGGCCAATGCTTCCATTTCGAAAGGAAAGGAGCCTTTCTCCTAACTCCATCTAGGGCCGAAACTGCCGCCTCGGCACGTTCGTCAAGATTCCGGTAAATCTCCTGAGCGGTCGGATCAGGTAACAAGAATTTAAGACTCCCCTTTTTTGCCACGGGAATGAAGGACACCAAGGCAGTCGAAGCAAAGTTGAACAGCTGCCCTACATAAACACTCGTGTCGAGAAACACTGCACTTGGCAGAGGCATAATCTTTTCGATCCCCTAGCGATTTTTCACCGAGGTGACACGCCACTCGTCTTCGACGAGAGTGAATTCAGTGTCGCTCAGCTTCGCCTTGCAGACACGCCATGCTGCATTCCGAATCTCTCTGATCTTCAGCACCGAATCAAACAATGTGGCCGAACTCCTATGCCCGACCGTCACAGTACTTATATTCTCGTCGGGCAGTGGCAAAAAGGCGGCAACTTGACCGGACAGCATTCCATAATGCCCCCCTAAAGCCTTTAATGCGGTTTCGGGAATTACCAGCCGCCACTCTTCTTCGTGCTCCCAATCTTTCCCCTTACGATAGAGTAACGCACGGAGATCGTCTACATTAGGCGAGTCTCCCACGTTGAGCAAATATCGTTCCCGTTTCGAGTAGTCGACAGGTCCCAGCAACCCAACCTTCTTCCAATCAGAATATAGCCCTTTGGAAAAATCGACTGTGAGCATAATGCCGGTGTGGTTACCTCCATATTGTGCCCACATCCGCGGATTATTCTTACGAGCCGAGAGGCAAAGGACATAGATGTTGTTTCTACTCGAGGCCTGCCAAGCTAAGCAGATTTTCCGATTCTCCTCAGTGAGTTCCCCCGTAGCCGGCAGAAATTCCATCGGATCATTGAAGTCGCAGGGAGCAGAAATCTTAATCTCATTGGACCATAGTGCCCCCAATACGCCTTCAGTCGCGTAGTAGTAGTACTCCTCTCCCTGCTTGCCACCATCATTGGACATAGATCATCACGGCGATGCTGTCTTTTCCCGGCTGTCAGGCGAAACGGATTTCGTCCCGATCGAGGCAATAGTTAACGACATCGAAGTATCAGGGCAAGCCCCCAAGGGTCAATGCTCAGAACAACGGCAGCTGCACTTTCTCAGCCCCTCACCCAGCGGACGTTGAGCGCCCTGAACGCTGGCGCCGGCTGGCTGGCTCCGCCAAGCCTCCACGTTCACGCGGGGAGTTCGATGATCCAGACCGCCTGCCACTCGACTTCATGACGCCAGACGCGCGGCTGAGGGTAAGCGCGTCCGGTCTCGGGATCACAGGGAAATCTTTGGTGTAGACCCCAGCGAAGGCTGGCGGAGAGAGAGGGATTGACTCGCTGCGCTCGGGGCTTCGCCCCGCCCATTCAAAGAAAATGACGCTGTAGGAATGTTTTTCCCGAGCCGCTTTTCAGGTAGTGTTCAAAGGCGATGGCTTTCTTTTCATCAGCAAATCCGAGGTAGCAGACGAGATGCCACGGCCGAAACAGTGCGGTGTGTACGGATTTTCCTGAGTTGTGTTCAGAAATCCGTTCTTTGAGGTCTCCCGTCTGGCCAACGTAGTGTTGGCTGCGGTTGTACACGCTTTCGATCAGATAGACGTAGTGCATAGGGGGAGGATGCCTATGCTGAGGGTAATGCCCGCCTTCGCCAAGCCTACGGCGCGCAGCCTTCGCCTTGGGTTCTGCTGAGAGCGACCATGCCCGCGATGGTGGTCGTCGGCTGGCGGCTGGCCTGCCAGCCGTAGGCTGGGCGAAGGCTGGCGGAGAGAGAGGGATTGACTCGCTGTGCTCGGGGCTTCGCCCCAAACCTCCGCTGGCGCTGCGGTTTGCCCTTATCCCTCTCTCGTCGCTTCGCTCCGGCCCGCTCTCGCGGGTCCGCCAGTTTTCGCGCCCAGCGCAAAACCTGGGCTCTTCATCAAAGATTGGGGACACGGGCAAATGAGCCACCGTGTCCCCGATGATGATTAACCTAACGCTTCCTGGATACCGCATCGTCCGGGTGGAGAGCAACACTGAGATGCACGTTTACCTCG